>Ga0154610_1106_pt1 | contig 27507 bp, 18 predicted proteins | sample Rifle2008BG13ft_FD_116039 | JGI IMG/M metagenome (GOLD analysis project Ga0154610, IMG submission 116039) | Deltaproteobacteria bacterium RBG_13_61_14 | reverse complement strand
CAAACACGAAATCCCGATCCGCTACCAGACCGAGGATCTCCGCGAGTTCCAGCCCGAGCCGTTTTGTCCCCAGGTAGAGATCATCGCCCATTCTGCCGAAGCGTCGGCCGGCTTTGAGCTCCGCGTGGGCGAGGACAAGTTCCTGGTCGAGGGCGATGTCTATTTTCCCGAGGGCGAGATGATCCTAGCCCATGATCAACCCCTGGCCGTGCTCAAGGACCGCTACCTGTTCCTGGTCTTTGATCCGGGCCTGATCTCGGGCAATGGCCACCAGGACCTTGGCCGGCTCCTGAATACTCTTTGGGGACCGGTCTTTGACACCGCCCTCCCTAAGCTGGTGCAATCCATCCGCAACTACACCTGGCCCGAAGCAAGCCAGTATGCCCGTTATCGGGTCGGGGCGGATCAGACGCGAATCGAACGGGCGGAAAAGGACGTGAGCGAGAACGAGGAGCTGATCCAGGACAAGATCGCCGAGCTATTGGAGCTCTATCGCAAGAATGACGAGCTGCGGCAGATGATCGCCTGGCACCAGGAACACACCCGCACCCAAAGGCTGAAGAAGTTCGTGGCCGAATACAAGAACCTGATGAACCTGGTGCCGCACGCCCTGGAAAAAATCAGCTTTACCGAACACAAACTCGACGCATTCACCCAGGAGATTAGCCTCTCCCATCGGGGGATTAACTATGACCTGGGCCAGTTCCAGATCACGGTGCGCTTCCGGGACCAGGACCTGCGGATTTACATGTATCGAGGACCGGCGCCCAAGGATTATCCCCACCCCCATGTCAGTTCCGACGGCATCCCCTGCCTGGGCAACCTCGCGCCCGGCGTGACCAAGCTCCTAGCCGAGGGCGACTACGTGAGCCTGGTGACCGTGATGATCGAGTTCCTGAAGAGCTACAACCCGAATAATCCCTATCTCAAGATTGACTACTGGGACCCGGACTTTGATGCGGACGAGGACCAGCGGGAACATTTCGAGGAATGTTACGAGAGCGCCACTGCTCAGGAGTGTGTCCGCTGCGGGGACAGTGATTGCCGCTATAACGAGGACGCGCAAAGCCGGTGCTTTGAAGACTCCTCGCTCTCGGAATGCATCGGCTGCAACGTCAGCCATTGCCGGTTTCAGCAGCAGGCGGTGGAAGAATGCCGGGTGGAGCATAGTCCCTGGCAGTGCGTGGAGTGCGATCAAGAGAACTGTCCCTTTGCCGGCGACGAGGCCGAGTGCCATGAGTCGGTAACCCGGGAGGATTGTGTCAACTGCCCGGTGGAGAATTGCCACCATCGGAGAGAGGAGGAGGAGTCATGAAGGTGGAAGTGGAAAAGCTCACGGTCTGGATTGATGCCAAGGCCAAGGAGCAGTTGGACCTGTGGGTCGAGATGGCCAAGGGCGAGATCAGCGGGTTGGGCATGGTCGAGGAGATCCTTAACGGTAACCTGCAGGGCTTCCTGATCACGGAGATCTTCCTGCCCTACCAGAGCTCTTCCGAGGCCCAGACCAGCATCGAGGCGGAAGACGTGGCTAAGCTGATGATGGAGGTGGAAAAGCAGGGCCACGATCCAGCCCGGTTGAAATTCTGGTTCCACTCGCACGGGACCATGCAGGTGTTCTGGTCCGGCACGGATCAGGCCACCATCCAGCGGTTCCGGCCCAAGGACTACTTCATCAGCACCGTGATCAACAAGGCCGGCCAGATGCGAAGCCGGGTGGACTTTTACCAGCCCCTTCGCCTCGGACTGGACGAGGTTCCCACCGAGGTCCTCCTGACGGAGTTCGGCCAGCGGGAGGTTTGCAAGCAGTTGTTTGACGAGCGGGTTAAGGAGGGGGTCTCCTTCTCCGATGGCCAGATGTTTCCCTATGCTCCGTCCGACCCGAGCCGGGAAGAAATCATCAATGCCTTTTGCAAGGGCGAACTGAGCTGGCCGGAAGCGGAGGACTTTTTGAGCGAGGAAGGACTGTCGGATCAAGGATTGGAGGAATGGCCCTATGATTGAATACACGCGACAACTGGACCTGGTGAACCTGGAGAGGCTGAAAATCCCGATCACGATCATCGGCGCGGGGGCGGTGGGGTCCTTTACCGCTTTGGCTTTGGCCAAAATGGGAGCGAGCGACCTCACGGTCTTTGATCCCGACACCATCGCGCCGCACAACCTGCCGAACCAGTTCTACCGGATACAGGATCTGGGCAAGAGCAAGGTCATCGCCCTGCAAGAGATCATCAAGGACTACACCGGCATCGAGATCAAGGTCCGAAACGAAAAGTTTACCGACCAGGTGTTGCAAGGCATCGTGATCGTGGCCGTGGACAGCATGGATGAGCGGAAGAAGATCTGGCACCAGGTGAAACGGAACATCCACGTCCCGCTGTTCATTGACACGAGGATGGGCGCGGAAGTGGCCCGGATCTACGCGGTGAATCCCCTGGCCGATGCGGAAGTCTATGACCGGAGCCTGTATCCTTCGACCGAAGCCTTACGCGAGCCGTGCACCCGCCGGGCCATCATTTACACCGTGCTCGGATTGTCCGCCTGGGTCGGCCAGGTGGTCAAGAAATTCATTTCGCAGGAAACTTTTCCCAAAGAGGTCATCCTCGATTTTCATCTGGGGATGATCATTCCGTCCTAAAGAAAGGAGGTGAAAGCCATGATGTCGAAAATTATCAGGGACATGGATGTTCGCCGGTCGATCGCGTATTTGGGAGTTTCCCTGGCGGTAGCCGGGATCAAGAGCATGATCGAGTACATGAAACAACGCCGCAGCAACGGGAACTAATTCCCGAATGGACCTAACCCGGAGTGGGGGCTGGCCGTCGGCCCCCGCTCTTTTCTATCGGAGGTGAAAATGACCAAGGAGAATTTCCTGGCTCGGGCCCTGGTCGAGCTGGAAAGGATTTTTGAAAATTGGCCGCCGTTGGAGCCCATCTGGTATCCAGGCGAGCCTCAAAAACTGGTGGCGTGTCTGGAAAAATGGGGAGCGCGGCTCAGGGAGATGATCGAAATCGTAGTGCTGGCGCTCAAGGAAGAGGGATTTTTCGACGAGAACCCGATCATCCGGGTCTATCCCCAATACCCTGAGGCCAGCGGGATCGTGGTCTTCTACAAGGGGCAGAAGGTCTTTGAGAAGTGGGTCAATGCCTTTGAGCTTAACTGGGGCGACCGGAAAGAAGTGGCGCGGGAAGTTTCCGGTTGGTATGAGCAGATGCACCAGGGCCTGAGTCCCGAGGAATACGACTATTACTTCGACCGGCCCTGGGAGAAGGATTGGAGGTGAAAGCCGTGAGGAAGCTATTGCGCGAATACAACCGGCTGAAGAAATTCGCCCGGGTGATGGAGGGGAGCCTGGGGCCGGAGGTGATCGGGAACTTTTTGGAGGAGGTGGATGAGGAAGCGCTGGTCAAGCTTCAGGTCAGTCCAGAGAACCGCAAAAAGTGGGAGCGGGCGAAAGCGGAAGAGAAGCTCGCAATCGTTACGCCCTATCTGGAAAGCTGCCTGAAGGCCAAAGCCGAGGAGAAATTCCGCGATAAACTCCGGCAGGCCGAAGCCATCGCCGTGACGATTGCTCGGGAGGCCAGGCACGGTTCCCGCGGAATTGAACTCTCCCATGCCAGCCTCTGCCAGTTCACCCAGCTTCATCCCGCCCCGTTCCTCGGCCTTCAAAACGGGAAGGGCTCCTTCTTCTTCCCGTTGCCCAAGTTCCACCAGGTCTTGACCAGCCTGGATCGGGCCAAAGTCGTGTGGGACACGAGGGAGAACTTCCTCAAAATCTACACCGTCGAGCCCAGGTCCCGTTTCGTCTTTACGCTCTTGTCACAGGACCCGATTCTGGCCCAGGACAAGGGCAGCTTCCTCATTAAGCTCTCTCCCCCCACCCAGGAGTTTTCCTTCACCGACATGCTCTACAAAACCGTGGAATCCTTCCTCAGTCCTTGAGCGTGATCCCCAAAAGGAGGGCTGAAAAGGCCCTCTTTTTAGCTGGCAGGGCGCGATAAAGAAAAGCTCAGACAACTGTTTCTGTAATCGCTCTCAAGCCAACCTAAAAGATATCCCTAGACTCTCCAGGATGCCCCTCTGCGCGGGAAACGATAGCGGCACGGTCTACATTTGGGTGGCTCCAAGATTTACCAATGTCACGTGCAGTTCTTACACCTTGAGGTTGGGTGATAATCCTTCGTAAATTTGAGTTTTTGAATTGGCGGCAGTAGCAGGGGAGAGGTGTGAGCTCAGGGTTTAGCGGAGGAAAATACAGCTAAACGCTACCCCAATCTCTATAAAATACCTGGACTAACCTGCTGATTTTAGAGACAAATTTGCGCTAATAATATTTTTCTTGACAAGCTTCAAGGAATTTGCTATGGAATGGTGCATTCTGAATCAAAATCTCAATAACTGTGCCATATAGATAGTTCCTTTATCAGGCCCTCAAGCCTGGAGTTGAAGACAAAAGCCAGCCGAAGTGAGGCGTGAGTGTTTGCACTTCTTAATCGAGTTTGGCACGAGGAGCTTCTTGGAAGATCCCTGGGAGGTAGGTTTACCTTGCCGGGGATTTTTTGTATGAGGAGACTAGAGATGAAAAGATCATGGATGGTAGTTACGGCAGGAGTTTTATTGGTTATGGCTTCGTTTGCCCATGGAACTCCTCCGGAAAGCCTCCCTGTCGGCCAGGGACAAGGGAATCCTCCCGGTCCGAATTGCCAGCAGCTTGTGCAGATCGCTATCGCTGGCTTGGCGAATGAGAACATAGATGAGGTACGGACCTCTATTAATAAACTTCGAAATCAGGCTTCTTGCCCTAATATCAAATCCGCCATTTATCCCCTTGAAAATATAATGAACGACAATTTCCGAGATTACCTGACAAGAAGGCTTGCAGTTCAGGCACTTATTGCCATCGCTCAGGCTTTGGGATTGCCCCAAGGCAAGAACGCCTATGACGCGGTGATGAAAGCTTCGCGTGCCTTCCTTATTGACACATTTGCGGATATTGATGAGGTCCGGGATGCCATCGTTTCGATCAAGAAGTTGGCAAATAATCCAGCGGTGTTGGAGATGGTGGAGCCCCTCAATCAGCTCCTTAACAATCCTTCCCGCTATGATTGTTATACCCGAGGCTTGTCGGTTGCGGCGCTGGTCGCCATTGCCCGCGAGCAGGGATTGCCAGCGGGAGAGCCTGCCTTGGATGCAGTCATGAGCGCCCTGGTCGGCGATCCTTTGGATGCGCTAAGGGCTGGAGCAGCCTCAGCCCTAATTGATTATCGCAACCCTTTGCCCTCGGTCATGGCGGCCTTGGAATATGCTTACCTAACGGACTCATCGCCCTTGGTCCATGCCAGCGCCTACCGTGCTTTAGTTATCCTGACCAACGGAGCTTATGAGACTTTTGGGATATCTGAGCTAAGCTTTGCTCAAGGATCGCTAACCCCTTCACGCATGCCATCGGCTTCGATAAATTGTCTCTCCGACGAACTTTACCGATGGGTCAAAGATCATGTTTTTATCTTTAACCCGTCAATCAAGCTGGAGGATTTCAAGTGCAATCCCTAAGACGAGGTTTGCTCATGAAAAACCATACTCCCAAAATAATCTGTTTTTCCGTTCTTGTTGCAGCTTTCCTGGCCGGCTGTCCCCCTCACATAGAAAACACTTTTGTGGACGGCACCGCCCCGACTTACTACTTGGTTGATATCCCCAAAATATTGAACGTCCACAACCGCACTGTCATTGATAAAAACGACGTCACCCGATCCAGCCGCCTGATTTTCTTTTTCAATCGGTGCATATACCAAGACAGCCTTTTCCCCTCCGACTTCGAGCTCCGGCGCAATGCCTCGATCACCGACCTGAAATCATGCCTCCTGAGTAAAAATATCACCTCTGGAGATTTATCCAAGTGCATGGATAATTCTCAATGGGAACAAGTAGATTTTGAGGGGTCCTACTTCGATCGTTTCGAATGGGCCACCACTGGACGGATGGCTCCTGAATATTGTGCCCCTCCCTATTACGACCGCGTCACGATCATTTTAAGGCCCGACTCGTTATGGCAGTGGCCTATTGGCCAGAGCGAGCCGGCCTTGATCCTTTATGAGCTCATTCTGAAAAACAGGGTGGATGGACCGCTGATGGACGAGCAAGGCAATGTCTCCAACGGAACCGAAGTAATTCAGTTTCTGGTCGCGGACGGCACCAAGGATACCGAGGTTCCGCAAGCAGTTTATATATTTCCGGCCCTGGACACAGGTATCCCTCTGAGCCCACCCGATGTCTGGCCCCCGGTTTACAAAGATCAACTTCCGTATCCTTTTCCTCCACATTATCCAATTCGGGTAAAGCTTTCCGAGACCATCATCAATCTTTCCTACGTTTCCAGTTCAGGGAATTTTCCAGACCCGAAGGTTTATCCACCGGGTTTTCATCCGGAGGTCCCTCCTCACAAGGGATACTCCCGGGAGGGGAAAGATTTTGGGCTGTTTTTCCCGAAAGGATTGCCTCCGGCAGTAACCTTTGAAATGTATCTTTACCCCGAGCCTGCTGATTATCAAAGCCATGTGTATGATTCACTGACCGGCTTTTTGGAATATCCTGATGACTACGCCCTGATGCGCCGTATTCCCATCATGGACCTGAGCGGAAACCACCTCCACTTCGCCCAAAGCTCCTGCTCCAGTTTCGAAGAGTATTATGGAACCGGCATCAAGCGGGAGGTTTTTGCCCCAGGGCAGTGTTTTGACGTTCCTTCCTATCCCAAAACGATCCGCTTCAAGACCGCTCCGGTCCGCATCACTGGCCCGGCTTACGATACGGTCTTGACCGATGCCACGGATCTTAGCTCGGTTATCATCCAAGGCGAGAATACCCAGGCCATTGACAGGATCGAAGTGACCATGGATTACTGGGAGAACAAAATAAATGATCCGGAGCCAGGCTTGGGACTAAAAAACCCGAGTGTCTCGCTGACGCCGGCATATAACTTATCCTTAACGACCCTTGAAGGTGATGTTCGAAGTCCCTCATTGAGCGGTTCCGGAGACCAGGTAGTTTATTGGAGCGGACCAGATTTCTTTGTCTACTTGCGGGATTTCTCCAATAATACCCTGACCCAAGTTTCGGATACTGGTAACGATTATATGTATTTGGCTAATGCTGGCCCTCCCAGTATCAGCGATGATGGCAGGAGAGTAGCGTACCTTTTGTATTTTCGACCTCTTTGGTCTCTTCATGTATGGGACGGACGGGAAGCTTCTCCCAGAGAGATGCCACCCTGGTTAATTAGCACATATGACGATATTTATCCTCCGGTTCTCAGTGGTGACGGCAACGTGCTGTATTTCATTTCCAATGCGAACATCAATGGCCTTAATCCCAGCGAATTTTATCAAACATATAAAATTGACCTAGATCCTTTTCCAACCACCTATCAGGAATTGTCTTACGCTACCTCCATTGTCCAGGATGGTAACCGGGTAAAAGCCAACTTAATGACCGGGCTCCCCAACCTTTCCACCGATGAGACGGGCAACTACTTGGCGTGGATAGATGGGCCCTCTCTCAATTTATTAACTCCCACTGGCAAAGTAACTAGGTTGTTAATTTATAATGCTACGTTTCTAGTGGGATATCGACCGCAACTCCTTGTCGGTCAGAAGGACGGTAAGAATTATCAGCATGTTTTCTTCATTGATAAATTGGGCTGGCTGTATGTTGATCGGCGTGAGGAGACCGATGTCGGCTCTGGAACTTACACCCGAGGATTACAACGAGTGACTTTCCTCGGCTTGTTTTGTGAGGGCTGCATACCTGTTCCATTCCGGATAGATGATTCGGAGACAAACCTCACCTATCTTCGTCTCAATAAAGACGGTAGTTACTCCTGGATGTTTATCAAGCCGGAGCGAGTCGCCGGTTGGACCGCTGAGGGTGGACTCGTTTATCACTGGGAAGTTCATTGGACATATGAGATTGTCCGGCAGTCTAATGCTGTTAATGATCTGGACATTAACCGCGACGGCGACCGGGCAGTGATGGAAAACAAACTCTTCACCGTAAATTCAGAAACCCTTCCGTTCTTTTCCATTACCATGCAGGAGTTGGGCGATCTGATTTTTACCGGCGACAACAAAAAAAAATGCGAAAACATGGGCCTTAACGACATGAGAGCATGTCTTCTTCCGGACCGCTTCCATTTCCGCTTGCGGGCCAAGGCGTATTCTGGCGAAAATTATCTCGGCTTTGATGAAATTGCAATCCATTACGATAAAGATGACGATTATGATAATGACGGACTTGCCAACGCCTGGGAAACTACTTATGGCCTGGACCCTTTAGACGACGGCAACACACCCGACGGGGATATTGACAACGGCCCCAACGGCGACCCGGACCGCGACGGCCTGATTAACCTCGACGAGCAACTCAGCAATTGCATGAATCCCACCAATCCCGACACCGACAATGATCTAATGCCGGATGGGTGGGAAGTCCTTCAAGGTTTTCAACCCTGTAATCCCCTGGATGCTCTGGATGATTCCGATGGGGACGGTTTAAACAATCTCCAAGAATTTGAGAATGGCACCGATCCTTCCAAGGGCGACACGGACGGTGATGGTTTGACGGATGGAGCAGAGGTGTTGACTTTTTTTACTGATCCCCTGAGAGCGGATACTGACAGCGATGGATTAACTGATTATAGCGAAGTAATAACATGGCTTACCCTTCCATGGGATTCAGATACTGATGATGATGGAATCATTGATGGACTCGATCTTCCTTCCTCGCTTTATCCCTGTCTCAGCCCTACGAATGCTGATTCGGATAATGATGGTATTCCAGATGGATGGGAAGTAATATACGGCTTAAATCCTTGTGAGGCGCTTGATGCCAATGCAGATTTTGATAATGATGGCTTGATTAATCTTCTGGAATATCAGCTCGGTTCCAATCCGCATGTAGTTGATACGGATGGTGATGGAGATTCGGATTATGTAGATCCTAATCCGACCGATCCATTTATTTTTGGCCAGGGCATACCGCCTCAATATCTAGAAAGGGCCGACTGTTTTGGATTCGGACAAGAGTAAGGCTTGGAGGAAAACATGGCGACTGGAAGCCGAAACAATTTTCTTGGTCTAGCGCTGGGATTGATCTGCTTTGCTTTCGCTCAGGTGGTTATCGCTCAAATTCAATTTCCCACCACTGACCCGAACAGCTTTAACAAAGCTCCGACTCCCGATATCGGTTCAGGAACTGCTCAATCGGTGGGTGATCTTTTTACCGGGTCTCTTAGCAACAGCTATCCAATTTCTGTCCCGGCCGGCCGTCGGGGTATCCAACCCTCACTGGCTTTGGTCTATAACAGCCGGGTGGGAGCAAGCTGGGTTGGCCGCGGATGGTCCCTCACCGGGCTTGGTACTATTAGCAGAAGTCTTAAATATGGCACGCCCACCTATACCGATAGAGATATCTTTCTTTACAACGGCGCTGAATTGGTTCCCACCCTGACGACCGAAACTGTTTATGGATATACAGGCCAAGTCTATCGTCTTAAGCTCGAATCGGGTTTTATGAAAATTATCAAGGACGAAGTCAACAACCGTTGGATTGTAAAAGATCTACAAGGAACTCAATATTATTTCGGGGATGACCCTAATACTGCATCCAATGAAAATGCACGCACTGGTGATCCCGCCGTTTCTCGAATCTTTTCAACTACCTTTGAATGGTATTTGGTGGCGCTTCAAGATGTCTATGGCAATTATATGGCTGTTCAGTATTATCCGTATCTCTCGACCGATTACAAGATTAGTGGAGTTCTTCTGCCTAGTGATATTTATTATACCGGTTGGCGCGGTTCTGGCTCTTCACCCCTAGATCCCTATTATCACATTTATTTCGAACTCGCTCCTTATAGCAGCGATCCCAACGACACCATTATTCAAGGTCGTGCAGGATATCTTGCAGTGATCGGTTCTCGCTTGGCTCGGATAATAGTCTCATCTGAAGAAACCGGAGCTACTATATATCTCCTATCCTATAACCAGACTAGCGTTGCTGATATATTTCTTTCGTCCATTAAAATCAGTGCGGGAGGATCATCCTTGCCCGCTACCACCTTTACCTATAACCAAAATGAATCTTCCAACCTAGGCTTTGCCACACAAACTGGCAATATGTTGCCTACCCCTTTCTTCTCTCCTGCTAATGATGACGACCATAAACAAAGTGGAAGAGCGGTTTTAGCCGATGTGAATGGCGATGGCTGGAATGATGTAGTGGTAGCCGTTTCCGAGGGATTTTTTTCTCCTCCTCCTAGACAGGAAGTCTTTCTCAATAAAGCAGATGGCACCGGCTGGCATATGGACCCAAACTCAGGCGTGAATGCCCCCTGGACTTTTTCGTTAAGGGCGTTGGGAGCCGATTTAATATTCGCTAGTTGCAGCAGTACTTACTGCACGAATTACAGAGGAACGAGTATAATTGACCTCAATGGCGACGGTTTAGCTGATATTATCCAAGAGTCAGGGGGTATACACAAAGCTTACATTAATAACGGAGGGGGCTGGCAATCGCGGCCAGAGTATGGCTTGAACTGTTACACTCACAACCTCTCGAATCAGTGGTTCTCCGTGGATATGTCTCTGAAGAGTGATACGAGTGCAGCAACTCCGGTTCGGTTCGCAGATCTTAACGGTGACGGTTTGACTGATGTAATAAAAGCAGATAACGGATCAGTCTATGTATTTATCAACCAGGGAAAACCTTTCACCTTACCCAATGGAGTGACAACCATTTGGAAATGGGAAAAGGATATAATATGTCAGGATGGTCTCCCCTGCTATTATTTTAGTAATAGCGTACCGGGTGAGTATCGTTATTTTTCTCAAAATGGCGCACAACTTTTAGATGTAAACGCTGATGGACTGCCGGACCTGGTCATTGGCATTTGGAGACCAGATTCTAATTATGAGCACGAGCGTAAAACGTTTCTGAATACAGGAAAGAAGTTTGATAATCTTATATGCTTCCCTGGTGCTCCTTGCACGGAAAATCCTTTTACTATGCCAATTGATCTTGTGTATAAAGGGGAAAGTGGTCAATATTCTGACCTAGGTGTGCGGTTTTTAGATATCAATGGAGATGGTTATTTAGATATCCTACAAAAGCAAGGGAAAATCTACTGCGTCTATATACTGCCATTCCCTTCACCATATTGTGCACCACCTTCTTATCAAGACTCGTATCTTTACCTCGGAGGGCCTACCGGATGGAATCAAGATATATCGTCTGGCTATTGGGATGGTATTCCTGAAGGTTATTTCAGTGTATGCACTTATATTTACATATGTCTTTTTGAAGCTTGTGTCGTTACCGAGGCCATAGGTTGCCAGCAAGGCGGCCCAATCCTTGGGGATATCAATGGTGACGCGCTTGCGGACGTCTTCGATGGCGATGGCTATTATTATCCAAACTCTATTACCGGCCCGAACGTTGTAACTTACCAGGCCGCGATCAATCAAAGCAAATTTAGTAATGGTCTTGTTAGATCTATTAACAACGGCACTGGCGGGCTGCAAACTTTTCATTACAAACCATCTACCAGAGACGAAATGCCTCTGGATAGAGGAGGCGCCTGCGATGCTATCACCGATGCCCCTTCCTCATTCCTCCCCTACGTCATGTCGGTCCTCGATTCCGTCTCCGTCAGCTTCGATAACGACCCAACTACCTGGGAGTCTGAACAATCTCTCACTTATTGCGGCGGCTACCATTATTCCGGATGGAACGACGGGCTTGACCCGTATCTGGACCCTGGCGATCATCTGGCCTCCGAGTTCCGCGGCTTCGGCCTCACCCGCTCCACCATCTCTTACGATGACCCCAATCAAGGCTTGGTCCAGGATTACCGCTACTCCGACACCTTCTTCCTTCAAGAACGGGACATCTGGGAACCTCTCTTCCTCGGCCTCACCGCCGAGCAACGCTCTTACGACGGCCAGGGCAACCTCCTCTCCCGCTCCGAAAAAGCCTGGTCCGATTGGACGTTCTTATACGGACCCATCCTGGATGAAGACATCCTCGATGGCGACATTGACATCCACTTCATCTACAACTCCCAGACCGACTCCTATCTCAACGACGGCAACAACACCTCCGTCCATACCCGCTCCGCCAACTCCTACGATTTCGACACATCATCCGGCCTCCAAACCGATCTCTACTCCGTCAACGAAGGCGAACCCGCTGTCTCCGGCGACGAGCGCTACGTCAAGACCGAGTTCGCCAACAACCCCACCACCTGGCAGCAACGCATCGTCCGCACCTGGTCCACCGTGGTTCCGGGCTGGGATGAAGCCGCCAGCAAACTCACCGAGCGTCGCTACTACTACGATGGCAGCTCAACTCTGGGCGCGCTTCCCGATCAAGGCGTCCTCACCAGGATTGAGGCCCTGGTCACCGATACCGATCCTTCCACTCCCATCTCCGCCACTCCTCAGTGGGAAAACATGTTCGAGGTTCCCAACTATCAAGCCGATATGGACCAATATGGGAATCTCTTGCACTGGCTTGATCGGGGCGTAGAAAAATTCATCCAGTTTGAACAAGATTTGCATATGTTCCCCCTCGTTGCTACCAATGCTTTGGGCCACAAGGCTTATACCCAATACGACCTCCGCTTCGGCAAAGCCATCTACAGCAAAGGCCCCTTCCTCAATGAGGGCGATCCCACCACCCAATCTCTGACCGATCTCGATGCCTTCGGCCGGACCGTCAGGACCGCGGTCATCCCCTACGGCGAAACCCAGGAACGCACCACCTCCCAGACCTTCTACCACCTCGATACCTATCCCACCTCTATCGAGACTTGGTCCTATCTGGACGACAACCAGTTCACCATGGCCATCACTTTCTACGACGGCGCCGGCCATGCCCTCCAGTCCAAGTCCGAAGGACCGGAAACCCTCAATACCTACCGCCAGACCGTCACCGATACCGATTACGACGGCCTCGGCCGTGTCACCCGGTCTTCGCTGCCCTACTTTCTTATCATCCCTGCCGGCTTTGAAACTGAATTGACCCAGCCAACTCCCCCTGACACCTCCTGGCCTGACACCGAAGCCTTCTACGACGTCCGCGACCGCGTCATCAAAACCGTCCTCTCCGACGGCACCTCCGTCACCTCCGACTACGAGGCCCTGGCCAAAACCGTGACCGGCATTGACGGCAAGCAAACCCGCACCGAAACCGACATCTACGGCAACCTCACCCAATCCATCAATCTCCACCCCACCGATCAAACTCAAGACGTGATCACTCGATACTTTTACGATGGCCTCAACAACCTGATCCACACCATCGGTCCTGAAGGAGAGGTCTCCGACATCGAATATGATTCCCTGGGCCGGAAAATCTGGATGAATGACCCGGACATGGGCGAGTGGCGCTATGAATACGATGACCGGGGGAACCTCAAATGCCAGGTGGACGTGGCCGGCCAGACCGGGATTCCCGGCGATGATATCAGAACCTGCTCCGACTTCGACGCCCTCAACCGCGTGGTCCGCCAGTACGACCTCAAGAACGGCCTCCACCTGCCCGGCGATACCCCCAACGACTGCCTCGAGCCGCTGGCTTCACCCGATCCTCCTCCAGGGGGCCCGGGCATTCCTGCCTGGGACCAATATGTTGATTCCTTCTACTCCACCATCCACTTCAGCTATGACACCTACCCCGCTGACGTGAGCTACAACCCCGGCGCCAACTACAATACCCTCGGCGCCCTCACCGCGGTCTGGAATAACAACTCCGGCGATCCCTTCCTCCAATACCTCTATCAATACGACTCCCTCGGCCGCACCGCCTCCGAGCACTTCCTGATCGAGTCCCTCCGCTGGACCACTTCCTACCAATACACCCTCTCCGGCCAGCTGACCCAGCTTACCTATCCCGACGGCTCGGTCATGAACTACGACTATGACAACACCGGCGCGGTCAAGCGGGTGCGGGACGCCGCCACGGTCTATGCGCTCTTCGGGACCGACACCGAACCCGGCTACAACTCCCTCGGCCAGACCACGCAAATACAATATGGCAATGGCGTGAAGGACAATTTTATCTACTACGACCAGACAGAATCCTGGCAAAAGCATTTCCGCTTAAAAACCATCCGGACGATCAACGCGCAGGGGCAGGAGTATTTCCGCAATAACTTTTCCTACCTCGATGACCAGGGCCGACTCACCAACAACCTCACCGAAATCCTTGATCCCCGCTTCGGACACCAGCATTTTACCTACGACTACCTCAACCGCCTGGAAAGCGCTTACCAATCCGCTCCTCCCACCACCCCGGATGCTTTCCGCATCGAAGGCGGCCTGCTCTGGTCCGGATACGGGACCAAATACTACGCCTACAACAAATCCGGCAATATTCTTTCCCGCACCTTTGACGATCCCAACGGCTCAAGCACCGACCTGCTTACCTATACCTACTCGAACAATGCCCTGCGCCCTCATGCCGTCACCGAGATCATGAAAAACGGCCTCCCGGTCTTCTCCGCCGGCTACAATCACAACGGCGCCATGGACACCAAAATCTCGGACATTGATCCGGCCAGCCCCAAGGCCCATACCTACCTCTACGACGCCTACGACCGGATGGTCGCGGTCCTGGACGGGACCGGGACGCGAGTCTCGGATTCCTTCTATCACCTGGGCGGCGGCCGCTTGTTCGAGGGCCGGATTGACGAGCACGGGGACGTGGAAGGCTCCTTCCGGGTCAATGCCTACTACGAGCTGAAACTCGCCTCCAACCAGCCGGTTTACATGGTCAAGCACGTCCTCGCCGGCGGCAAGGCCATTGGCGACATCTACGAGTCCATCACCGACTGGCATCACACCGGGCTCGGCTGCTCCTCCATCCCCGACCGCCTCACCATCGCCAGCGCCAAAGAAATCACTTTTACCCTCTTGGTGCTCTTTGTGCCTTTGTGTTTAATTCTTCTCCTCTCTTTCCGCGTCTTCTCCGGCCCCGGCTTCCGCCGCCACCCGCTCCGCAACTCCTTCATCCTCCTCTTCCTCGTGGTAATGATCTGGGAGTTCTCCCCCGCCCCGCTCCTCGAATTCTCCTCCCAAAACCCCATGCACAAACAGGTCCTCTACCAGGCCCTCAAAAAACTCTTGACAGCCACTTACGGTTCTGCTAACATTCCCTTTAGCGAGTTAACCAAAGAGTTCTTTGAAAATCTGAAACAGGCGAAGAAGGCGGGGAAGCTGTTTGGCCCGAGAGCGGCCAAAGCGCAAGTCCTGGAGCGTGACGTGCTTTACTATCATCAGGACCAGCTTGGGAGCACGCGGCTGATCACCTTGAAGGATGGCAGTGTTTATCAATACATCAACTACCTTCCCTTCGGCAAGATTTTGGATGGCCTGATCTTGAGCGTTTTTGTGTTGCCTTTCTTTGCTCAGAGCAAGCGGCGATACACGGGCCAGGAGGAGGACAAGTCCAGCGGGTTGATGTTTTATCAAAGCAGATTTTACGATCCTGAGATCGCGCGGTTCATACAACCCGATTCAGCTTTAGCAGGCAATCGGTATTCTTATGTAGCCAACAATCCTCTTGGCGCTAATGATCCGAGCGGACATTTCCTATTCCAGGTTATAGGAGCTATTACTGGCGCAATCATTGGCGGGATAATTGGAGCTATTTTTCCACAAATATTTGGTCAAAAGGATCGCTGGAAAGGAGCGCTGATCGGAGCGGGCATTGGAATGAGCGTAGGATTAGCTATAGGAAGAGTGATGGAACCGGCTTATGCTTTTTCCAAAAGAAATCAGGCTGACCAACAAGCTGCAAAGGATACCAATCCAGCTCCCAAAGAGGACACTAGTCAGCCGTCCCCCGCGGAAGGCGATATTGATTTCGAGATCGGGGTTGAGGAACAAATCCCTTTGGATTGGGCTGTTGACTTAACAGCACCAGCTCCGGTTCAGGCTCCAGCACCTGTTGCTGCACCCGCTCTTGCGCCAGTGCCTGCTCCAGGCCCACAATTAAATCAATCGGCAACTAACATAAGAAATGCAATAGAAGTTAGTGAACCTCTTCCTATAAACAACTGCAGTGATGCAGCTCGGCATGTAGCTAATTTAGCACAAATTCCACAAAGGAATGATCTAAGTGGAACATCTAATGATATTCATGATATAGTTAGTGCACCTAATTCTCGTTGGCGACAATTAAGGAATGGAGCAGAAGCACAACAACATGCTAATAATGGAAATTTTGTCCTTGCTATATTTAGAAATTTTGATCCTAATGGCGTTGGACATATAGGCATTGTTGTCCCTGGCTTTGATTTAAACTCCCTTCCAAGATCTGGCCACTACCCTCAACATTATCCTGCAGGGGGTAATCCGGTCATTTATTCTCAATCCACTAATGTTCTGGGAATTAATTCAACACGGCCAAATATTAATTATGCGTCTTGGCATTTTGGGAGACATGCTCCTCAATATTTTACTCCGAGGTGAATCTTGAAATGAATACTCTTAGACATTATTGCTTATTGTTACTCATACTTCAAGTTTTTGTGATTCAAACTAATTGTGACAGTAAACCTTTAAATGAGATATATGAATGTTTTCATATCTTTCCCAGATCGGATATTGCTGTTAGTTTGTCTAATAAAATTATTATTTATAATATTACTAATAACAAGGTAATAAAAGAACTTCCAATTCAAATTAAATCTAATGCTTACGATACCCTCTTTCCCATCTTTTTTAAAGATGATTACATTTATTATATATATGATGATTCTATATTTAGCTATAATTTCCAAAAGGCAGAATATCCTAAAAGAGTAATCAAATTAAAGATTGACCAATTGGGAAATATAATCGATATTATTTATCATAATGATAATATATACTATACTTATAATCTATACGATAAAACAAAACACATTAATAGGTATTTTATTAGTTTAAATAATCATATTATTGCAGAAAGCACTAATTTTATAAGTATTAAATTTATTGATAATAATGTTTATTATCACTATATAAATTCCAATGGAAAATCAGATGTATATATATTAAACGATAGTGGTTCTCATAAAATATATTCTGATTTTAATATATGGTGTTTAAATAGCTTTGGAAAAGATAAGTTGCTAATTAGAATTTGCGAAAACAATTGTGCGGGAGGTTGTGGCTATTTAGATTTTGTTATATTTGATAGAGAAAAAAGGGGGGTTATTTCAAAAATACGTATTGATAATATATGTGTTGGAGGAGATTGCCCCTTTATACCATTACCTGAAAAAGAATCTATTCTAATTCTTGCTAATCCAATAGAAAATATTAATGGTCCAGAATCTTTATATTGCTATAATATAACAGAGAATAAATTAGAGAAGATAAATATTGGCTATTTTATAAATCAGCCAACATCTTATAAAAGTCCATCTATTATTTATGATTATGAAATAGATAGACTCTTTGCTCGAGTCATTGATAATAATAAAAATAAAATAATTTTGATAAATAACTTTACAAAGTATTTACCTTGATTGTTTATCGTAAAATGAATTGACTCAGTAGTTCTTTGAAAATCTGAAGCAAGCTAAAAAGTCAGGCAGGATTTTCGGCCCACGAACGGCCAGGGCACAAACCCTTGAGCGCGATGTGCTCTACTATCACCAGGATCAATCTTGGCTCGACACGCTTGATCACTTTGAAAGATGGTTCAATCTTTCAATACATCAACTATCTGCCGTTCGGTAAGGTGTTGGATGGGTTGATGCTGAGCACGTTCATCTTGCCTTGGTTTGCGTAGAGCAAGCGGCGATATACCGGGCAGGAGGAGGACAAGTCAACTGGCTTGATGTTTTACCAATCGCGGTTTTATGATCCTGAGATCGCCAGATTCATCCAACCTGACAGCGCCGGCGGCGGCAATCGCTACACTTACGTAGGCAACAACCCCTTGCGCTTCGTGGACCCGACCGGACATGCCTTTTTAGAAGCCTTGGCAATATCCTTAGCAATTATATTCGCAGCAGTAGCTATTATTAGTTTACCAATGGCAGTAATCGGTGCGATTGTTCCCCAGATTTTTGGTGAGACCAGAGCGGAAGAGGGGGCGAAAAAGGGTTTTTGAACAGGATTTTTTATTGAAGGATTTTTAGGAGCCAACGCTGGATTAGCTTATTCCGCTGGAGATGGCAGCAAGGAGGCAACGGCCTCAGGAAAAAGCCAGGGGACTGGGGGCCCTACTGAGGATATATCCGCGCAAAAAGATGATGGTAAAAGAGCGGCTGAATCTTTGGAAGGAAAGACCACCGATATTGATCCTTCCTCGAAGCCTTCCCCAGCTCCCTCTAATTCAAAATCAAATAAGTCAACTTCTAAAAAAGAAAAGGTAGTTTGGCCAGTTGGTGAAGGTGGTAGAAAAATTTCACAGACATTCGAACAACACAATAAACACGCTATTGATATTTCAGGAACTGAAGGAACTGAAATTAAAGCTGCTACAGATGGAAAAGTTCTTAAAGTATATAATGATCCTTCTGGTGATTCGAATAAAGGATGTGGTAATGGCTGTATTATACAAACCAATGATAATAATCAAGATACATACTGTCATTTTAAGGACGCCAACGTAATTGAGGGCCAGCAGGTAAAAGCAGGGGATAAAATAGGTTCAATGGGTAATACAGGCAAAAGTTCTGGCCCTCATCTCCACTATCAACGAAAAGACATGAATACTAAGCTGTTAGTAAATCCAATGGATCATTTGAAAAATGCAGAGGGGAAACCTGATTATGCTAAATAATATATTAAATAGAATCAATATGAAGATCAATCTCATTTTTATAAGCATATTATTATTTATGCAGATGTCTGTATTATCATGTGGATATTACCAATTACATAGTAAATCAATTAAGGTTACGCATGATGAAATTCTCTTCCAAAAAAATGATATAATAATTAATAGATTGAAATATATTAATAAAGAATATCCTGATAAGTTTATTTATAACTCTAGTGAAGCAATTAGATATGATAATGTGCACATAGATAATAATAATAAACGAGCAGTTGTTGAAAGCAATCTTATTTATCGATTGGATTATTCATTGGTATGGCTGGTATTTTACAATTTTAATGGTAGATTAATTGATATATCTCCAAGGTTTCACGGATCGGCAATCGCGTCCCCTAGCAAGAAATATTATGCTATCATAGAATCTGAAAGTGTTTTAGAAGATACAGGAAAAATTGTATTTTATAATTCAAATGGCAATGAGATCAAAACCATCCATTTAACTAGAGGATACATAGATCATTTTAATTTTCTTAAAGATGATTTAATTGTTGCTAGCATATCTGATGTTGATGACAAAATGTATATAATTAAAAATATGGGAAAGGATATTATTGAGGCTGATATTCATGAATTGAGTGGGAGTTACCATATATTTCTCTTGAATAATTATATAATGATAATTGAATATCCAAGCATTGAATCAGGTGACTTAATTACCAATATATATATTTTTAATACTGAAGGTAAGATGCTAAATAATACTGTATATTCTGCTGATTTAATTAATATCCAAAAAGATAAATATATAATAAATTATAATAACCTGAATAATAGCATAGAAGTTATAAATAGCAACGGGAATAAATTGATAATAACAATAAATAATAAGTTTGGACAGTGAAGCACAGGTAAGGCTTTGAATAATAGATAAGTATATTTACGATAGATTCAGAGCCGTATATATTCACAGCTATTATACATCCTAATGTTATTATATTATTTACAATCATCGAATTAACCAAAGAGTTCTTTGATAATCTAAAACAGGCAAAGAAGCAAGGCCGGCTCTGGGGGCCTCGGTCGGCAAAAGCGCAGACCTTGGAGCGCGATGTGCTCTATTACCACCAGGATCAACTGGGGAGCACAAGGCTGATTACACTGAAGGATGGGAGCATTTTTCAATACATCAATTACCTTCTTTTTGGCAAAGTCTTGGATGGGTTGATCCTGATCGCTTTTGTGTTGCCTTTCTTTGCTCAATCCAAGCGAAGGTTCACCGGGCAGGAGGAAGACAAGAGCAGCGGGTTGATGTTCTATCAAAGCAGATTTTACGACCCGGAGATCGCACGCTTCATCCAGCCTGATTCGGCCGTCGGCGGCAACCGCTACACCTACGTGGGCAACAATCCATTGCGCTTTGTGGACCCGACCGGACATGCCTTTTTAGAAGCCTTGGCAATATCCTTAGCAATTATATTCGCAGCAGTAGCTATTATTAGTTTACCAATGGCAGTAATCGGTGCGATTGTTCCCCAGATTTTTGGTGAGACCAGAGCGGAAGAGGGGGCGAAAAAGGGTTTTTGGACGGGAGTGGGTTACGGATTATGGTTAGGAATGTTACTGGCAAGGGTATATTCTTACGGCCAGATGCAGGAACAGCCCAATCCGGACGAGGCAGCAAAAGAGGCGGAGGATGATGCGCAAGAAACAACCGAACCTCCGGAAGCTGAAGATATTGATAATTGGTTTGGTGGAGGGCCGGGAGGCGATATGACCTTTACTCAAGCTGCGCCTGCGGCGCCGGCACCTGCTCCGGCACCTGCACCAGCTCCTGCACAAGCTCCTCAACCGGCACCTGTGCCAGCTCCTCAACAACAATATCAATCTCCTGTTGATCCAAACATACCAATGACATCTGGTTATGGTATGCGCACCAACTCGCAAACTGGACAGCCTGAACCTCACCCTGCACGAGATTATGGTGCACCAATTGGATCTAATGTTTATGCATCTGCTGACGGAAGAGTTCTATGGGCTGGTTTTAGTAATACAGGCGGAAATATGATTATTCTTGGCCATCCTCAAGACCAAAATCGCCAAACAATTTACATGCATAATTCTCAAAATTTGGTTAATATAGGGGATCAAGTAACCGCAGGCCAGATCATTGGACTATCAGGAAATACTGGTCAGATCAGAGGGCTCGGATGTCTTCATTTTGAATTTCGTGAAGCCCCAGGCCCAGGACAAAAAATAGGCAAAGGAAACCCGATTGATCCAGCAACAATTTTACCCTAGCAAATTAATTTATCGGAGGAGCGTGCGAATATGTTCGGTCTAGCCAAAGAATCAGTTATTCTATACTTACTAGATAATTTATTGATACTTATATTATTTTCTATTAATGCCAATTTCAATTTCTCGAGTATTAGAATTAAAGAGAATTCTATTATTATCAGATCTATACGAGGAAATAAAAACATATCTTATATAAATAGAAGGAAACCAGAGATATCATTCTTTGACCAAGGCCTTGAAATAGCTGAATATGATTTGCCTTATGTTGTAGCCAATAATAGGGGTATTATTATTGTTAGAGAGATAATTCCTTATGAGGGAATATATAGTTCAGTAAGGATTTTGGATTCAAAGGGCAATCTATTGAAAATCCTCCCTAAGAATCCTTGCTTCATTAGCATAGCCCCTGACAGTAATTTTTTTGCTGTTATTGAAGAATCGCATGGTGATTTTTCCGGCTTAATTTATATTTATGATTATAAAGGGAATTTGATCAAATATCACTATTTTTCTGAAAGTGGTCCTGCTGCAGGTAATCTTACCTTTGATAGTAAGTCCAGGATGTTTCTAATGCATAATTCAGGAGGTATAGAAGGGATACCATGCGAGTATCTTATATATAATAACGAACATAAAGAAATAAATATAGCACAACTCCCTAACTGCTATTGCAATAAAGAAGGTAATGTTAATATCTTGTTCACTAATTCACATATTATTATTGGCAATAATTCTAATTATCAATTATATATATTTAGTCTAGAAGGTAACCTTATTATTAATTCAAATATTGATGGTGCAGAATATTCTAATTTAGTTAATTTAATTGATAATAAAATAGATTCAATAGTTAAGAATAATAAACTTATTATTAAAAGCCATAAATGGAGACATTTAATTGTAGAATTAAAGTAATTGAAGAAATGAATTATCTGTACATATTTATATATAGCAATGATGCAATGTGTTGATGATATAAAAATAAAAGATTTGGTGTCTTAGAATATAACTCACTTCCTTTTAGTTTATAGAATCAAGATGACCTCATCAATGAACTTGATGAATTGCTCAACCGAGCCAACGCTGGCAGACAACAATGTTTATAGCGTACCCCTCCCTTCACTTAACTTCCAGTCCCAAAACCCTATGCATAAACAGGTCCTTTACCAGGCCCTCAAAAAACTCTTGACAGCCACTTACGGCAATGCTAAGATTCCTTTCAGTCAGTTAACCCAGGAGCTCTTTGACAATCTAAAGCAAGCTAAAAAGTCAGGAAGGTTTTTGGGGCCACGGCCGGCAGCGGCACAGCAGGAAGTTCGGGAAGTCCTCTACTACCACCAGGATCAGCTTGGAAGTACGCGGCGAGAAAGAAAGATCTAATAACCCCTCAACTGCTTGTTTATCTTCTTACACAACTCCTTAAATTTGCAATCAATATCTCTACATTTATTCTCGATGTAATCATATCCAATAAAGCAATGCCTTGGTTTTATCTTGGTTCCCATTTGCATAATTCTCCTTTTTGTGTTTAAATCCTTATGCCCAATTTCGTGTGCTTACCCTTATTAACATCTTTTTGTCACTACCGATATGGGCAAAATTATCTTTATCATCCATAAAAAGCTTCTAAAAGACAAACAACGCTCCCTGGATCTAGCCCTAAGCTATCTGAAGGATAACCTCGAACTCAAGAACAATCGTTGGATTACGAGGGAAAATACAGCAATTAGAATTGGCTGAACCTCCTATCAATAAATTGTCCTCCCTAGCATTGAGGATATCAATTCTGCTTTTTTGAGGTATGCGCCTAACTTCAAGGCGTTTGAGATCAATGAAGAAGAATGGAGGGGAAACAAATATAGCAAATCTATCAATTTAGCGTCTTTTACCAGCAGATAGTTGTATTTTTAGGTTATCTAGAGCATTTTCGCCGCCTTCAAACGTAATTCTATTAATTCTTAGCTATTTATCTTTTATTATAGATTATAAACTTGATATTCTTCATCATCCAATTCCGCCAGGTTCTGTTTATTTATTAGATCAATGACCTTACTGGGAGCCTCGATACCAATATGGTGGGTATCGGCGTAGACATTTATTTTATCTTTCGGAACTTTACTGAGAACTTTTGCAATTTTCTGAAGGTGATCCGCAACTTCTGTCATTTGCTCGGCATGGGCCAGACTAGCTTTAATGGGATCCCCTGTTTTCTGCAGGTGAAACATAAAATCATCCCCTTGCTTGTAATAACCTAGCGTAATCTTAGCACTTTTAGTTTCCATTCTTCTCTCCTTTTATTAAATTAGCGGTATTCTCTGCCCCCGCCTAGGCCTTTTATTAAAATAATCATATCAGAATCCAGCCAGATTGCAAGTTTATAAGATCTTGGATGAATTTTCTCCAATGTGCCCCAGGGTTTATTCTGACCATCCCGCAGAGAATGCCCTTTATCAAGAAGTGGGACCTACTCCAATTAACCCTGGTGACCTAAACATTTTTTTGCGGTCCCCAATCATTAACCACCTGGAGATATTTCCTCCAGCCCATTTATTTTTTATTTTCCCCCTAATACGTCCTTTACCCGCCCTTCCTATCCATCATTATTCCTGGGGCATCCTGGAGCGTTTAGGAGGCATTGTTTTAATCGTTTTAACCGCCACCATATATCAGTTTTATTTTCCAACATACTGTAATTATTCAACTTTATTCTCTCTTTATCCATGACTTTAAACATTAAAAAATATTTTCCATACTATCAATTAAAAGTTTAATTTATTACAGCCAAATAATTATAATTTAATGATTTTACAGCATTATATTAATATTATTAATTTATTGAATATTGATCTTTTCCTGCTTAATTAACCTGGCTAAATCAGCTTTTCTAAATCGAAATGGTCTTTGGCCGGAATCATAAATGCTTAATGGCTTTAATTTACCTGATTTTACCAGCTGATAAATGTTTTTTGAGGTCATCTGGAGAACTTCCGCCGCCTCTTTACTCGTTAATAAATACTTGGGATATTTGCTATTCATAATAGCCTCAATTTCTTTTAACTTCATCAAACTCTCCTTTTTATTGGCATGTTTATAGCCCTGCCGCGGCTTTAAAATAATAAAAACGTAATAAAATTATATATTTGAATTATTAACCTACAACATTATTAAATCACTTCCTTTAGGCCATCTAGGGTTATTTAATCAGGATTATTCCTGGGGCATTGTAGAGCGTTACAGGACCATGTTTATGGCCTAGCTTGGCTATATTCAATAAAAAATATGACCTGTTAAGCATTATCTTTTATCGCTATATGCAGATGATTACCACCCAGTGCGAATTCATATAGAATTTTTTAGCAGGGGAAAACGGAACTCTGTATTATATTATATAGAGCTGAGAGTTCCGTTTTTTGCTGGTAATATCTATTTATGGCCGTAAAATCAAGCACTTGCTGAGTTTTTCCTTTTACGAAAAAGTGCAACAGGTAGCCGATTTTTGTACTTTCTCCCTTGTCGGGGTGTAATCCCCAATATTTTGCTAACGGAATGATTATTAACATCTTTTTCTTCAGAAATCAGTTTTTCTACGGTTTTCTGATAGCGTTCAAAAGTTTCATTTTTGGTCAATTTGAGTAGTTTTTCGGGAGGTAAACCAGGGACAGGAATATTGGTCAAGATGAATATCTTCTTGGGGTGTTGAAGCGGCCTGATCCGATAACCTGCCTGCATTATTTCCTGTTCCTGGGCCCACTGAGAGATTGCCCTTACCCTCTCATCTTTGTGCTCCCAAAGGCCGTAGATCCTCTGATTATGCTTGGCCATGCCATAATCTCTCCCCCTCATAATCTTATCCCGGCTAACTTTGGGCTGGTCGTAAAACACCGTCTGGGCGATTTTCCAGGGCTCCAGGGGAGGCAAAAAGGCGCCGCCGACTAAAAACAAGCTATCGCAATCCTCAAATTCCCGAGAACCCCGGACATTGCCATAATGTTTAACCATGGCCCCATGAAAATTCCGCTCCAACTCCACCTCAAACTGCTTCCGGCAGATAATCCCTACCCTTCCTTCCTGATGCTCCTGGATAAATTCCATCACCCTTTGGAGAGTCTTCTTGGACTGCAAGCCGTAAACTCCCAGGGGAAAGTTGGTGATCTGAACCACCTGCGCCCTGACCTCGATCTCATAATCCAAAATCTCAATACTCCGGCCGGGGAAAATTTGTTCGTAAATCATCTGGTCAGCGCTGGAATCCAAAATTAACACCGGGAAGTCTCTCAGCCGGTCCAGGTCTTGGAACCTCCGGATCACGATCTTGCAGCTTCCCCTGACCAACTCCAATCCCAATAAACTGTTCGCCCTGGCCCTGGTCGCTTCCTCATAAAGCCGGTGGATCAGAGTAAAGATGGATTTGGGAGGCAGGAGCCGGGCAGGGAGGTTTTCTGCCAGTTGGACTGCCTGCTGGAATTCCGGCGATTCATGATAGCGCTGGATCAAGGCCTGGGGATTTTCCAGACATTGAAACAGCCGGGTCAGCAGATTCATCTCTTCATCTTTCCGGCCGGTTTCTCGATAGGCATCCATCAGGTCTTCCAGCCCGGTTAATAGCTGGCCGGCCTCGGCAGTGCGGAGATGATAGGTTTCCAAAAATCGCCGAAAGGCCCTGATCTGATCATGGTCCACTTCGGTTTTATCCAGCAGATCCCGGAGCGGGTCTTCGTCAATCACGATCAGGTCAAAATTTTTCAACTCCAAGCTCGTGGTCAGATACTTGGTCGTCCCGATCCAGCTCTGCCTGGTATCAAACTGCTGGAAATAGTCGCACTGCGCCCGATTGCAGGAGCGGCAAAGCTCCATCTCTCTTTCCGGGTAGCCCTGATTCCGAAAATCTCTCAGATCTTGGCGGAATCGGCAAAGATTATCCTTGAGCTGAAGCGCCACGCCTCCGCCCAAATCGCTCTGAATCATCGGCAACTCCTCCCGCAAGCCGATGCAATAGAAGAGGCGAAGGTCCTTGAACTCCTGGCAGGCCAAATGGGTTTTTCCCAGTCCAGGCAAGCCTTTCACGATCAAGACCGATTTTTCTGCCAGCAAACGCTCTCGCCTGGCTTTTAAATCTGTGGCGAGGGCTGATCGGGCCTGTTCCAGAGTTACCTTGCGATCCGATTTGACGTTGGGTGCCCTGGTCAACTTGTATTTGCCGGAAGATAGGTTGGCGCTATGATGAGGGCATCCCTCTTTACAGGCCTTGCTACCCAAGAGCTTCCAGATCCAATGGCAATAGTCGTAGTTGGGATCAGCGTCCCGATACAAGGCGGAGACGTAGGCTCGTTGGTTTTCTTCGCTGCGGGCGGTAAATTTCCGAGGGGATTTTCCCGGCACTTCCGGCCGCCGTTGATCCAGGTCCGCCAGCAGGTCAAAAACCTGTTTCTCGGTAAAGCCGTGATCAATTAAAGCCGCAGTGAACAGGAGGTCAAAGTCGGAACGGTCTTCGTAGCGAGGTGGATTTTCAAACACTTGCCGGCAACCAGCGCAGAGGGCAGAAGCTCTTTGGCGAGGAGAAATTCGCGGCCGACCAAGCTTTTTACCGGGCTTGGGGCCTCTCGCTGATGGCCGGGATGAGCCGATGCTCTGTCTCCGGACCTCTTCCATGAAGTTCTGGCAAGGGTTGGACTTCGGCTCACTCAGAAACCGGGCTAAGCGATAAGGTCGCTCTGCACTGGCGGTGCCTTTCGTTTTCAGGCAGCCCATCAGCGCCATGAGATGAGCCCGATCATGCACCGAGTCGAGGTCCAGCTTGTCCTGCCCGGAAAAGTGTTCCCGCCGAATTTTTTTCACCAAGGCTTCGATCTGCTTTTCGCGTGTATCCAGGTCTTCGGTGAACTCCACCGGAATAATCACGTAAGCGCCGTTACCGCTGGTGGCTATCGTTGATTCCTGAAAAAGGGAAAGCCGAGTGAGTTCCCGAGCCTTGGCGATGGCAAGTTTATTTTCTTCCTGGGTAGCGGGTATACCTTTGGGGCGAACCGGATCTATATCCAGGAAAACGGTTGTGATGGCAGCAACCTTGTCTTTGCCGCCCCGCTTGACACAACCCAGTTGATTGGGTGCAGAGTTGAACACCTCCTGCAGATAGGGATTGCAGGCAACGTAGAAAATGCCGTCCCCGTGATGCGATCGGCAGTAGGTAACCAGGGCGTCTTCATCGTTGAAAAAGCCGTTGTAAATTCCGTAGGGGGTGATCACCACCAAGGGAGTTACCCCTAACTGGGGCCGGTGAACCAGCCGAAAATGCTTCCGGACCTGCTCTTCATCAAAAGGAATTTGAGCCGTGCTCATGGCAATTCATCCCAAGGGCTGGATTTCTTTTCTTTCGAT
>Ga0154610_1081_pt15 | contig 28578 bp, 24 predicted proteins | sample Rifle2008BG13ft_FD_116039 | JGI IMG/M metagenome (GOLD analysis project Ga0154610, IMG submission 116039) | Deltaproteobacteria bacterium RBG_13_61_14 | reverse complement strand
TGGGCCGCCTGCGCCAATATCTCCAGCGCCCGGTCTTCCTCAAAGGTGGTCAGGTTGATCAGGACATAGCCCGACTCGATCAAGGTTAAAAGCTCGCGAACAATCTCCGCCATTGCCTCAAACCCCCTCTTTACATTAACATGGACCGAAACGGGTTGCAAACAGAAATAGGGGTCAGTGCTTGACTTATGACTTAATGAGTTGTCTCTCGGCGGCGGCTATGCTAGGCTTTTCTCATGGCGCGACCTTGGAGAATCCAATTCCCCGGCGCCGTCTATCATGTCACTGCCCGGGGCAACAACCGCCAAGACATCTTCTCCGGTCCCGAAGACCGGCGAGAATTCCTCGAACTGCTCGGGCGCGCCGCCTCCCGGTTCGGCCTCAAGGTCTTCGCTTTTTGCCTGATGAGCAACCACTACCATCTCTTCCTCTGCACCCTTCAGCCCAACTTGGCTGCGGCCATGAAGTGGCTCAACGGCACCTACACGGCTCGTTGCAACCGTCGGCATCAGCGGTCCGGCCATCTCTTCCAGGGCCGATACAAATCTATTTTGGTGGCGGACGAGGCCCATTGGCTCCAGCTCTCCATGTATCTTCACCTCAACCCGGTGCGCGCCGGAATCGTGGCCGACCCCGCGAGCTACGAGTGGTCCAGTTTCCGAGACTACACCCGCGCGCCGTCCCGCTTTGCCTGGCTTCGGCCCGAGGAAGTGCTGGCGGAATACGGCTCGGGGGAAAAGAACCAGCGGAAACACTACCGCAAGGTCTGCCTGGATCTGGCCGGTGTCGAGCCGGATTTCTGGGAGCAGATGCGGGGCCGGGTGGTGCTGGGGCCTCGGGAGGTGCTAGAGGAGTTGACCAAGCGGTATGGCCCGGCCGGCAAACACGAATCGGTACCCTCCTTCAGAAGGGCATCCCGTCCTAACCTCGATTTGCCAGACGAGCTGGCGCGGGTGGCGGAACTCTTCGAGGTCGAGAGCCACGCTTTGCGCCGTCGCGGCCGCAATTTCCCGGCCCGGCTGGCTGCCTACTATCACCTGGTGGAGCATTGCGGGATCAGTGTCTCCGCGGTGGCGGAGCAGATGGGGATCAGCAGTTCGGGAGTCAGCCGCGGGTTAAGCAAGTTCCGCAAACAATTGGCCCAACACCGGGATCTAAGGAAAAAAGTCCAGGCGCTTAAATCATAAATCAAGCACTGACCCCATGATACGAAAAGTCATAAGTCAAGCACTGACCCCAATCATTCTTCTCGCCGCGAGCAGCGGAACTTCCCTGCCGGATCGAATCCGCTGGAAAAAGGACGGCGCCCTCCTGGTCAAGGTGCCGGCCGGGGAGTTCCGCCTGGGCAGCAACACCGGGCCGGAGGCGAGCCGGCCCGAGCGCAAGGTTTTTCTGGAGACCTTTTACCTTGACCGCACCGAAGTGAGCAACGGGCAGTATTTCCGCTTTTGCCAGGCAGTAGGCCGGCCGCTGCCGGTGCATCTCCGGCAAGGCACTCTCGCTCCCGGACAAGAGGACCTGCCGGTGAACCATGTCACCTGGGAGGACGCCGACGCCTATTGCCGCTGGGCGGGCCGAAGGCTGCCCCGCGAAGCCGAGTGGGAAAAGGCGGCGCGGGGCCTTAACGGCCGGACCTATCCCTGGGGCAACGGCTGGGACCCCGGGCGCAGCCGCAACCGCACCAACGCGAACGAGTCCCCGGCGCCGGCGGGCAGCTATCCCAAGGGCCAGAGCCCTTACGGGGCCCTGGACCTGGCCGGCAACGTCTGGGAATGGACCGCGGACTGGTACCGCGCCTATCCCGGCGGGCCGCTCGCGTTTGACGAGACCGGCAAGCGGCGGGTGGCCCGGGGCGGCGCCTTTTTCTATTCGATTGAGCTGCTGAAGAGCTACGTGCGTTATCCGCTGGATCCCCAGGACGCGACCGAGCAGGGCGGCTTTCGCTGCGCGGTGAGCATCCCGGCCCAATGATTCCTCGCTTCAAAATCCTGTTCCTGATCGTGGGATTGATCTTTGGTGTCCACTGCCGTTCGGCCCGGGTCGGGCAGGCCGAAACCCTGATGGGCACCCTGGTCGAGATCACGGCCGAGGGCCGAGACCACAAGCTGGTGGAGGCGCGGGTCGCTTTGGCTTTTGAGGAAGTGCGGCGGGTGGACCGGTTGATCAGCACTTTCCGGGAGGACAGCGAGCTCAGCCGGATTAACCGGGCGGCGGGAGTGGCGCCGGTGCAGGTGAGTCCCGAGGTGCTGGAGGCGATCGAGCGGTCGCTCGAGGTGAGCCGGCTCTCGGACGGCGCGTTCGACATCAGCTATGCCGCGCTCGGCGGGCTCTGGGATTTTTCGGGGGAGAAGCCGGCCCGGGTGCCGGAGGCGGCCGAGATCGCGGCCCGGCTCAAGCGGGTGGGCTGGCGCCGGATCCAGGTGGACCGCTCGGCCGGGACGGTGTTTTTGCCGGAGGCGGGAATGCGCCTGGACCTGGGCGCGATCGCCAAGGGCTACGCGGTGGACCGGGCCCTGGCGGCGCTCAAGGTCCCGGGCGTTGATCGGGCGCTGGTGACCGCGGGCGGCGACTTGCGGGCTTTTACGCGGCCGGGCGAGAAGCCCTGGCGGATCGGGATTCAAGACCCGGCGCGGCGTGATCGTCTGTTGGGCGAGCTCGAGATCCAAAACCAAGCCGTCGCCACTTCGGGCCAATATGAGCGCTTTGTTGAAATCCAGGGCCGGCGGTACGGGCACATCCTCGACCCGCGCACCGGCCGGCCGGCGGAGGGGGTTTTGGGCGCCACGGTGATTGCAAGCGAAGCCTGGGAGGCGGACGCTTGGGCCACGGCCCTGTTGGTGCTGGGTCCGGAGCAGGGGATCAAGCTCCTGCCCTCGCCACCCGGGATCGAGGCGTTGATCGTGGACGCCAAGGGCCGTTGGCACGCGACGCCGGGTCTGGCCGGCCGGATCCAGCCGGCGCCATCTCCCTCCGTTCCCTTTTTATTCAGATTATAATATGAATCCGCCCGGGACCGGAGGGCCGGAAAAGGCCTCCGGCCCGGATCAGGAAGGGCCGGGATGCACGAGGGTGTGGCGATGGGGGACAAAGCCCATCTTTTTCCAGAACTCGACGCCGGCCTGGTTTTGATCCACCACCTGCAAATAGACCTCCGGGATCCCCTGCTCGGCAAAGCAGCGCAAAGTGGCCTGGACCAGGCGCGTGCCGATGCCCTGGCGGCGAGCGGCCGGGAGCACGTAGAGGTCGGCCAGATAGCCGGTGGTTACACCGCGGGTCAGGAAGGTGGAATCGGGCCACCGCTCCGCCCAGCGCAGGAGGTAACGAGACGCGGCCCGGAGCAGGCGCCCCCAGGTCAAGCTTCGAGATCCCTTGCGGCGAGAAGGTCTCGGCGCGGCCGCGGCGGCGGGCTGGATGCTGAACCGGATAAAGCCGAGCAGGCGCGAGCCGTCGTCCGCCACCAGGAACTGCTGGAGGCCCGCCTGCCAGGAGCGGGTGATGAAGCGCAAGCTGTCAAAGGCCGGGTTGCGCGACCGGGCAAAGAGTCGGTCCCACCCGGCTTGCTCGTCGAGGTGGGCGGCAAAGAGGCGGGCCAAGGAATCGAGATCTTCCTGGCCGGCCGGCCGGATCTGGAACCCGCTCACGGCCCCTCCTTTTCCGGCGGATACACAAAGGTCACCGAATAACCCTGGTCCTCGCCGGGATACAGGGGGGATCCGCGGAACGTAACCCAGCTATGGCCTTGCAGGCGGCCGTTGTGAGAGCGGACGCCGAGGCAGAAGCGGGGGGACTGGTGTTCGTCGTGGAGGAAGCGGTAGAGGACGAGACTACGCTTGAGGCAGGTTCGCTCAAAGAGGTTGGCGCGGTCGCTGAGGAGGATCTGGGCATAGAGGACGATCCGGTCCCGCTGGTGGGAGGGAACCGGCGGCCGGGCCGGGGTATGCCAGGCCAGGAGCCGGGGCAAGGGGAGCAGGCGGAGGAGGATGGGTTCCAGCACCAGCCAGGCGGCGAGGCGGAGGAGCAGCCAGAGATCAGCGGCCGAGTGAATGTGTTTTCGGAAGCGCCGGACCCAATCCGCCATGCCGGCTGACCTCAGCGATAGAATCCGGGCCGGAGCGGCGGCATGAAGGAAGGCAGAGGGTTATCAACTCCGTCGTTGACCAAGGGTTGGATCGTGGTGGAGCTGACCACGTAATTGATGTCGAGGGGCAGGGAGACAATGCTCCAGACCGAGGTGTAGTGATAGTTAAAGGCCACTATAACTCTTTTATCGGATTGCTCAGCGGAGAGGGTGGGATTTTGAGAGAGACCGGAGACGGATTGGAGCACCCGGACGGCATAATTTTCAAGGTTGAGCCCGGTGGTCTGGCCGGGAAGCAGGTCCGCTTGCAGGGGGGCCAGATCCAGGATCCAGGGGCCGTTATAATCCACCATGAAGCACCTGGCGTCCGGGGGATCAATACAGTTAGGATAGAAGGCGGTCCCTGGATAAGTCCCCCTTACCGTGTAGCGGATGGCGTCAAAGGTCGCATGCCGGCTGTCCGGACCCCATTTGAAAGAAGAGGTGACCGTGATCCAGGACTTGAGAGTGGGATTGCCGGGTCGGTTCAAGATAATGGGGTTCCCGATGGTGTCGCCGGTGAGTGGATCCATGTTTTGGAGAAGATAATAATAGCGGGCGTAAAATTGGGGGTGTTGCGCCATGAAGACGATCTTGGTCCCGTCCGGAGACCAGGTGGGATTGAAGACCTTTTTTAGATACCAGCCTTGGGTGTAGTCAGGCAGGACCGAGGCGATGGAGGAGAAGCCATTGATGAAGACGGTTTCCGCGCCGCCCTGAGCATCGTTGAGACAGATGTCCTGATTAGAATCCGGGGACCGGCCGATGCAATCATAGACCAGACTTTTGCCGTCGGGGGAAAAGGAAGGATTGAGGGCGGAGCCGGGGCCGTGGGAGACCTGGGTCAAGTGGGAGCCGTCGGGATGCACGGTCCAAATATCGTAGTAGTCGGCTGACACGGCAAAGGCGATCTGCTCTCCGCCCGGGGCAAAGGTCGCGGTCAGAGCGTGCAGGGCGAGGTCGGTCACCTGGCTGCGGCCGGTCCCGTCGGGCCGGATGGTCACGAGTTGGAAAGGAGTGGCCGCGTCGGGTTTGGCGCTGAAGACCAGGCGATCCTCAATCAAGAGAATATCAAAAGCAAAGCCGTAACCCTCGGCGGGATTCACCCGGTCGAAATCCAGGGTGACCGACGCGCTCGCGGTCGGGGCCAGGGGTCCAAAGACGAAGACGGACTCTCCCCCGGGGAAGTAGAGGGTGTTGCCATTCTCGGCGTCCGGGGGAGTCAGGAGTTGGGCATTGGGTTCGAGGTTGCGCAGCACCAGCCACAGCCGCGGCCAGTTGGTCGCGGACAGCGAGGTGAGGGTAATGGTGAGGGAGTCGGCGTCAGCGTTGGCGGTCACGCCGGCGTTCACCTGCCCGTTGACCCGCGTCGCACTCACGCCTCGATAGAAGACGGTGGGGTCAAAGAGGGTGGGGGGAATCAGTTGCGTATCCCAACCCGGGGACAGGGGCGAGACCAGGACCTCGAAATAGAGGCACTGCGAGAAGTAGAGGGGGTCGCGGTCGTCGCAGTCCAGGCCCAGGTCGCACCCGGTCCCATAATGGTCGCCGTCCTTATCTACACAGGTCAGGCAATCCGACCAGTGGAACGGGTCGGCATCGTCGCAGTCGGGACCATCCAAATGGGTATAATCATCGCAGCCGGCAAACCAGCTATCGCTGTCCGCATCCTGGCAGGTGTCGCAGGAGATCCAGTTCCGGGAGTCGCTGTCCGAGCAGTCCGGGCCCGGGATGGTGGCATAAGCGTCGCAGCCTACATACCAGCCGTCGGCGTCCGCGTCCAGGCAAAGGTCACAGGAGACCCAGACGTTGGGGTTGGTATCATCACAGTCCGGGCCGAGGTTGCCGCAACCGGTCCCGTGATTATCCCCGTCGGCGTCGGCTCCGAGGAGGCTGGTCCAGAACGAGCATCCATTCCCATCCTCGTATTCGCAAGCGGGCAGGATCAGGAGGGCTCCGCCAAGCAACACGCCAATGATCCATCGCGGAATTTTCATGGGGGTTCCTTTCTGGGCAAAACCAGCCCGGACCAGGGACTATCCGGGAAATCCTTTAACCACTCCAGTTTGCCAAAATAACGGGCGCAGGCCAGGCATTGAAAATGTTCCAGTTCGGAAAGCTCGCCGGCGGCCAGGCGGCGCAGGCGATGGCGGTGGAACTCGGCAATGCGGTCCACCAGGCGGACGTGGGCCTCGACCAGGTCCACCTCGGCGAGGTTCGCGATCACGTCCGGCTCGGGCTGATCCGGGTCAGCGCCGCGGATGGCCGGGAGCATGCAGCACAGGCAGAGGTTGCCGCGCACGTCCACATACAGATCGATCATGCTCAGGTTGGCGCAAAGGTAAAAGGGGCTGGGATCGTAAACCCCGGCGCACAGGCCCACCGCGATTTTCAACTCGCCGGCCAGGCGCGCGACCGCGGTTTCCACCTGCCGCCACTCGGCGGGCGCGAGCATGAGCCCGTCGCGCAGGTTATCCGGGGTGGGGTGCATGTGGGAGAAATCCAGTCCGGTCAGGCCCAGGTGCGCGGCGAGCAGCGCCATTTCTTCGAGGCGCCCCAGGTTTTTTCGGTTCACGGTCGGCTTCAGCCGGGTGGGCAGGCCGCGGGCGTGGCAGCCGGCGATGGCGGCCATGACCTTGCGGAAACTGCCCGGTCCGCGGACGGCGTCGTGGGTCTCGGCGTCCGGACCGTCCAGGGAGACGGCCACTTGGATGAGCTTTTCCTTGACCGCGGACTCGGAAAGCAAAGGCAGGACCCGGGACAAGAGGTGGCCGTTGGTGACAAAGGAGAAGGTATAACCCCGCTCGACCGTGGCGCGGATGAGGTCCTCGAATTGCGGGTGCAGGAGCGGCTCGCCCCCGGTGAAAGACACCAGGGAAACGCCGAGCCTCTGGGCCTGATCGAGCACCCGGCAGATCAAGGCGAACGGCAGATCGTGGCGCGGCTGGGCGGTTCCCCGCATGCAGTGCCGGCAGGCGAGGTTGCAGCGGTTGGTCAGCTCGAAGGCCAGGCGGCGGGCGGTCATGACTCGGCTCCCGGGTCGCGGGCCTTTTGCAGCACGGCCTGGAGACGGGAGGGATCGCTCTTGATATCGGTGCCGCTCCAGAGGCGGAAGGACCGGGCCGAAGCCAGGAGCAGCTTCAAGGCCCGGAGGTGCTCGGGAGCCAGGCCGCGGTCGAACATGACCGCCAGGCTCTGGGGCAGGAGCAGGGGCAGGGCCTGGGAGCTGGACAAGGGCTCCAGGCGCGTGACCGGCTCGCCGGTGAGGGCGGGGAAAAAGAGCCACTGCGGATTGAGCAAGCGGTTAATATGTCGCTCGGGATAAAACTCCTCCATCGCCATCTCCTTTTTGGGATGGAACGGGGAACTCTCCGGCCGCGCCGCCAGGTGCGCAAGCTCGGGATAGACCCGGCTCAATTCGGAGGGCACATGGAAGGCGCGGGCCCAGGAGAGCACCTCCAGGCCCTGGGGCGAATTCCGCAGGAACACGGTATCATCGGAGAGGTAGCGGAAACCCTGGCGGATGAGGGCCAGGGTGAGGGAGGTCTTGCCCGAATAGGCGTTGGCCACGAACAGATACCCTTCCTGCTCGGGGCTCCGCAGCGCCGCGGCATGCAGGAAATAAAGCCCATGGTGGCGGAGCGCCTCGAACAGGGGAAGAGAAAAGAAAAGATTAAGAAAGAAGCGCTCCCCCTGTTCGCGCAGGGTCTCGTCCGCGATATAGCCCCGGATCAGGCCGCCGGCCGGCTCCACCACCAAGTAGGAAAGGTAGTCCGTGAAATAGCGCCACCCGTCCAGGGCAAAGGCGCGCAAAGCGCCGTAGCGAAGGAAGCGCCGGGCCCGGGTAGGCACCAGCCAATCGCGCTTCTCCTCGGCCAATTCCACCTTCAGGTCGAGCCGGGATAAAGCCGGGACCGCATAAGGGAAGAGGCATTGGTGGACCAGTTGGGAAAGGGCGTCGGAACTGGTTTGGACTTCCACCCCTACCCCATGGATCTGATAGCGCTGGAGCAACATGAGTTAGTTTTCACTCAACCACAAAAAAGGTTAACCACCAAGGCACCAAGAAGAAAAAAAGGAAATGGTGTCTTGATCCCTCTGCGGCAAACCTGAACCCGATGCTAATCTTTATTATACCCCTTTTCCAGGCAAAAAAAAGGCGGGAGACATGCTCCCGCCTTTTTCCGTCTGAATTCCGTTTAGCCGATGGCCGACTCGGCTGCACCGCCGCTTCCAGGGACCGCGCCGGCGCCGACACCCGCGGTGGCAAAGGTGATGTTGACCAACGGCTCATTCTTTTTGACCGTCGGCTTGCTGTATTTCTTCTTTTCCACTTTCTTTTTCATTTTCCGAATCTCCTTCCTGGCATTTCAGCTTGCGGAGGCGGGAGCTTTAGCTCCCGCCTCGGCAAGACAGGATTAAAGTTACGGCGTTACGCAGATGTGGTCGCTGTTGACCTGGTAGCCTTTGCCGCCTCCGGCACTGAACGCGCCGGGCATAAGCTTGTTGCTGACCTCCTGGGCCTGATAGAAATACGTGCCGGGATCCTGCTCGGCGAGGGTGGCGGTCGAGGTGCCTGACCCGGTGCCGTCGCAAGGAGGCCCGGTGCACGGCCAATACCAATCGGTGACATCATCCCCGGCCATGCCCCCGTCGCGGGTGCAATTGCTGGAGAACCATTGCGCGGTGGTATTATTCGCATTGGACTCGGCCTTGATGATGCTGCCCGATCCGGCTGCCGCACCCGGCTTGACCTGCATGTAATGGAGCCCCATCCAGTAATCCACGGCCGAATCCTGGGCCAAGTCGCGAGTATCGCACCGGCTGTCGGCGTTAACAAAATATTCCGCCAGACCGGTGAAGCCGTAACTGCCCATGCCATCGGCATTAGCCCGATAATCCTGGACAGCCCCATTGCCAACATAATTTTGAACGAGATCACCCCATCTTGCCGTAGTATTAGCCCTAATGCTTGGGATGCAAGTGAGGAGGTTAAAACCGGCTGTCTTAAAAGCAAAACTTGCGTCATTGGGCGCCCGGGCGATAAAGACATAGTTCTCGCCGAATGCGTAATTGGGAGTCGCGTTCATCCCGTCATTGGTGTCTGCATAGGACTTCTTGTTGCCATAATAAATCTCATGATTTGCGTCCACCGTGAGAACGGTACTCCCGCCGGTAATGGCCGTGACGGTGACGGCTTCCAGAACCGCGGCATCAAAGGTGTAAACAATTGACACTGAGTTGGGCCATTCATTGCAGACAAGCCCGCTCAGGTTGCACGGACCGGTGACAGCAGTTGCGCTCATCTTGCATCTCTGGCCGTGGGTCTGGTTTTCGATCCGGTCCGGCCATTCAAAGCCCATATTGACCGCGAAGTATTGGCCGGGCGCCAGGGTCTGGCCCTCGGCAATGGGGGTGCTGCATCCGGGCGCGCCTAACGCATATCCATCTACAGGATTAGCCGCCCCCAAGCAAGCCTTGTACGCATAGGCGGCATAACAGTCGGTGCCCGTGGCGCACCACTGGTTGTCCAGGTTATAGGCCTTGACCACGAAGGTGGTGCGGTCGGGATCAAAGCGGCCGTCTCCGGCGCCGTCTTCGGCATACAATCCAAAGGCGGTGCCGTCGGAGCTGGCGGCCGCGGTATCCGTCAGGGCGGTGTAGAACTGGTAGGGGGTGCTCTCGCCGTCGAAGGTCCAGGTGTCGGTGATGGAGCCGCACTCGGGATGCAGGAACTGCAAGGTGGAGACAAACTGATTCTCGTAATACAGAAGGAGGGGGCAATCCAGGTCGAAGGAACCGGTGGTCTGCATGTGCCCCCAGGCGCCGTCTTCCACGATGCACACGCCGGTATTGTCCGCGAGGATGCCGGTGCCGCTGCCATAGTCCGCGCCTTGGGTTATCGTGGCGCCGCCGGGAATCTGGTATAAGGTGTGCGAGGTGGTCAGGGTGGCGGTAGTGGGCGGCGTGCAGCCGTCTGCCCCGGGGCACGCATACTCCCAGGTGCGCATCCGGGACATGTATTGGCCCGGGGTCAGGTTTTTGAAAGTAATCTGGCAGACGAGAGGAAGAACGGCCCCGGCGCACGAGCTGGTGATCTCGATCGTTCCGAGGAAAGCGGTGGTTTGAACAGCGGTGCCCATAACCACCGGCTCAATGTCGAGCTTGCCGGCCTGGGGATCCACCGAGAACTTGTAAACATAATTCGCGCCCATCCCGCCGGCTTTTGCCGGGATGGCGCTGTCATCCGAAGATGACGGTCCCATACATCCGGCAAATAAGAGGCTGGCCCCCAACAAGAGAACCGCGCTCCATTTGCCTACCGTGAAAAAGTTTTTCATTCCCAAATCTCCTTTCTCTGAGATTATTGCCCAAATTCTAAAGCAATGTCTTTCATGCTGCCCTGGGCGTGAAGCCCAAAAATCTCAAAAAGCTCAAATCACCTCCTCTGTGCAATCCTTAAAATTAAACCTAAACCTTATGAATCTGATTTCACCGAGATCAGGCCTTCCCGGGTCAAATCCTCAATAAATTCAGAAACATCGGATTGGGCCTGGTCCGGGGACACATCAAACTGTTCGCATAAGGCTTCCACAAGCTTCTCCTTGCTCATGGCGCCGTCATTCTTTTCAATCAGTTGCCACATAAAGCTTCCGCTTTCGTTCAGGCTGTAATAGAACTTGTTATCCAGATGAAGTAAAACCGCACTCCCGTCATCCAGATCGGTAAAAACGACCGCTTCTTGCGCCTTAATCTTCTGATCCAAAGAAAGAATGACCTTTTAATAAAGTTTGCAAGATTCGCGCCATTCCCAACCTAAGCGCGTTATCGTTAAAATCCAATAAGTTAGGCTAATAACTAACTTTTTAATCTTTTTGGCCTATGAATAACTTGCGGAAAGGGACCAAAAATCGAATAAAAATTTCAGTCCTTTTCTTCGCTTATCCCTAGGTTAGTCCATTATTTAGCATAAGGCCAAAACTTTGTCAAGAAAAAAATGATAATTTTTTTAATCGGATTTTCCCCCTCCAATTCAAGGGCCTGTTGCCTGGGGCCTGAGCTTGTCGAAGGCCCCAGGCAACAGGCCCTCAAGGCTGAACCCGGGCGCCGGCCCCGGTCCGGCGCGCGAGGGGAACAATGTGAGGGTCTTCCAGAAAATGCTCCCATTTGCCCGAGGCTTCCTCGATTTTCCGCCGGACCTGCTGCCACTGCCCCTGGCTCGCCAAGAACAAGATGTATTCAATCGTGGCGATCTGTTCGTCCGGGTTGATGGCGAGGGCGCGCTCATACTCCGCCCGGGCTTGGTCCACCTGCTTCTGCTTTTCATAGAACCGGGCCAGGCCCAGGTGCGACCAGGAGCTCTCCTTGATGGACTGGGCCTGAAAAAGTTCCAGGGCCACTTGCTCCTGGCCTTTGGCCTGGAGCAGGATCATGCCCAGGTAATAATGACTCTCCGCATCATAAGGGTCCAACTCAATGGCTCTCCTCAAATAGCCCGCCGCCTCCTCCATTCTCCCCAGTCCCAGGCTGATCTCCCCTAATTTCCGGTAGGTCTCCCCGGACTCCCCGATCACCTCGAGCGATTGCTTGAGCCAGGCAAAAGCCTCCGGCTCCCGGCCGCTCAAGAACAAGGCCCGGGCTTTGGTAGACCAGGCCCGGAGGTTTTCCGGGTCTTTCTCCAGAATCTGCTCGCAGAGCGTGAGGGCCTTGGGAAAGTCATACTTCCCCATGACCTTGACTAATTCATTGAAGACCGGGAACAGGGAGACATAGTCCTTGGGATCCTTGCGCCGCGCCTTCTCCGGATCAATCCGGACCTGGGGAGCCGAAGCATAACCCAGGGCTTCCAACTCTTTCTCCAACTTAAGTCGGTCCTCTCCTCCTCCTCGAACCGGCTGAAAAGGAGCCGGCATCGCCGCTTCCATCCGGGTCAGACGATCATCCATTTCCGCGGCCACCTTGGGCAGTTCCGCAAGGAGATTCCGTTCCTCGTTCGCGTCCTCAAGAAGGTCGTAAAGCTCCGGCCGGGGCGCCCGGATGAACTTGTAGCGATCCCCCGCGATCCCGGCCAGCGGCGACCAGCCGTATTGCAAATAGGTATAATCGGACATCATGAACGCATAGCGCTCGCGCGTGTCCGCTTCCTGCCCCAGGATCAGGGGCTTAAGGCTCTCTCCCTGCACCGTTTTCGGGATCGGAATTCCCAGGCTGTCCAGGATAGTCGGCATCACGTCCTCGAGGCCCACGGCCGTCGGCAAAAGCTGGCAGCCCAGGTCATGGCCCGGCAGCCGGAACAGGAAGGGGACGCGCTGGGTGGCGTTGTAAATGAAGATCGAGTGAGTGGACTCGCCATGCCGGCCCAGGCCTTCCCCGTGATCGCCCACCGCCACGATCACCGTCTTTTCCTCTATGCCCAGCTCTTTCAGCCGGTCCAGCACCCGCTGGATCTGGCTGTCCATGAACGCGACTTCCCCCAGGTAGGGGTAGTCCGGAACGCTCTGGTCATAGGGCGCCGGCGGCCGGTAGGGAAAATGCGGATCGTAATAATGAATCCACATAAACCATTTTTTCCGCTCCGAGTGACCCAGCCATTCGAGCGCGGCATCGGTGGTCAGGTCGGCCAGGCGTTCCGGGATCGGGGCAAAGGACTGGTCCTCGAGATCCTCCCGGGGCTGGAGGTTCTCTTCATCCCAGTGCTGGAAGCCCTGGTTAATTCCAAAATCTTTTTTCAAGACCACGGCGCTGATAAAAGCCGCAGTCTGCCAGCCGCGGTCGGCCAGCACTTCGGCCAGGGTGAGCGCTTCCGGCGACAGCCGATAGGCGGCGCTGTTATCCAGGATGCCGTGGGTAGGGGGCTGGGTGCCGGTCAGGATGGTGGAGTGCGCCGGCATGGTCATGGGGTAGGGAGAGTAAGCATGCTCGAACATCGCCCCCTGCCGGGCCAGGCTGTCGAGCGCCGGCGTCTGCACTTCCAGGTTGCCGTAACAGCTCAGCGCGTCGGCCCGGGTGGTGTCCAGGGTGATCAGGAGCACGTTCCAGTCCTTGCCCCGGTGACAGCCTCCCAGCCCGGACCCCGCGACCAGGCCGGCCAATAGCAAATTCCGGAAAAGACGCCCACCCCGCATCCACGATCCCTTCGTGCCTTTGCTCATGACGCCACCAGAAGGAGACCCGCCTACCCGCCCGCGACCGGCGGCAACAGGCTGAGCGTATCGCCCGGCTTGAGCCGGGTCTTCTCCCCCTTGAGAAACCTCACGTTCTCCCCGTTGACCAGCACTGCGGCCCGCGGCAGGTGCGCCTCCAATTTTTCTCCGAAGCGCGCCCGTAACTGGGCCAAGGCCTCGGCCACGGTCTGGGCCTGAAGCTCCAGGTCTTTGACCCCGGCCGCCTCCCGCAGATCGGCAAACAGCTTGACGGTAATCATATTTTTGTTCACGGTTGACCGGCAGGAGAGACTCCGCCGAAGCGCTTCGTCCTCCGCGAAGGCGGAATGCCTGTCCCCCTTAAAGACACGAGGGCTTCGCTGACCTCGGAAAGACCCAGGGACCGCAGTCGCTCGGGTTTGGGCACTCCATTGGAATCCAGCTCGCGCAACCGGTAATAGTCCTCCAGCAGGTAATCAAAGTTGACCGTGCGCCGCCGGAGCTCCTCCACGTCCCGCCGCCGGATCCGCCGGCCAGCCGCCCGCGCCCGGGGCGAGAACTTCCCCATCAGCATAATATTCTTGAACATACTGGGCAAGGCCGACTTCTCGGTGTAGCGCGCCAGCCATTCCCGCAGTCGTTGATTTCGACCCAGCGGCGTGTTCAAGAGTTTCAAGGTGGCGCGGTTCATGCCGGCCAGGAGCGGGGTGAGCTGGGTGGCATGGCCCTCGAGATGGGGCGTGAGGATGCGCGCCGGAAGATAGTCGTCCCGCCGGCCCATGCCCATGAGATTCCCGAGCGCGCGCTTGAGATACCAGGACCGGTCCGCCCCCCGCAGAAATTCATCCATCGAGTAGTTAAAGCCGGTGGCCAGGTTGACCATTCGCCGCAGGTCTTCCACCCGCTGGAAGCAGAGGATGACATACACGCACATCACCGAAGAGCCCAGCAACTGGCCCACCTGCTGGGTGGCGATGGTCTGCGCCGCCTTGCCCAAAGCCGAGTGCGCCGGCGTGGGCTCCACCCCGATCTGGGCCACGTCAAAGGCGCCGATTTCGGTCTCCAGGTTCACGTCCTTGGTATGGCAGGCGCCCCGGGGGTTGGTCGCATAGGAGAGCGCCATGCTCCACATCGCCCGCGGGTCGTGCATCGGAGCTTCCAGGCCCTTGACCTGGATGGCATACTCGGCCCCCCCGAACTTCTCCGCCGCCCGCTTCACCCCTTCGGCCAGCTCGTTGCCAAAGCCTTGGCGCCGGGCGATCTGGGGGATCAGGGCGATCAGGACGTCGGGGCGGTTCCAGCCGAACTCGATCCCGCCCGTCTTCGCGGCATCCAGCACCCCGTTCTCAAAGGCCTCGATCGCCCAGGCGAGGGTGCCGCCGAGCGAGATCACGTCCAGGCCCATGCGGTTCGCGAGCTCGTTGGCCTTGGCTACCGCCGGGAGGTTGTCAATCTTGAGCATGGTGCCGAGAGAGGCCGCGCCCTCGTATTCCGGGCCCGGGCCCTCGGCCATGGCATAAGGCCCCTCGCTCACCTTGACGATCCGCTTGCACGCCACCGGACAGCCGGCGCAGGCATGGACCTTGGTCTGGATGGTCTTCCTCACGGTCATGCCCGAGAGCGCCTCCATGCCCTCTTCCCACAGGGCCTGGCGCCAGTTCTGGGTGGGGATATCGCTGATCGCCATCCCCAGCTGCATGTGCATGTTGGAGCCGTAGGCCCGGAGCGAGGCCGCGGTCAGGTCGGAGCGGATCCGCTCCGCTATCTCCTGGCGGAGGGCCTTCATCCCTTCTTCATCGGCAAAAGCCACCGGGCTGGTGGCACCGGTTTTCAACCGGTGAGAGACGGCAATCGCCTTGAGCTGCTTCGATCCCATCACCGCGCCCAGGCCGCAGCGGGCCGCGAGCGAGCCGCGGTCGTTCACGATCCCGGCATAGCGCACCCGGTTTTCCCCGGCCGGGCCGATGCTCATCACCTTGGCCCGTTTCTCGCCCAGGAGCTCCGGGAGGCGGGTCTCGGTCTCGTAGCTGTCCAGGCCCCAAAGGCCGGAAGCATCGCGGAGCTCGACCTGGTCGTTGCGGACCCAGAGGAAGACCGGCTTGGCCGAAGCGCCGGTGACCACGATCCCGTCCCAACCGGCGCGCTTGAGGTCGGGCGCGAAATGGCCGCCCATGCTGGCCTCGCCCCAGATGCCGGTCAGCGGCGAGCGGCCGCAGACTTCCAGCCGCGAGGCTCCGGGCAGGCCGGTGGCGGCGAGCGGTCCGGTCATGACGATCAAGGGGTTGTCCGGCCCGAGCGGGTCGGCGAGCCAGCCTTTGCGGTCAAAGAAGATTTTGGCCGCAAGCGCGCTCCCGCCCAGAAAATCGCGGTAAACCGCCTCGGGCAGCTCCCGGGTGGAGAGCGCGCCGGTGGAGAGGTTGACCTCGAGGATTTTGCCGGTGTTGCCGTTCATGATCTTTCGGAAGGGAAGGGTAAGAGATGGGGATGGGCTTGGTGGACCGCCTCGAGGATCCGCTTGGCGGCTTCAATTGCATTCCAAGCGTTTTTCTCGGAAAGATGTTTAAAACCTCCATAATCTCCCACCATTCTGAGTTCCATCAGCGAGGAATAATCAACGCCAAGCTCAGGGGACCATTTCCGGGTGCGAACTAGGTCTCGATAAACGGCTGCTTTCACTGCCGAGTGCTTGGAAAAGGATTTTTCTTGAAGCGCAAAAAGAGCGGTCACCGCATAGAAGGCGGCATAATAAGCTCTGGAACCAGCGGCATCTGGATATCTGGGAAAATCGTGTTGAGCGGTTTCAAGAGCTTCCAGCGCCCGGCCCCAAAATTCCTGGGCCTCTTTTTTCACAGACGAGTCCCTTCTATTTTTACATTCCGAAAGATCGCGTATTCTCCGGCCTCGAAAACTTCTATTTCCACCGGCAAGGCATGAATGGGATGGATATCCTCTAACTCCAGATCATAAAGGGCTTTCACATTGGTCCGAATATCCTCCCATAGATCCACCGGCCCTTTTAAAAGAACCAGAATGTCTATGTCGCTATCTTTCGTAGCTTCTCCCCTCGCCTCCGAGCCATAAAAGATCACTCCTTGCAGGCGATCCCCATAAGCCTCCTGCAAAAGCTCCTTGATCCGATGCAGCAATTCTTCCCGGGTCATGGGCTGGTCTCTCAAGAAAATACTAAACCAGTTTCGGTCTTAATTCAAGCGGATCTACCGGTTTCAACCCTGGGCCAGGATGGCCTTGGCGGTCCGGCGCGCCACCATCATGATGCTCAGGTAGGGGTTGACCCCGATGGTGGTGGGGAAGACCGAGGCGTCGCAGACGTAGAGGCCGGGAGTATCGTGGCATTCGCAGTGCTCATTGACCACCGAGGTCTCGGGGTCCGGGCCCATGGTGCAGCCGCCGAAGGGGTGGCCGGTGTGGAGGAGCGCCTGCTTGTGGGCATAGCCTACTTTCTCGATCTTGCCCAGCTCCTGGGGCGAAAGCAGCGGCTCCGGGAAGATGCAGGTCCAGACCTTGGCCGCGCCCACCCGGAAGAGCAGCTCCGCGGCCAGGCGGGTGCCGAAGATCAGCCGGCGGTTGTCGGCCGCGCTCAAGTCATAGCCCATTTCTTTGAGCGTGACCCGGCCGCAGTTGTCGCTCTTGCAGTTGATCTGGATCCCGCCCACGTGGCGGAGGTTGTGCATCAGCTCCAGGTGGGTCGGGCCGGCGCCGGGCAGGATGTTGGCAATGCCCCAGGGCTGGGAAAAAGAAGCCTCCAGGAAAAAGCCGTGGATCTCCGGATCGTAGTAGGACCGGTGGCGGTTGACATAGGCAAAGTGGGTACACTCGACCGAGTTGTTGATGCCGTAGAAGGCGTCAATGATCTGGTCCGGGAACAGGCCGTGGACAAAGCCGGTCGGGTGCAGGGTAAAGCGGTTGCCAGCGTTGCCGCGGGCCTGGATCCCGCTTTTCAACAAAAGACGGGGCGATCCGATGGCGCCGGCCGAGACAATCACCCGCCGGGTCTGGAACACCGCTGGCCTTCCGCTGACCCGTTCTTGCCGGCCGAGCTTTTTCGGCTTGGCCGCGATGGCCGCCTCCACTGTGAACCCCTCCGGCCGGCCGGGCACGATCCGAAGCACCTCGCAGTCGGTATAGACGTCGGCTCCCAGCTCGTTGGCCCATTTGAGGAAGGTCTGGGCCGAGTCGTTCTTGACGCCGTAATTGCAGCCCTGGGCGCAAAAACCGCAGCGCAGGCAAAAGCGCACGTTGCGGTCGAGGGAATGGACCTCCAGGCCCACCCGCTCGCAGGCGATCTTGAGCAGTTGATTGTTCGGGTTGTGGTGGGTATCCGGCACGGTGTTGACTTCCAGTTGTTCCCGCAGCTCCGCAAAGATGGCCCCGATCTCCGGGTTCTCGGGCGAATAACCCTTTAGCCCCAGCCGCTCCCAGTCCAAAAGCACCGTGGCCGGCAGGTCCCAGGTCACCCCGTCGCAGGCCACCGTGCCCCCGCCGTAGCACTCGCCTTGCAAGATGGCCACCCGCGTGTGCTTCCCGGACGTGGGCTGGAAGGTGTTGGGGCTGATGAGCTGGCTCATGAACAGCTCGCGCTGGCGCATGGCTTCGGGCGGGTAGTAGTGGCCTTTCTCCAGGACCACTACCTTCTTCCCGGCCTTGGCCAAATGATAAGCCAGCACCGACCCGGCCGCGCCGGAGCCGATGATCAGGAAATCGGCCCCGTCGCGGCGGACGTCTGACGTAATTTTTTCCGGGGTCAAAATCATGGACTGCTCATCCGAATCTGCTTCCACCCTACCACTGCCTAAAAACTCCGTCAATTCTGGAACCAAGAAGAATAAATCCGCAGTTGTAAACGTGAACTTGAACGAAGATTAATCCACGAATGAACACGAAAAGATACGAAGGGTAAAAGACGAAGAGGAGTATCCGCAGATTTCGCAGATTACGCCGATTTCAGATTTACTGTGCACAGTAATGAGTGACTGTTTACTGTTTACTGCCCACTAACTTCATTTACCCGTCGGGAGGGACAACCTCTGAATCAGGGGAATTAAGTATGGTGTCCCCCGAATTATGCAAAGCCAATGTTCGTATGACAAAATACTGAGTCATTACACCTATGGCCTATTGCGCCACTGCTTATTGAGGTTCGCTTAAGGCCCTCCGATAATCCAGCCGAGAGCCCAGAAAACCGTCCGGATGGGCAAGAAAATGTAATGGTGCGATTCCATTAATACGGTTGTGTAATATTTCGGGGCCTTAATTTTTCCGTCGCCCTGGAGTTTGAGGAGAAAGGCGACATTGTTTTTCTTCAGGTTCCACAACGCGTCTATAAACCCCTCGCCCCCGTAGTAGCCGGAAACCAGATACTCTCCGCCCCCAGTCGGCGCCACGCTCTGGCAGACGACATAGCCGTCAATCCTGATCTTCTTAAACCATTCCTCCTTCAGATCTCTATCCAATTTCATCACCCAGGCGCTCTGGTTGGGAGTGTGCATGCTGGAGGGCTCAATCTCACCGGCCAGAACATAACCCCCTTCATTGGTCCGGGCGATGTCCCGAATGATAATACCCTTGAGGACGAAAAGGGAGGGACCGCATGCGCTTTCAGCCAGGAGGTTTCCGTTGGAATCCATTCTTCTGATCCACATTTGATTGCGGTTCTCGGTGAGTCTCAAGCCTGCAACAACGAATTCACCGTTTTCCTCGGGCATCATTTCAACCAACTGATCCGAAGGCCCCCCATAGGTTTTAAACCAGAGGGTGTTGCCATCGCCGTCGATTTTTCGTACCCAGGCCGAATGCATGGACTGCGCTAGATAGCCGGCAATCAGGAACCCACCGTGATCGGCCGGGACGACCTTGGTCGGACTACCATCACCATCGATGTTATTATAAAACTCCAACGGATTGAGTGAGAGGTTGGACCCCGCTGGGGAGTTGCCTTGCATGACCGCCCAAGTGGGGAAGATTTTATCCCACTCCAGCTCACCATTCCCATCCAATTTGATGACGCGGAATCCCTTATCCGGGTCGCCCCAAGAATTGATTTCATATAAAACCAGGAGGCCACCGTCCGTCGACTCCGCCACCATCGCTTTCTCTTGGCATCCTAAACAAGAGAAAGGAGCATCAAGTCTCTTTTCCCACAATTTCCTGCCGTCCGGCATGATCCGGGCTACGAAAAGTTTGTTCGTGGGGTCCTTCGGATCGCTCATATCCAGGATATAGCCGGCCAGAAAAAAGCCGCCCATATTCAATTGGATGAAATCGTGGATGTGACATAAGCCAGGAAAGGCCGCCTCTGACACGACAACCTGTTCACCATGGCTGTTTATCTCCGTTACCGTGAGTAAATGAGCTTTGTCCCCCCTCTCGTGTTTTCCAGTATAGTGGGTAACAGCGACCGAGTAGTCGCCGTCCGGTGTTTCGCCCAAAATAGAGGTTTCCGGTGAAGTCAACTTCCCGACAATACGCATACCAGATCTCGATTTCGCCAAAGCTGAAGTCGCGGCAAAAGCAACCAGCCCTGAGCACAGCAGGACCAAAATCAAAATGTGCGACAGAACCGTGCTTGAATTTCGTAAATTAACCTGCTTCATCTGTTTTTCTCCAAAGGTTTCCGTAAAAAGGGAACACCTTACTCAAGTGACCGATCCGGCTCCAATGGCCACAATAAAAATTGCCTCAGTCCACTCTGCCGCGTCCGGTAAAGGCCCGTGAGGGCAGATGGCCATGCCAGATTAACGCTGCCTGCTCCAGGTGCGGCCATTCCTCCCTTGAGGGCGGGCGATAGACCAATGTCGGCGTAAGACCATCACTTTCTCCTGGGAAGTGAATCTCCGGCGCTCCTTTTCCATCCTGCCTCCTTTCTGCTAAAGTTACAATCTTTCGGACGCTACCCTCTCCACTTCCAACTGAGGCAGGACAATATAAATACCACAAATTCAGCACTGTGTCCAAAATAGGACAGACTTGACCATTGGTTCCATTTTAAAGCAAGCGGTTAGATGAGCGCAAAAGCATTTTTCCGAATGAGGTTCCCCCTTTCTCAGTGCCGTGGCTGTCCAAGACCAGGCAGAGGCAAGGCCAGTTGTTCGGCGCGAGGGACGAGGGGATCGGTGGAGGTGGAGATAGGGATGGTGGATCCACTCCATCAAGTCCCGATAATTAAAGAGATTTATTAACCCGGCAAAATTATCTGCAAGAATCGTCAGTAGCCCCCGTCTATTACTTTAGAATTCGGGAGTGCAATCCACAGGGACAAAAGCAAGGTGAGACTCTTTCCGCAGGTATAGGTGAGGGTTGCGGGGAGAGTCTCTTTTGTTTTCGGCGAAAGGATAAACTCATTAAAATTATTTAATAATATTGCATTGAAAACAAAAAGGCGTAAAATATATCTAAGGAATTAGGAAGAGATGGCTAAAGGTATTGCAGCACGGGCGTGGTGTTCATCTTGCCAAGCGGACGTTGAGGTTATCTCTGTCACCATGGGAACCGAGGGGATTGAGCGGCCGCGGTGCGCCAATTGTGGGGCCTATTTTGATGAGGAGAAAGGAATTGGCGAGGAGTTTTCCCTGCCCGAAGACCGCGAAATCCCGGCCTTTTCCGCGGATAGCATTGCCATCCCCACCTTCCAGGCGGTTATGGTAGTAGGGTACCAGGATGAGGTCCGCGACCTGATCGTGGAGCAAATGACCCAGAAGAACCTGGCTCGGGAGATCATCCCTTGCGTCAATGGGGAAGAAATGATCATCCAGGCCATTGCTTTCATGCAAAAAGCCCAGAATAACAATGTGAACATGATTCTCTTGGACGTGCCCATGCCCTTCCTGAACGGCATCAACGCCGCCATCGGGCTGCGGGCCGTGGAGCGGACCTATCCCACGCACCATCCGATCCCGCTGCTCTTCCTGACTCGCAAGCCCTGCGACGACACCTTCAAAAAAGTCATCAAATTCCTTTCCCCGGCCAAGTATGCCGGCCTGGGCCCCTCGGACCATCCCGCCGAGTTGGGCCCGCGCCTGGACCGGATCATCAGTCTTATCTCCCAGGAAAAGTGGTGAAGATCGGCGCCGTGCTGTCGGCACCGTGCCTTTCTCTTCTCCGGGTTTGCAGAGCGGCGCGGCCTGTGATAAAGTTGCGCCGGGTTTGAAAGCGAAAATGGGTCGGCACAACATCAAGGACTTGACCCTGGGGCAGAGCCTGCGCGAGCTTTACCTGGTCAAGTCCAAGCGCAAGAGCACGACCAAGCAGGGCAAGACCTACCTGGACCTGGAGCTCCAGGACAAGACCGGGATCATCAAGGCCAAGGTCTGGGATGACGCGGACCGGGCCGACCAAGAATGCCGGCGGGGCGACGTGATCAAGGTGGAGGCCGTGGTGGAGGAGTTTAACCGCGCGCTCCAGCTCAAGGTCAAGCGCCTGCGCCGGGCCGAGCCGGAAGAGGCGGACCTGGCGGAATTGCTTCCAGCCACCGAGAAAGACCCCGGCGCCATGCTCCAGGGGCTGCGCGAGCGGATCGCTGCGGTCCAGAACCCCCACCTGCATCAATTGCTCGACCTTTTCTTTGCCGACCATGACTTTGTGGAAAAGCTTTCGGTCTCCGCCGCCGCTCGCAACCTCCACCACGGTTTTCGCGGCGGGCTCCTGGAACACATCTATGCCATGGTTCGGATCGCGGACTGGCTGGTGGAAAACATCTACCCCGCTCTTGATCGCGACCTGGTCCTGGCCGGCACCATCCTCCACGACGTGGGCAAGATTACCGAGCTCAACTCCGACCTGGAAATCAGCTACACCCGCGAGGGATTCCTCCAAGGCCATATCTCCCTGGGCCTGATGATGATCCATGGCCAGGCCCGGACCCTCCCCGATTTTCCGCCGGAGCTCTTGCTTCACCTCGAGCATATCGTGCTCAGCCACCACGGCGAGCATGAATGGGGCTCGCCGGTGCTCCCGGCCACGCCCGAGGCCATGCTCATCCACCACGTGGACAACCTCGACGCCAAGACCACCATGGTGCTGGAGGCGATCAAAAGCGACAAGAACCTGGACGAGGAGTTCACCGAATACCACCGGGCCCTGGAGCGCCACTTCTACAAGGTGCGGCCGGCCGCAGTCGAGGGAACGGACGAGGGTTAGGCGAGCGATCCATGCCCTACTGGCTGTTCATCGGGTTGCGATATCTGCGGGCCAAGCGCCGGCAGATGTTTATTTCCATTATCACCGTCTTCGCCATGCTGGGGGTGATGGTGGGGGTGGCGGCGCTGATCATCGTGCTCAGCGTGATGGTGGGCGTGGAAGAAGACCTGCAGGTCAAGATCCTGGGCGCCAATTCCCACCTCACCGTGCTTTCCTACCGCGGCCAGATCGAGAATTACCAGGACATCGTCCCGCGCATCCGGCAGATGCCGGGCGTGGTCGGAGCCAGCCCCTATATCGAGAGCCAGGTGATGCTGGTTTCCGGCTCGCGGGTGGTGGGCGTGGTCATCCGGGGCATTGACCCGGACTCTGCGGAATCGGTGACTACCATCGGCGACCACATGCAGTCGGGCCGCCTCCAGAATCTGAAGGAGCCGCCGGCCGGCGAGGGTCTGGAACCCCTGCCCGGCCTCGCCATTGGCCGCGACCTGGCCAACAGCCTGGCCGCGGTCTACGGCGACGAGGTGAGCGCGGTCAGCCCCATGGGCGGGCTCGGTCCGCTCGGCATCTCGCCCTCGGTCAAGCGCTTCCGGGTGGCCGCGATTTACCAGTTCGGCTTCTACGAGGTGGACTCGGCCTTCGCCTTCGCCGAGCTCAACGAGATCCAGCGCTTCCTGCACACCGGCGAGAAAATCAGCGGGATCGAGGTCAAGCTCTCGGACCTCTACCAGGCCGACGCCATCGGCCAGGGGATCCAGAACCAGTTCGGCTTCCCCCTCTGGGTCCGCACCTGGATGGACGCGCACCGGCCCCTCTTCGCCGCGCTCAAGATGGAGCGAGTGGCTTTTTCCGTGATCCTGGCGCTGATCGTGCTGGTGGCCGCGCTCAACATCGTCAGCATGCTGGTGATGGTGGTGATGGAGAAATACCGCGACATCGCCATCCTCAAGTCCATGGGCGCTCCCGACGCCGGAATCATGCGCATCTTCATCACCCAGGGCATGGTGATCGGAGTGGTGGGCACGATCTTGGGCGTGGCCCTGGGGCTGTTCACCTGCTGGCTCCAGATCACTTACCAGATTGTGCACCTGGATCCCTCGGTTTACCAGTTCGCGGTCATGCCCATGCGGGTGGAGACCTGGCTGGTGGTGGCCGTGGCCATCTTCTCCATCCTGATCAGTTTTGCCGCCACCCTCTACCCCTCCTGGCAGGCCGCGCGCATGGAGCCGGCCGAGTCGTTGAGATATGAATAGAGCTGCATTGAAAGAAATAGTAGGGGCGCGATTCATCGCGCCCGTAGGGGCGTCTTCCCCATGAGCGGAGAGTTGGAAATCCTGGAACCCCTGGTCAAGGTGGAGGGCCTGCGCAAGTCCTATCCCCGGCCGGAGGGCGAAGTCCAGGTGCTCAAGGGCATTGACCTGGCCATCGCCCCGGGCGAGACCATCGCGGTGGTCGGCGTCTCCGGCGCCGGCAAGAGCACCCTGCTCCACATCCTGGGCGCGCTGGACCGGCCCACCGCCGGCCGGGTCCTGCTCGAGGGCCAGGACCTGGGGCAACTTTCCCGCGACCAGCTGGCCGCGATCCGCAATCAAAAGGTCGGCTTCGTGTTCCAGTTCCACCACCTGCTCCCGGAGTTCAACACCCTCGAGAACACCATGATGCCGGGCCTGGTCGCCGGGCTGTCTCATTCCGAAGCCGCGGACCGGGCCGGGAAGATCCTGGGCGAGCTTGGGCTCTCTCACCGCCTGACCCACCGCTTGGGCGAGCTTTCCGGCGGCGAGCAGCAGCGGGTGGCCGTGGCCCGGGCCATGCTCTTGGAGCCGCGCCTGATCCTGGCCGACGAGCCCACCGGCAACCTCGATGCCAAGACCGGTCGGGTAGTGGAAGACCTGCTGCTCGACCTCAACCGCACCCGGCGCGTCACCATCGTGGTGGTCACCCACAACGAGGCCCTGGCCGCGCGGCTCCACCGCCGGGTCCGGCTGCATGATGGGCAGGTAGTGGAATAGCTTGATATTTATAATGGTTATGACCAGAGTTTCACCTTAAGCCTATAGTTTTCTCCTCTTAGCTAAATTGCGGCTCCAGTTAGTCTTAAGCAATCTTCGGTTGTTCCGTATTCCGTCCCTTCCAGGTAGTAATAGCACTTGCCCGAGTTGACCAGGATTTTTTTCCTCGGCGGGAGCTGCACGGTCCAGGCCGCGAGCGGGCACTCGGCCTTGACCTTCACTCCCGCCTCTATCAGCTTTGCATAAAGCGGCGTGGCCGAGAGCTCTTCTTTCACCCGCGGGATCACGCAAAAGATGACCGGTTTGGAAACCCGTTTGCCAATGTAACGCTCGCCGATGGCTTTCGCCTCGGCCAGGGTGAGCTGGGGGCAGCCGTAGATGACCAGGTCAATCTTCTTGCCCTCGAACGAACGTAATCCCCGCAGCTCCGCCTCGGTAACGGTTATCGTTTCCTCCGGCTCCCGGCCGTGAAGCGCGTCCCGGAGGGTCGGCGCTTCGGGGGTTACGCCTTCGACGTGGAAGAGCGCCACTCCGCCGGCCGCGGCCATGGCGGCGCCCATATTTTTGAGGTCGTCGCGGGAAAGGTCCAGGTGTTCGATCACCGCCACTTTGCCCACCAGCTTCTGCCCCAGGATGAAACCCAAGGCGGAGAAGTCAAGCTTCTTCGCCGGCACCTTGACCAGGACCTTGGCCCGGCGGTTCTGGTCCAGGAGAAAGCCGAAGCGGGGCGTCTTGCCGGTGATCGCCGAGCAGAGGTCAATCATGACCGAGTTGCGGTTGGTGCGGGCGCCGAGCGCCGAGTTGGCGAACTGGACCGCGGACGATTCGGCCCAGGCCAGCACCGCGCCCTTGGGCGGCACGTTCTCCTGGTCGTAGCACACGCACGACCAGTTGCGGGTGACACCGATGGCTCCCAGGTGCTCGTCCAGGAAGGCTTGCCGGCCGAAGGTGATTCGGTTGACCAGGTTCGGATTCTCCGCCGGCCAGGGGTTGACCGTGGTCGGCACTTTCACCTGGAGCCCGTCGCGCTTCATCAGCCGGAGCGCCTGGTAATAGGTCCGGTACAGGATCACGGCAAAACTCCCGGCCAGGTGCGCGCTCGAGATCGGCACCAGCGCGTCCGCGCCGAACGCTTCGCCGTAACGCACCAGGGTCTGCAAGGCCAGCCTCATCGCCTCGCCCTGCTTGCCCGCCAGGATGGCCTGTTCTTCTTCCGTTAGTTTCATCGCCCGAACTCCTATGGTAAAGCACCCTCCACTTTCACTATATCAAAAATTTCGTTTCTTCGATCGAAATTTATCAAGGGAGGGCTGGGCAGCTTGAAAGGGCTTGAAAACGGCGAGCAAGCGGGATAGAGTGTAGGGCGGTTGCATTCGGGATTTACCCGTCCCTGGAGGAAACATGGATCGCCGGGATTTTCTGCGCGCGAGCGCACTGGTTTCCGCCGGGCTCCTGGCCGGGCCGGGAGCGCGCGCGCAGGTCGCAAAAGCGGGGGGCCTCCCCAACCTGGTTCTGATCATAGCCGACGACCTTGGCTGGGGCGACCTCGGCTGTTACGGCTCGCAGAGCATCGCCACGCCCCACCTGGACCGCCTGGCCATAGAAGGCGCCCGGATGACCAACTTCTTTTCCTCGGCCGCGGTCTGCTCGCCCTCCCGGGCCGGGCTGCTCACCGGCCGCTACCCGCCCCGGACCGGCATCACCCAGGTGTTGTTTCCGCGCAACTCGGTCCCAGACCTGATCCTGCGAGCGGCCGGGATTCCGCCCGGGCTGCCCCTGGATGAGGTGACCCTGGCCGACCTGCTCCGAAAACGCGGCTATGCCACCGCCGCCATCGGCAAGTGGCACCTGGGCGACCGTCCGGAATACCGGCCCACCCAGCGCGGCTTTGATTACTATTTCGGCCCGCTTTACTCCAACGACATGAAGCCGTTCGAGCTCTACCGGGGCAACGAGGTGGTCGAGCCGGCGCCTGCGGACCAGGACCTGCTTACCCAAAAATACACGGCCGAGGCCCTCGGCTTTATCGAGCGCTCTCAGCCCAAGCCCTTCTTCCTCTATTTGCCCCATACCTTCCCGCACCGGCCGCTCCATGCTTCCAAGGAATTCCGGGGCAGTTCCCAGGCCGGCCTCTACGGCGACACGGTGGAAGAGATTGACTGGAGCACCGGGCAAATCCTCGAAGCCCTCGCCCGGCACGGCCTGGACCAGAACACCTTGATCCTTTTCACCAGCGACAACGGTCCCTGGTTTCAAGGCTCGCCCGGCGGCTATCGCGGCCGCAAGAACGAGACCTTTGACGGCGGCATGCGCGTGCCCCTGCTCGCCCGCTGGCCCGACCGGATCCCCCCCGGCCGGGTCTCCGACGGGATGGGCATGAACCTGGATCTTTTCACCACTTTGCTCGCCGCCGCCGGAGCGCCACCCCCGTCCGACCGGCCGATTGACGGCCAAGACCTGCTGCCGCTGCTGGCCGGCAATAGCCCCTCGCCGCACCAGGCGCTTTACTTTTACCAAGGCTCCGAGCTGCAGGCGATCCGGGTGGGCAATTGGAAGTTCCACCGCCGGCACCGGGTCCTGGTTTACCCGTTCGGCAAGCAAGGGCCCTGGCTTTTTGACCTGGAGAAAGACCCGAACGAGTCTTATGATTGCAGCCTGAAATACCCGGAGAAGGCGCGGAAGCTGGAACAGATGATGCTAGACTGGGAAGCCACTTTCCAGGCGAGATAGCGGACGTGGAAGACCGGCCGGATCCGCATCCCCAAACACGCTCCATAACCCGGAACCGGAAACCAGGAACCAGAAACCGCCGTGGGCTACCGCTTATCCGGCAGAGGTTTTTCGCCGGGCAAGGGCTGGTAACGGCGATAGTAGTCTTCCGGCAAGGTGGGATGCCAGGGCAGGATATGGCTCCGACCGGTCCGGCCGGCGACCCGGATCACCAGCGGGTGGTCCTCGATCCGGAGATACTCGGACACCCGCCCGGGATCGAAGTTCTTGGGCGGAGTGTAGAACAGCGCCGCCGAGCGCCACAGGCCCTTGGGCAGGGCGGAAAGGTCAAAGTAACTCATCAAACAGCCGATACACCCGGGAAATTCCTCGGGCGGGTCCAGGTGTCGGATATCGTCCACCCATTCCAGGCGGGCATCTTCTTTGGGAAGGACCGGGACGTTGCTGGGAGTGCGTTGCAACAGCGAGCCCTGCTCCCCGCTGATCAGGTTCCAGCGCGCGCCGGTGGGTTCGAGCGACTTTTCCTTGGCATCCATCCGCCCGTCAATCAGGACCCCCTCTAAATCCCGGTCGGTGTAAAAGCGCATGCCCAAAGCCTCGGGCGAAAGGTCCGCGGTCGAGATCATCATCGCCTCCCGCAGCACGGCGGAGACTCCGCCCGGCATTTCCAGCTCCACCGGACCCTGCCCGAAACTTTCCCAGTAGATCTGCAGGGTGCCGCCGGCGTTGTATTTCATCCCGAAGGGCAGCTGGTAATAGACCTGGCCCTTGCGCAGGACCCGCACCGGACCATCTTTCTCGCCCAGGATCCGCTGGCCGGCGCTGTCTTCATTGCCGTCAAACGCGACCAGGCCCCACAGCGCCTCGAAATGGAAGCGGAGCTTCATTCGGTCCACGTAATCCATGCCGCTGCCGAATTCCGGCGGCTGGCCCAGGATGCGGGAGAAGTAAATCGCCTTGCCGCCCGGCGGGTAGCCATTCACGTAACAGGCGGTGCGCACCTCGCCCCGCTGGGCATCCCAGATCACGTAGTCGGCGCCAGCCGGCGCCGGCGGTTTCGGAAAGGCGAAAAGGTATGCCCAGGCGCGGCTTAAGTCCAGGGGATCAACAATTTCCACCTCCACCGCTTGGACCGCCCCTTCCGGCCAGGCGGCGCGGTCCACCCGGCCGCCCAGGTCCTTGGCCATGAAGGCCGCCTCGTCCTGCATACTGAAGACGCCGTCGGAAAGTTCGCGGTTGGACTTGGGACCCTCGGGCAGGATAAAGGCCCGTCGGTCCGGGGTCATCTCGTCCACCTGGAAGGGGATGGCGACCAGTCGGCCCTCCTGCTCCGCCCACACCTGGATCTGCTCCAGGGGCGCGCCGATCAACTCCGGGAGCAGGTCCCCGGTCACCACCACCCCGTCCACCGTCCGGCCCAGAGTCC
>Ga0154610_1079_pt5 | contig 28966 bp, 22 predicted proteins | sample Rifle2008BG13ft_FD_116039 | JGI IMG/M metagenome (GOLD analysis project Ga0154610, IMG submission 116039) | Deltaproteobacteria bacterium RBG_13_61_14 | reverse complement strand
GACTTAGAGCCTTTGTGTCTTTGTGGTTAAATCCTAATTGCATTTTCCGGGATTATTCGCGTCCCTTCGTGTCTTTTCGTGGATGGTTTTTTCTTGACCTGACTACCGGCTACCGCTTGCTAGCGCAAGCGATCCAACTGCTGGCTCATCCAGTTTTTGCCGCCGAAGGCAATGGTGGTGGTCTGGCCGGGCGAGATATCCACAAAGCCGTTCCAGTCGTTCTTGGTGCTTTCCGCGCCGGTCATCGCGCTGAAATGGCCGCCGGCGTCATCCAAGGAGGCGTCAATCATCACCGAATGCGGCCCCGCGGGCAGGTTCTCAAAGGTGATCGAAACATTTTCCCAGAAATAATTGATCGCCGTCACCGGCCCGGCCTGACCCAGCTCGGTCATCGCCCGGTCCTGCTTGATCCGCGTGGGCTTGATCACCTGCCGGTATTTGCCGTCCACCACGATCAGCAAATGCGCGTCGGGCTGGTGCGCCTTCACGGTCTCCAAAAGCGGACCCTTGATCTCCACCAGCAAGTTCCCGGAGTTGGCCGAGGGCGATGCCACCGCGAGGCGCAGGCCGCTGGCCGGCGCGGTCCCCGGGGCCGGCGGACCGATGGGTTGAGGAGGAGGCGCCGGTTTGGGTGGTGGCGCAGCAGGGACTGAGGGTGGCGCAGGCGGGGGCACCCGCGCCCCTACCGGTTCAGGCTTGGGTGAAGGAGCCGGCGACGGAGTGACCGGCGCGGGAGCCGGAGCGGGCGCTGCCGCGGGTTTGGGCGCAGGCGCTTCCCGGATGGTCTTGAGATCCCCTGTTTCCCGCGCGGGCTGGGCCAGGCGGATCTGGCTCGGGTCCACCGGGATCAGCTTGGGTCCTTCGGCCTTGGGGGCTGCCACCGGCGGGGGGGCCGGCTTGACCGGCTCTTCCTTCACCGGCTCCGGAAGCGGTTGGGGCTCAGGCGCGGGCACCTGCGCCCCGACCGGAGCCGGCTTTGGCTGCAGTGCGGCATGAAGCCGGCCCTGGTATTCAACAAGACCGAAGACGAACAGGGAGACCACCACTCCGGCCAGGGTGCCGGGCAAAAGCCAGCGTTCGCGCCGGAGGGCCAGGGAGAAAAGCACCACGAACAGCACCAGCAGGCCGAACAGGGGCAGGTAGAGGGAGAGGTCGGTCAGGGCGGAGAGGGCATGGGCAGAGGACGGGGTCATGCGGGTCTCCTATTTCGAGAGAGGGACAAGCTCGACGTCTTTCAGGATCAACATTTTGGCCTGGCCGGCCAGCGCCATGGGTTCGGAAAAGGTTTGATACCTTTTCGCTTTGACCACCAACTCGGCCTCCGACTTGCACACGATGATCTGATAAGCCCCGGTTTCCGGGTCCGACTCGGTGTAAGCAAAATCCTGCCTGGTCTTCGGGTCCAGGAGTGTGATCTGGGCGGCCACCGCCCCTCCGCTCTTGCCATCGCGGACAAACCCGCGCACGACGTGCACGAGGCGGCGGGGAATGAGGAAGGGCAGGGAGATGGAGTAGATGTCCTCCCGGCCCCGGCCGCCGCGCATGTCCGAGCTGAAGTAGGCGAGCTCGCCCGAGCCGGGCAGGGAGAAGTAAATATCGTCCCGGGGCGTGTTGATAATTTCTCCCAGGTTCTCGGGCTTGCTCCAATTGTCGCCGTCAAAGATGGACTTGAAGATATCGGCCTTGCCCAGTCCGCCCCGGCCGGTGGAGCTGAAATAAAGGGTCTTGCCGTCGGGCAGGAGGAAGCCCACGCCTTCCCAGCCCGGGGTATTGATCGCCGGGCCCGGATTTTCGGGAGTGCCCCAGCGGAAATGTTCCGGGAGAAGCGGGACCGCGCCGATCGGGTTTTTCGCCCGGCGGGAGATCCAGAGATCATAATTGCCCAGCCCGCCCGGCCGGTCCGAGGCAAAAACCAGGATCGCGCCGGTGGCGTCAATGGAAGCGTTGACCTCGTTCGACGCGGTGTTGATCGGCTTGCCCAAGTTGAGGGGAGCGGTCCAGCCCTCCTTGGTCTTGCGGGTGATGTAGAGGTCGCATCCGCCCAGGCCGTCCGAGCGATTACACGCGGTAAAGTAGAGGGCGTCCTCCGCAGTCGAAAACACGTCCGGGCCTTCATCCCCCGGGGTGTTCACCGGCGGGCCCAGGTTCTTCGCCGGCTGCCAGACCCCGTTCACCCGCTCCGAGACCCAGAATTCCTGGCCGGCCAGGCCCCCGGGACGATCGGAGGTGAAATAGAGGAAATTGCCGTCGGCCGAGATCACCGGGCCAAAGTCCGAGAACTCCGAATTGACGTTCGGACCCAGGTTGACCCCTTTATTTTCCGCTTCGGATGGCGGCGCCGCGAACACATCCTCCCCTGGCCCCGGCTCCTGGGCCAGGCCGGCGGCTATGCCCAGCCCGGCCGCCAGAATCCCCGCGGAGAGACAGAGGCGGAAAAGATTGAATTTCAGCGCCGGCATTCGATTCCTCAATCCATCCTCTTGCAGCCTAAAGCCCAAGGTCTAAAGCCTAACCCGGCCGAGCCGGAACCAAAAACAAGAACCAGAGTTTCACGCAAAGCCGCCAAGGGGCAAAGACGCCAAGAGTAAAAGCAATGAGAAATGTATAAGGCTTTGCGCCTTTGCTTCTTTGCGCCTTGGCGTGAAAATCTTCCTTCCCCTCCTGCATAATTTCGTGTCCGTTTTGGCGACAATTTCAGCCGTCAGGGACTAATGCCTTTCCGGAGCGGCCCGGAACGTCCGAATCATGAAGAAGAGCGCGCCGGCCATGATGATGCCGACCAGGGTATTCAAGTATCCGACCCGGTGGCGCAAGAGCAGGGTGGACAGCCCGGCCTGGTAGTCCGCGTAACTGCCGATGTGAAAGAGCCGGTCAATGGTGATCAGGCTGAAGATGCCCAACCCCCCCAGGGCCGTGAGCGCCATCCACCCGGCGGCCTTTCCCTGCCCCCGGCGGATCAGGAATTGGGCCATCTGAAAGCCGAAGATGAGGGAACCGAGGTAGCAGGCCATGGCCACCAGTCCCAGGAGCTTCAGCGTCCGCGGCTGAAGCCTACCCGGGTCGAAAAAATACATCCAGCTCCAGTCGGGGTAGAAATAATACAGGTAAACGCCAAAGGGCAAAAAGAAGCAGACCTCGAACAACACCGCGCCCAGGAAATAGGGGTTGAAAAAGGCAGACTCCTCCTCTTTCACCCGGGCCGAGCAGGCGAGCGCGATCACAGCTCCGAAAATGAAGCTCAAGACGATGTCAAAAGGGACTGTTGGACTCACCCCCTCCCGCTTTCAAAACTAGCACAAAGCCTTTGGCCCGTCAAGCAATGAAAAGGCAAGAGGCTGGAAGCAGGAGGCTTGAGAGATTTGAAAAGTGATGACCAACTACCGAACCTGCGGGGCGTGGCTGACCTTAGGGGCGCGGGTGCCCGTTCGGGCTGTCTTCGACCCTGAGGCTCAGACCGAAGGGAGCTCACGGCCGAAGCCGCACCCGCGAACCGCCAACCGTGAACTTTTCCTAGAGGGGGACAGGCATTCCTTCTCGTCAGCCTTTAACCATCCTTGTAGCCCATCCCTCGCTCCGGCGAGGGTGGGTCCACGAACCACCAACCACGAACCACGAACCGAAAGCGCAGATCCTCGCCATGCAATTATGTAAAGTTTAATCTTTAGATTTGACCCTGATCTCTAATCTTCTCCACTATTCCTTCTCTTTCAAGAACTCTTCTTATTTCTTCAAATTTTGCGCTGATATCACCAACTGGAAAACGTATTTGATCCAGCCCTTCAATATTTGAAAATTCATTGCAGCCCTCTTCCAAGAGAATTATTGCTCGCTCAAACCCCAGCTTCCCTTGAAATAATCCAACTTCATGAATAACACTTTCTCGTGCATGCTTTTCGCGATCTGCATGCTCATCTTCAGCTGTCAACACCAAAAATGCAAATCTCGCACCTGCAAGCATTTGCAGAAGTCTTTCCTTTCTTGAATAACCGGCTGTTGCCTCTCTATTATATTCATCATAATTGAGTTTTAAACGCTCGGATAAAAAATCTTTAAGCTCCCTCCAAGCATTGGATCTTCCATGGCCTATAAATATATTGTTACCTATTAGGGATTGTCCATGAGCTTCTACCATTGAACCATCACGTTTTTCTGTAGTTTCTGTTTCCATTGCTTGCTCTTGTGGCGCAGGCCTCAGCACCTTGGCTGATTGCGAATCATCATGTGTTTGGTTGCTATCAAATGAAGAAATAATAAATTTTACTTTAGCTAGAGTGAACGTACGGCCAACAGAAATACTAGGAGTGAATTCTGGTTTTATGTGTAATTTACCTTTTAACCAATCAATGGATTTTAGAATATCAAAAGATGATTTTAAACTATCAAGGTCAATAATCCATTCTTCGTAATTGATAGATTTTAACCAAATAATACTATTTCTTTTTATTGTATCAAGAATTAATAACAATGCTTCCCTTTGATTGAAAACATTTGGGATATTAAATACTATATGAATAATATCATATGAGGTTGCGCCAACTTCTTTTGCTATCCACTGTATTTTATTCGAATCCAGATGGTGAGCTTCAATTGAAATCAACCTTTTCCTCCTTTGACAATCAATTAAAGAGAAATTGGAACCATAAATTGAATCGGATTCCTCGCCCCTCTATATAAATCCAAAATCCGGTAACATCCGGGGACACCATACTTAATTCCTTTTGCCGTCTTGAAATAGGTGACTGTCCCTAATTTCCCTAATTTCCTAATTTCCCTAATTTAATTTAATGATCTTATCTCAAACATTTTTATATTTTCAATAAGTATGCCAATCCATTTGTTCTAGAAATTTTTCTTCTTTCAATAATAAAATCTACAACTGATGGAGCAGCCCATGCTCCCAAAGCAGCTATTGAGCCCATGGTAACAAGCTTGTCCAGCGGTAATCCCCAAAGAACCAACATTGTCATAGCCTTCCAGCCAGGCCTTCCTATGGATTTCGCAAGTGATCCAAATAAATTCTCCCATGATTTAATTAATCTTTCCCTATATTCTCGAGCTTTTGGCATTACTTCCAGACTTATAAGTTTACTAACTTCTTTTTCTATTTCTGCATCGAATGGTTCTTTCTCTATTTTATGCTGAAGTTCAGCTAGGTAACATCTAAATTCAATTAACTCATTTTTATGCTTTTTTCTATATTTTAGTAGATCTTTAATCTTTCTTTTCTTAAGATTATCTGATAAAAGGATATCATCTAATATAGTATTAGCTATAATACCGAAAGTTGATCCCCCAAATAAAGAATTAGGTATCCTATTTGAAGCCCTATGGTATTTTATAGCTAATAACTTGTGATAAGTCATCAAATCAGTAAAAGGAACGGAATCTGTTTCTATAGTTGTTAACATAAAATTATTTAGCATATGAGATGCCTTGCATAAAAGCCAATTTACAATCAATTCTATTCCCTCATTTGAATCTGGGTTGACAATTGCTGAAGGATCAGCTTTTTGTAACCTTTCAAGGCTAAATTCAACATTACTCCAGTCCTTATTGATAATGGAATTTTGAATGCGAGAATATTTCAATTTCTTAAAGTTTGTCATTTTCTCAAGCTCTGGGAAATAACTATCTCCTAATAATGATGGCGGGAAACCTTTGGCTACTGCCTTAGCGGCTAACTGAACCAAACCCAATTCAACAAAAAATGGAACCTTTTTAACGCGGAATGTTGGATTATCTCTCAAAATAACTGATGAAAAAATTGGATCGTTAATTAATCCATCTATAAATATATTAACAAAATCTCGATCATTCATGTCTTCTTCTAGGCTCGTAAGAAGTGGCTGTTTAAGAATTCCTCCAAGTAGTCCCCAATGAGGCTCATGACATATAATATTTATATCTGAATTAGACAATATTTGAGGAAGAAGTCTGAATGGTGAGTCCTGAGCGATTGAACCAAATTTATTATCAATTGTGAAAGAAGGCCTATCCATTATATGAATTTCATCATATAATAGTAAAGCTTTTTTTAATGTTGGTCCACCAGGGGCATGGTAACCATAGTAGAATCCAGAATACTTCGATTTAGAGAAAACCATGCTTAATTCCTTCAATTGAGGCCAAGGCTATAGGCGGACGGTCATTGGCCAGAGAAGAGGAGGGCATAAGCCCGCATTTCCATTTCTGGCTGTCATTAAAGTTTTGGTTTTCAGAACCTTGCCTCATCTTGGCCTCCGGGTCCTCAAAGAGGTGTCAGGGCCTGTCCCGAGTCGTAATCGAGGGATGTCAGTGACCCACCCTGCCGCGGCCGGGTGGGGTGGGCTGCAAACTTGAGTCATGGTTTCTGAGGTCTTCATCTCCGGGTGCTCTGGCCTCCTTTGTCGCCATTCTAGGCCAGGAGCTTGAGCAAAGTCAAGCAAAAAATGCAAAAGGATCAGGATTTTAACACAGAGCTCACAGAGCGCACAGAGGGCACAAAGTATATTATTTCTAAAGAGTTAAGAGCCTGGGCAAAGACAAGAAAAAACAGGAGGATCAGGATTTCAACACAGAGCGCACCCCTCGGCCTGAGCTCGGGCCGAAGGCAGAGAGCACAGGGGTTTTTTGGCTTTAGAGCTCAGTGTCCTCTGTGGTCTCTGTGTTTCAATTTTCCTGGGTTTTTTAGCTTTAGAGCTCAGATTTCTCTGTGGTCTCCGTGTTTAAATCTTCCTTTTCTGGCCTGGAGACTTGAATCAGGAATCAAACACAGAGCGCACAGAGAACGCAGAGAATCATGTTCTCAATGGCTTAAGAGCCTCGGTGATCTCTGTGGTCTCAGTGTTTCAATTTTCCTCGGGTTTTTTGGCTTAAGAGCCTCGGTGATCTCTGTGGTCTCTGTGTTTCAATTTTCCTGGGGTTTTTGGCTTTAGAGCTCAGTGTCCTCTGTGGTCTCTGTGTTTCAATTTTCCTGGGGTTTTTGGCTTTAGAGCTCCGTGTCCTCTGTGGTCTCTGTGTTTCAATTTTCCTGGGGTTTTTGGCTTTAGAGCTCAGTGTCCTCTGTGGTCCCTGTGTTAAAGAATTTCCTTAATCTGCGAAATCTGCGGATAAGCCTTTTTCCTCTTCTTTGGGGAATTATGCTAGGATGATCGGCGGAGGTTGGCATGGCTCAGAAGTCTGCCGCGGAAAGAAAGGTGGAGCCGAAATCGGTGCAGCGGCTGAAGTATTCCTTCTCCCGCATCCTGACCGGCTCGGACCTGTCCTCCCGCCGGCTGGCGCTGATGGAAGCCAAAAGCATCCACCCCGGCCCCATGGTCTGGCTGACCGGGTGCGTGCACGGCGACGAGGTGGGCGGGATGGTGGTGATCCAGGAGATCTTCCGGCGCCTGCGCAAACGGCCCCTGCTCAAGGGATCGCTCTCCGCCTTCCCGCTGATGAACCCGATCGGTTTCGAGACCGCGTCCCGCCACATCGGGGTGAGCAAGGAAGACCTCAACCGCTCGTTCCCGGGCAACCTTGCCGGCTCGGTGGCCGAGCGGATCGCGCACAAGATCTTCAGCTCCATTGTCCAGACCCAGCCGGCCCTGGTGCTGGACCTGCACAACGACTGGATCAAGTCCATCCCTTACGCCCTGGTGGATCCCAACCCCGGGCCCAAGCGCCAGGAAGTCTTTCAAACGGTCAAGCGCTTTGCCGGGCAGACGGGGTTCCTGGTGATCCACGAGCGGGAGTCGGACGTCAAGGTGGAGGAACTAAAGAGAACCTTGACCGGAAGCCTGCTCGAGCAGGGCGTGCCGGCGCTTTCGCTGGAGCTGGGCGAGGCCTACGTGGTCAACGAGATGAATGTGACGCGCGGGGTCAACGCGGCCTGGAAGATCCTGGTGGAGTTGGGCATGGCGGCGCCGGCCGAAGAGACGCCGCCTTATCAGTTGCCGGTGGAGTTCGGAGACAAGCTTCTCTGGTATTCCCACCAGCCGCGCAGCTCTTCGAGCGGGGTGATCCGGTTCATGGCCAAGCCCGGCGACCTGGTCAAGCAGGGCCAGCCCATCGCCCGGATCTACAACGTCTTCGGGAAGCTCCAGGAGACCCTGCTCGCGCCCCGGGCCGCCATTGTTTTGGGCCACGCCGACACCTCGCTGGCTTTGCCCGGGCTGCCGGTCATGGCCTTCGGGATTCCGGAACCGTAGAAGCGCGCTCGTCCGGGTGAAAGACCGGCTCGCCGCGGTTGCGATTAAGACCTGAATTGGAAAAAATAGCGGGGGTAAAGGGATGGATTTCAGCCTCAGTTCAGAACAGTCTTTGCTCCAGGACCAGGTGCGAAAGCTCGCCCGGAGCGAGTTCGCGCCACGGGCCGAGGCCTGCGACCGGGAGAAGCGCTTCCCGGCCGAGAACGTAGCCCGGCTCTCGGAGCTGGGACTGATGGGACTTTGCCTGCCCGAGGCCTTTGGCGGCCAGGGGCTTTCCACCTTCGAGTTCGTGCTCGTGCTCGAACAACTGGCCCGGGCCTGCGCCGCCACCGCCGGGGTTTACCTCATCCACGCCGGCGTGGCTTCCCGCGCCATCGCGGCCTTCGGCTCGGACGCGCTCAAGCAAAAATACCTGCCCGCGTGCGCCTCGGGGGAGAAGCTCGCCGCCTTTGCCATGACCGAGCCGGAGGCCGGCAGCGCGGCCACCGATCTCAGCACCCGCGGCGTGCTCAAGGGCGATCATTTTCTGGTCAACGGCACCAAGCGCTTCATCTCCAACGGCGCCGAGGCCGAGATCTTCACCACCGTGGTCCGGCTTCTGGACCGGCCCGGGGCCAAGGGGTTGGGCGCGCTGGTGATTGACCGCGGCTCGCCCGGATTCAGCGTGAGCAAGATCGAGGACAAGATGGGGCTGGGCGGCTTCTCCTCGGCCGAGCTGGTCTTCGAGGACTGCCCGGTGCCCGCGGAAAACCTGCTGCTGCCGGCCGGCCGGTTCGGCCAGATGATGCAGGCCTTTAACAGCGAGCGCTGCGGCAACTCCGCGGTCTGCCTGGGCCTGGCCGCGGCCGCGCTCGACCTGGCCCTGGACCACAGCCGGGTGCGCAAGCAGTTCGGCCGCGAGCTCGCCGAATTCCAGGGCCTGCAGTGGATGCTGGCCGAGATGAAGATCAAGGTCGAGGCCATGCGCTCGCTGCTCTACCGCGCCGCCGCCTCGGCCGAACCCTTCCCCGAGCCTATCCTCGCTTCGATCACCAAGGCCTTTTGCAACGAGACGGTCAACGAGGTGGTCTCCGCCGCCCTCCAAATCCACGGCGGCTACGGCTACATGAAGGATTATGCCGTCGAGCGCCTTTACCGCGACGCCCGGGCCTGGGCGCTCGCCGGCGGCACCACCCAGATCCAGAAAAACACCATCGCCTCGCTCCTCCTCGACCGCAAAATCAGCCAGCGCAAGCCCTGAACGACCGACGGTCTCGCTTCATCCTCCGCGCGCCCCTCCCGCCGCCGGATCTCCGGTTTGGTCAAAGGCGAGGTCGCCTTGACTTTTGACTTGACAATGTTTTTAACCGGGGATATTATAGAGAGTGCAATTTATGTAGTATCTTCAGATCGGAGGATGAAATGAAAACCGATGAACCGGAAACCGCGGCCCCATACTATTACCGGCCGGTGCCGGGCAGCCGGGAACTGATCACCGGCAGCCTGGACCACAGCCCGGAGCTGAAAGCCCTGGAACTGGCCCGGCCCGGACCCGATGGGCTTCTGCCCCTGCTCTCGGTCGCGGGCGAAGGGCTGGCCGGCGCCCGGGTCGAGGCCGGCTTTGCCGCGATCCCGGTTTCGGTCTGGGACCGGCTCGCCCTGATGCAGACGCCGATCGAGCAGGCGGTTTACCAGCACCTGGTCCGCCTGGCTTACGGCGAGGGCCGCAACTACTGCTGGGTGGGCAAGCGCGAGCTGATGCGCCGCTGCCGGCTCTCGGAGCGCCGGCTGCACGTGGCGCTCGACGGCCTGGTGCGGAAGGGGCACCTCAAGCCCCTGGCGCGGAAGAACCTGGGCACGCTCTACCGCGTGTTCCTGCCGGCCGAGGCGCTGGACGGCGTGGGGGAGCCGGGAGTGCGGCTGGGCGAAAAGCGGGAGGAGGGAGCGCGAGCGGAAGCGGCCCGGCCGGGGGCCGGAATACCGGCAAAGCCAACGGGATTGACTAAAAGAGAAGAAGCTACATATAGTGCACCCCCTATGCCCAAACCGGCCGCGCCGGGTCCAGCCATCCTGAAAAGACCCCCCGGCCGGAGGCAAAAGCCCGTGCCGGCAGGTCCTTCGACTTCCCCTAAAATCCGGGCCGGCAAACCCGGAGCAGCGCCCAAAGAGGCAACGGCGGCGAAGCCGGCCGCGGCCCGGCCGGAAAAGCTCCGCGAGAAGCCTTTGGAGTCGCCGCTCAACGAGGAGCGTTTTGCCGATGTGAACCAGGCCGGCCCTCCCCGGGTGAGCGTGGGCGAGATCGCGGCCGGGTTTTTCCAGGCGAGCGGGGTCAAGGCGACGCCGGAGGAGCGGGACGCGGCCTTGTCCGAGATCACGGCTTTGTTGGAGGACGGGTTTGCCCGGGAGGAAGTGCTGCGGGCGGCGAAGTGGTATGGACAGAGGTTCAAGAAAGCGCGCAAGCTGGATCGGCTGGCCTATTACATCCACCAGGCCCTGGCCGGGGAGGAATAGACGAAGGTGTCATGGTGTCAAAGTGGCAGGGTGGCAAGGTGAAGAGAAGAAGAGGAGGATCCGCAGATTTCGCAGATTACGCAGATTTTTTCGTTCCTGTGCCTAAAGCCAAAAGCCTAACGCCGAAAGTCCCTTGCACCCCTGTCCACTGTTCCCCGTCAGGCAAAACATCTCCCAACCCTTTGATTTTCAATAGCATTTTTCCTATCAAATCTTGTGAAGAAAATGCTTGACTTGGAAATGCCCGGAGCGTAAAATTCCATATTGATCGAGGCGCTTTCCGGTAATGAATGCGCAAGAGAGAATATCCGAATAAGGAGAATTAAGTATGGTGTCCCCCGAATTAAGCGGGTTTGCTTCCTAATAATTTGGTTGAAGATGAACATATGCTTTTATCTCATAGAGTATGTGCTCAAACTGAAACAATGGGTTTAGATGTATTGAATCAGATTGGAACATCTGAGTTTATGGCAAATTTAACTACGAAAAGCCTAAATAATTATGATTTAAGAGTTATTAATATGGGTTACGGAAGCATCCTTCCAAGATATCCCGCTCCAAGAACATTACAAGAAAGTGGCTATGTTTTTCCAAGTGATTATAAATTTCCAGGAGAAAGATAAATGATGGCTTATAAATTGATAAGAAGTATTCTTCTATTTATATTTTTTTATTGTTTAATATTTGTTTTTTTAAGTTCGCATCTTGGGGGAGGTAATGAAGATTGCGATAAGCAAATTATAAATGGAGAAACCTTAAATAATTATACTCTTATAATAAAAACATCATCTATCAACTTTACTAAAAGAATTGCTTACTATACTTTTATAACATTCAATAATGAAAATATTATTGTTGAAGATGAGATTATTACATATAAGAAAAACTTCAAAATTAAAAACAATAGAAAAAGCAGGTCAGTTGTAATTATCAAATGTGAGGATTTTAGTAATTTAATAAGTAATTTAATAAAGGCTAACATTTTTGAACTTAAATCTCCCGAGCAGACCGGTTTTGGAGGAACAAATGTAGAAATTGAAATAAAGAACATAAATAATAATAACTATTTAGGATTTAAGCGCTATGATATAATAAATTATAAGGAAAATATAAATATATTATTTGTATATAATATCATTTCACAATCTTTACAAAAATATAAAATAATTTTATAAATCAATTTATTAGGGAAACTAAGATCCCATTCAGTCAACTGACGCAAGAGCTCTTTGACAATCTGAAACAGGCTAAAAAGTCGGGGAAGCTTTGGGGGCCTCGATCGGCCAAAGCGCAGACCCTGGAGCGTGACGTGCTCTACTACCACAAGGATCAGCTTGGAAGTACGCGGCAAGATGGAAAGATCTATCAATCCTTCAACTGCTTGTTTATCTTTTTACATAGCTCCTTAAATTTGCAATCAATATTTCTGCAAGACATTGGTCCGCGAGCGCAGTTTGAAAAGTAAGACTAATTTTTACTTTATAGGCTTACTCCACCACCTCGAACATCTCCAGCCCGGGCGGGCCGGCCAAAAGCTCTCCGAACTTTTTGCTGGCCTCCTGGAAATGGACTGAACCCATGTGCGCTTTCATGGCCGCATCGTCCCGGTATTTTTCATAGACCAGGAACGTGGCCGGGTCTTTTTTAGAGCGGTGGAGCGTGTAATCGAGAGCGCCCGGCTCGTTTTGCCGGACCGCAGCCACCAGTTTCTTCATGGCCGCAATCAGCTCGTCCTCCTTGCCCGCCTTCGCCTTCAACGTGGCCGCCAACACGATCATTTGCATCCTCTCCTTTCTTGGTTTTCCTCAATCTTCGTTCCCGCTGTCGCCGGCACACGGGGAGTTGACGAGGTGCCGAACTTTGGCTTCCTCCACCGCCTTTTGGCGGGCCTGGCTCCGCTGGTAGCGGCGCTCGCCGCGGTGAAAGGTGAAATCGCTGAACCATCGCATCAGCCCATTGTAGGGGACAAACCAGCGGCCCACCGGGATCTCCTGGGGCCGGGGCTGGATAGCGGCGCCCAGCTCCACCTCGGCCACGATCACCGCCTCTTCCTTTTCCAGGCTGGCGAGCACGTTGCCTTGGGCGGCCACGATGCGGGAGCGGGCGGCGAATTCCGAGCGGAGCGGCACGAGGGGGAGCATGGGGAAAGGCGAGTCCCATTTTCCGGTCTTATTCACCATCACCGCGGGCGCGCCGAGCACGCGGGCGTAGAGCACGGGCAGCTCCAGGTTGGCCTGGATGTTGAGCCGGTTCATGCTCTTGAGCGCAATGGGGATTTCCGGCGCCGAGTAGGTCATAAGCACAATTTCCGGCCGGCCCTGGAGCAGGTCGCGAATGGTGTGGCTCTTGGAGGTATCGTAGCAGATGGCCACGCCGATCCGGCCGAGCGGGGTCTCGAACACCGAGGGGTTCAGCCCCGCGCCCTTGAAGTAACGCGCTTCGAACAGGGCCGGCTCGATCTTGCGATGGACCCAAAGCTCGCCCTCGCCCGGTCCCACCAGGACCAGGGTGTCGTAGAAGTCATCGTCCTTGACCTCGAGGATGCAGGTGGCGAGATAGATCTGATAGCGTCGGCAGAGCGCCTGCATCCAGGCCAGGGTCGGGCCTTCCAGCGGCTCGGCCATCTGCCAGATATCGTCATGGAAGCGGTAGCCGATCAGGGCGAACTCAGGCAGCAGGATCAACCGCGCGCCCTTTTCCACCGCCTCAACCACCATCCGCTCGGCTATGGCCCGGCTCTGCTCGTAGTCGCCGTCGCGGTTGGCGGTTTGCACCGCGGCCACGGTCAGGGTTCGCGGAGGCGCTTCCGCGCCGAATGAAGCTCGCCCCATGCAAGCCAGGATGGCAACCGATACCAGACAGCAGGTTTTTAGTTTCATCGTTTCATTCCTCCGGGGCAGGGTTAGTCCTGGATCAGGTTGCGGGCGATGACGATGCGCTGGATCTGGTTGGTGCCGTCCAGGATCTGCAGCGCCTTGGCGTCGCGCATCATCCGCTCGACCGGGTAATCCCTGGTGTAGCCGTAGCCGCCGAGGATCTGCACCGCGTCGGTGGTTACTTTCATGGCCGCGTCGGAGGCGAAGCACTTCGCCATCGAGACCCGCGACTCGATTTCCGGTTTGCTGCCGCGGCCCTGGTCAATCATCCCGGCGGTGGAATAGATCAGGCTGCGGGAGGCCTCGACCAGGATCGCCATGTCCGCGAGCATGAAGCGGAGGGCCTGGAACCCGGCAATGGGCCGGCCAAACTGCTTTCGCTCGCGGGCATAAGCCACGGCGCATTCAAGAGCGGCCTCGGCAATGCCGAGCGCCATGGAGGCCGCGCCCCACAAGCGCATGACGTTGGCGACCTCGGTCAGGATCTTCCAGCCCTCGCCTTCCTGGCCGATGCGGTTCGCCGCGGAGACCCGGGCGTCCTCCAGGATGACCTGATTGGTCATGGAGCCGCGCAGGCCCATCTTGTCCTCCGCCTTGCCGACCACCAGGCCCGGCGTGTCGCGCAGGATCAGGAAGGCGCTGATCCCTTGCTCCCGCTCGCCCGGACCGGTGCGGGCAAAGACCAGGAAATAGCGGGCGGCCGAGGCCGAGGTGATGAAGACCTTGGCGCCGTTGAGCAGGTAGCCGTCGCCCCGCCGCTCGGCCCGGGTGCGGAGCGAGGCCGCGTCCGAGCCGAAGTCCGGCTCGGTGAGCACGAAAGAGGCGAGCTTGTCGCCCTGGCCCATGTCCGGGAAAAAGCGGTCCGCCTGCTCGGGGCTGGCGCATTCCCGCAGCGCCCGATAGACCGCCTGGGTGGAAAAGACCATGAGACCGCAGGCCGGCGAGACCTTGGCCAATTCCTCCATCACCAGGCAGAGCGTGGTCACGTCCGCCTCCGCCCCGCCGTAGCGCTCCGGCACGGCCAAAGCGAAAAGCTTGGCCCCGGCCAGTGCGCGAAAGGCCACTTCCGGAAAAACCTCCTCCTCGTCAATCCGGGCGGCGAGCGGAAGAAGCTTCTCCCGCGCCAGCCGGCGCACCATCTCCCGCATCATGGTCTGTTCGTCAGTCCAATCGTCCATCCTGGCTTCCTCCCCGTAAACCGGCAGGGTTATTGTAGCATTGTGCATCGGCGGGGCAAAAGTCCAGGTCAGGAATAGAATATCAATCTCGGTAAGAGGTTAGAGCGTCTGGTCGGCGAGAAAGAAGCCGGGGACGGGCTGATTTTCGCGGTGGCCGGGGCAATACATGTCCAGGAAGACTTCGCGGCGGACCGTGCCGTCCCGCGACTCGACCAGGTAGAGGTCCACGACGTGGCCGAACGCGCCTTGGCCCACGCTGCCCAGGCGCTGGTAGCGGACCGGCTGGCCGTCCGGCCCGCGGAGCCGCTTTAGGTATTGATGCTCGCCGGCCGGCCCGTCGCACTTCACCGGGTTCCGGCTCGAGCCGAGCGCGCCGGCCGGGAGCGTCAGCTCCGGGTCGCGGCCTTGCTCCGCTCCTTGGTGCAAGACGGAACAGCCGCCGGCCAGGACCAAAGCCAGCGCGATGATCAGCGTCCGGGCCAGCACTCGCGCCTTTTCTTCCCTTGATCTCATCCGTAAGGCTCGTTTCCTCCTTGGATAGTCAGCTTGACCAAGCACGATCAACGGGATATGTCATCCCGAAGTTGGCGTCAGCGCTTGAGGCGGGCAATGATGCGGTCGAGGTCGTCGAGGGAGGAGTAGGCGATTTCGATCTTGCCGGGCTTGCCGGGCCGGAAGTGGATGGAGACCTTGGTGCCGAGGACGCGCTGGAGGTCTTCTTCCAGCTGGCGCACGTGCACGTCGGGCTTGGCCTTGGCGGGTTTAGCCGGCTTGGCGCCGGTCTGGGCCATCCGCCGGGCCAGGGCTTCGGCCTGGCGCACCGAGAGGTCGTGTTTCAGGATCTGCTGGCGCAGCCTATTCATGTCGGCATTGGATTCCAGGGAAAGGATGGCCCGGGCATGGCCGGCGGAGAGCTTCCCTTCTTCCAGGTCTTTGCGGATCGGGGCCGGGAGCTTGAGCAAGCGAAGCGCATTGGCCACGGTGGACCGGTCCTTGCCCACCTTGTCCGCCACCTCTTCCTGGGTGCAGCCAAACTCCTCGCTCAGCCAGCGAAAGCCCTCGGCTTCTTCGATCGGGTTCAAGTCCTCCCGCTGCAAGTTCTCGATCAGCGACAGCTCGAGCGCCTTGTCGCCGTCAATCTTCTTGACCAGCACCGGCACTTCTTTCAAGCCGGCCCGCTGGGCCGCCCGCCAGCGGCGCTCGCCGGCCACCAGCTCGAACCTGGCGCCCTTGCCCTCGCGGGGCCGGACCAGGATCGGCTGGAGCAGCCCGTTCTCCTTGATGGACCGGGCGAGCTCGGCCAGGGCTTTCTCGTCAAAGCGCTTGCGGGGCTGATGCGGGCTGGGTACGATCTCCTCGATGGGGCAGAGCACCGGCCCGGAGGGAAGCGCCGCGCCTTTTTTCAGGACCGGCACCTCGGCCGCGGCGGCGCCGGTGGGGCTGGCGGGGATCAGGGCGTCGAGGCCCTTGCCCAGCGCCTTGCGTTTGCTCATCGTTTGGCTCCTGCCCGGTCGAGGATCTCGCGGGCGAGGCGGAGGTAGCTCTCGGCGCCGGTGGAGGCGGCGTCGTAGAGCAGGATGGGTTTGCCGAAGCTGGGGCTTTCGGCCAGGCGGACGTTGCGGGGGATCACGGTCTTGAAGACCAGCTTGGGAAAGTGCTTGAGCACTTCTTCCTCCACCTGGCGCGAGAGGTTGTTGCGGCGGTCATACATGGTGAGGAGGATCCCTTCGATGGCGAGCGCGGGGTTGAGCCGCTCGCGCACCAGCGCGACGGTTTTCAGCAGCCGGCCCAGTCCTTCCAGGGCATAGTATTCGCATTGCAGCGGCACCAGGACCCGGTGGGCCGCGGTCAGGGCGTTGACGGTGATCAGGGACAAGGAGGGCGGGCAGTCGAGGATGATGAAGGCATAGTCCTTGGCCACGGGCGTGAGGGCCTGCTGGAGCCGGCGCTCGCGGGATTCGGTCTCGATCAGCTCGATCTCGGCGCCGGCCAGGTCGGGGGTGGAGGGGGCGAGGAAGAGGTAAGGCAGCTCGGTGGGGATGACGGCCTGCGCCAGGGGGAGCTCGCCCAGGAGCACGGGGTAGATGCTGGCCGCGACCGAGGCGCCGTTGCTGAGGAGCCCGGAGGTGGCATTGGCCTGGGAGTCGAGGTCAAGGAGCAGGGTCTTTTTCTCGGCCACGGCCAAAGCCGCGGCCAGATTGACCGCGGTGGTGGTCTTGCCCACGCCGCCTTTCTGATTGGCAATGGCGATGATTTTGGCCATCCGCGCTTGACCCGGCCTCATTATACTGGCTGGCGGAGAAATAGCAACCTACTGCGAAGAGAGGAGAACAAGAGTTTAACACAGAGCGCACAGAGAGCACGGAGAAGAAATTAAAAGCAGGCTCAAAAAAACCAGACCTCATTTCTGAATCTTTGTCCTCAGTGTTCTCCGTGATCTCTGTGTTGAAAATCCTTCTTTCCGGCTTGGCCGGGTCAGGTCACTCCCCGGTAAAAAGCACTTCCACCGCCTGGCCGGTCCAGGCTTTGAGCCGCTGGGCCGCGGAATCTTCGGGCAGGGAAATTTCCAGGAGCCCGGTCGAGCCGATCAGGGCCAGGAGCACTCCGGCCGGAGCGCTCTGGTAGTGGGGAGAGAGGCCCGGGATGTCTTTGCCCATGATGCGGATGGTCGAGCGCGACGGGATCAGCTCGGAGGGGATGTTGGTGATCAGGTTCCCGAACCGGTCCACGTGAATCACCTCGCCCACGATCCGGTCCGGCAAGACCTTGGGCTCCGGCCGGGGCAGCTTCTTGGGGTCAAAGATCGGCTCGCCCAGGCTCTCCAGGTCCGCGCCCTTGGCCAGGTGGCCGGCGACCGGGGCGAAGATGTCGCGGCCGTGGAAGGTGGCCGAGACCCGGGGCCGGAAGAACTCGGGGCGGTTGAGAAGGAAGGTTCTGGATTCGGGTCCGAGAAAGTCGGTGAAGATCCCGTTGTCCGGCCCGACAAAGAAATGGCCTTGCGACTCGAGCGCGATGGCCCGCCGGGACGATCCCACGCCCGGGTCCACCACGGCCAGGTGCACGGTGCCGGCCGGAAAGTAAAGCGCCGAGCTTTTCAAGAGATAAGCGGCATGGGTGATGTCCTGCGCCGGGACCTGGTGGCTGATGTCCACCAAGCGCGCCTCCGGGAAAATGCCCAGGATCACCGCCTTGATGGCGGCCACGTAGCTGTCCTGGTCGCCGAAGTCGGAGGTCAGGGTGATGATGCCGGAGCGGCTCATAAAAGAATTATAACCGACCATCGGGCAAAAACCAAAACCTTCTCCGCCGCGGACAAGTTTTAGTGTCAGAGAATTTTTCTTGCCCACACCCATTTTTTGGAAACCGGGGGTAGGGGCGCGATTTATCGCGCCCTTGCGGGAAAGGGGCGCAATGAATTGCGCCCCTACGCAGGCCGAAAATATGCGGTGCGGATAAAAAATGGGGGTGGGCAAGGAGAATTTTTCCCTTGACATAGAGAACGCTCAAAGCCTAAAATGGAGTTGCCTGAAAAGGGTTGCCCGAGTAGTAGGGCGGGTTTGGAATCCGCCCCGAGCAGCCACGGCCAGGGTGACCGGCGGCTCGACTGAGCTCGCCGAAGTCCGGTCGCCCTGACGAGGTAACCCCGCGATTTTGCGATGATGGAAAGGCGAGGCTGAATCGAAATTTAATTTGGGCAACACGCCCTGAATTTCTGACTCCAAACCCTCAACCTGGGTCTCGCTTAATTCGGACTCGCGCCGTTGCTCGCCGGCGGCTAGTGGGCGGAGGCGGTCTTTTTCGGCGCTTATCATCAGGATCTGCGCAAGGCCAGGAAGTCCTCAAGAGGAATCGCTTTCTTCGTCCTTTGAGAAAAATGATCCACACCTGAACGCGATGAACCTTTGAAGTGTTATCATCGTCGCCAGCGCTGAAAAGTTGATCTCGGCTGGCGGGCATTGCCGGATCAATCGGCTGTGCCCTTACTGGAAAAAGAGACCCGAACCCGATGCCCGAAAAAAGAAAAATCGAACGAGTCTTTTTGCTGTTCCCGCCGGTCCGGTTGGCGCGGGAGACAATGAAAGTAGCTTCATCGCCCTTGGGGGTTTCCTATCTGGCGGCCGTGATCCGAAATGAAGCGGAGGTTCAGATCATGGATGCGGTCGCGGAAAGTGATTACAAAAAAAAACTGGACCCGGTTTTTACCTGGTATGGTTCCCCGCTCTCGGAAATCCAGGCGCGGATGGAACGGTTCCAGCCCGACCTCGTGGGAGTTAGTTGCATCTTCAGCTCGGTTTTTCCGGTGGTCCGGGAAGTGTGCCGGACGGTAAAAAAAATAGATCCCAGGATCTTGACCATCACCGGGGGCGGGTATCCTACTTTCTTGGCTGAAGATTGCTTGCACGAGCCTTCCCTGGACATGATTGCCTTAGGGGAAGGAGAGATCACCCTGCTTTCCGTGATCCGGCACTTGCAGGAGGGCCGCGCGCTCTCGGAAATAGACGGCCTGGCCTTCAAAGAGAACGGACAGGCGGTGATTACTCCCAAAACCCGATGGATTGAAAATCTGGACTCGATCCCCTTCCCCGCCCGGGAGCTTTTGCCGATGAAGCTTTACCCCCGGGTGGGGGCGTCGCACAGCTTAAGCACGACCAGCCGCCACTACGCCCCGATGCTCACCTCCCGGGGCTGTCCGGCCCGCTGTATCTTTTGCTCCAGCACGCACTTTTGGGGCAACCATTATCGGACCCGCTCGGCGGAGAATGTTTTGGACGAGATCGGCGAGATGATCAACCGGTGGGGGATTGATGAAATCCAATTCGAAGATGACAACATGACCGCGGACCGCAAGCGGGCGAAGGCCATCTTTCGCGGGATGATCGCTCGCGGCTACCAGATCAAGTTCAATTATCCGAACGGCGTGAGTCTGTGGACCCTGGACGAGGAATTAGTGGATTTAATGGTGGCGGCGGGCTGTTACGAGATGACCTTGGCCTACGAGAGCGGCTGTCAAGAAGTGTTGCGCCAGATCGTGAAAAAGCCGCTCCAGCTCAAGCAGGCGGCGGAGATCACCCGCTACATCCGGACCAAAAAGATCCGCACCGACGCTTTTTACATCTGCGGCTTCCCCGGCGAAACCCGGGAGCAAATCCGCGAGACCATTCGCTTCGCCCACCAGATGAAAACGGATCTCGCCTATTTTTTTGTGGCCAATCCCCTCCCCGGCACGGAACTGTATGAAATCGCCAAGTCGCGCCGGTTGCTTCAGGAGGATTTCAATTTCGAAAATCTCTCTTACTCCCGCTCCCCTTACCGGGAAGGGATTTTTGCCGCGGGGGAACTCGAGCGGATCGTGAGCCGGGCGTTCCTCTACTACAGCCTGCGCTCGTTCCTGCGCCGTCCGTGGGTGTTCCTGAAGCGATTCCTGTTTGATCTTCTCTTCCAACGACCGCGCTATACGCTGGGGATCCTGATCCGCATCTGGAGAAGGCTAAACCGCTAGGGTGAAGGATGGATTGGGGATGGGGGGCAGGTCGCAATGCTGTTCATTTAAACCCGAATCGTGCGGTTGGGAAAAAGATTTCTTAACCACCAAGGCACAAAGTCACGAAGAATAAGCGGGTTGAGAGCACGGGGGACCGGCGCGAGCGGTCAACTTGGACCGGGAAGAAAATCCCAGCCGAATCGGCAAGAAATCATTCTGACTTAGTGGGCTATTTCATAAATATCATGGCGTATTCTTGATCTTCATATCAGTCCTGGGACACCGAAAGGCCACCCCCCTCTCCTTATCCTCTCCCCCGCTGGGGGGAGAGGGGAGGGTGAGGGGGAGCGTGATGGGGCAAGGCGGGAGCGAGCAGTGAAAATACCTCATCGAAATTATGAACTGGAGCACTAAGAAACTATCTCAAAACCTCTGGTTTTGGATAATTATACACCATGGCAATTTTGACCCGCGATAAAATCAAGGGCACGGCGTAGGGGCGGCTCGCGAGCCGCTCCTACCTTGCCGGTTTTGAGATAGTTTCTTAGAGCCTTTGTGTCTTCGTGGTAAAATCCTGATTGCATTTTCCGGGTTACTAATGGGAGCGCTATTCATTGGACAGTGAGGAACCCCGGCACAGATTGTAGGGGCACGGCATGCCGTGCCCCTACGGGGTTTGCCCGCCGCGGGAAGTGTCCAATATTTCATGCTCCCATTAGTAAAGCAGGCTCAACTTGGAAGAAGGCGGCAAAGTTTCATTTTTTCGCCGCAAAAAATGCTTGCCTTCTTGGGGTCCAATCGTTTATAATGAAGATCAGCCATGCTCGGGCGGAGTGGAGCGAAAATGCGGATCGGAGTGGCGGCGGTAATAGCAGTCTTTTGGTCTCTCCCGGCCGCAGTTCAAGCCTCGGATTGCACCGCGGCTTACGCGCGCGCGTCCGATCATTATTCCTCTTTTATCCGGTCCCCGGCCCAGAAGAAATATCACGAGCGCTGGGAAAGCCTGGCCGGCGAGTTTGAGGCGGTGGCGGAGAAATACCCGGACTGCCACAAGGCCGACGACGCCCTTTACATGGCGGGCAAGCTCCGCTTCGACTGCTACGCCTTTTCCAAGAACCCGAATGACCTTGAGGCCGCGCTCGGGCCGTTCCAGGCGCTGATCGCCCAATACCCGGACTCGACCCTGGCCGATGACGCCCAGTTCCTGCGCGGCCGCTGCTTTGAGCTGATGGGCGATTATGACCGCGGCCGCATCGAATACCAGCGCGCGATCCAGCGCTATCGCCGGGGCGACATGGTCCGCCAGGCCCAGGCCCAACTGGCCGGGCTGCCCCAAGGCAGCGCCCCTCCGGCGCCTAAGCCGGCGCCGGTGGCTCCATCCCCCAGCCCTGCCGCGCCGTCCGCTCCGGTCAGCCCGGCTCCGGGGGCATCGCCCGCGCAGATCCTCACGATCCGCTACTGGTCGAGCCAGGACTACACCCGGGTGGTGGTGGACCTGGACCGGGAAGTGGAATTCCTGCCGCCCCACCTGCTCAAGCCGGATCCGAACCTGGGCGCGCCGCCCCGGCTCTACGTGGATTTTCCCGGGACCGTGCTCAGCCAGGAGTTCCGGGAGCAGACGCCGCTCCGGGACGGCTTTTACGACCTGCCCATCGGCGACGGCTTGTTGGAAAAGGCCCGCGCCGGCCAGCACGATCAGGACGCGGCCCGGGTGGTGCTGGACTTGAAGAGCATCAGCGACTTTCACTGTTTTCCGCTGCCCGGGGAGGACGGCGGGTTCCGGGTGGTCATGGATATCAGCGGCCAAAAGACGGCTCCGGCGCGCTCTCCCGCGACGCAGCCCTCGGCCTCGGCCTCGCCGGCCACTACTGCTCCCGCACCCGGCCCCCGGCCAACCGCCAAGAAACGCGAGCCGGCTCCGGCCCCAGCCAAGGCCGGCAAGGCCCCGACCCGATCCGTGATCGTGATTGATCCCGGGCACGGCGGCAAAGACCCGGGCGCGATCGGCCCGGGCCGGACGCGAGAGAAGGACGTGACCCTGGCCCTGGCCAAGAAGCTCAAGGCGCGGCTGGAAAAGGAGAACCCGGAGTTGAAGGTGGTGCTGACCCGCTCCGACGACCGCTACCTCTCTTTGGTCGAGCGCACGGCCCGGGCCAATACCCTGGACGCGGACCTGTTCATCTCCATCCACTGCAACGCCAGCCCCAACCGGGAGGCCGCGGGCATCGAGACCTATTACCTGGACAACACCACCGACCGGGCCGCGCTCAAGCTGGCGGCGCGGGAGAACTTTGTGTCCGAGGACAAGCAGACCAAAGCCGACAGCATCACCAACTTGATCCTGGCCGACTTGCAAACTACTACCAAAGTCAACGACTCCGTGCCCCTGGCCGGGTTGGTCCAGGAGTCGCTGGTGCGGGAGCTGAAAAAAGAGTATTCCAACGTCCACGACCTGGGCGTGAAGAAGGCGCCCTTCTGGGTCTTGACCGGCGCCCGCATGCCTTGCGTGCTGGTGGAGACCTCTTTCATCAGCAACCGCCGCGAAGAAAAGCGGTTGGTGTCTTCTTCCTTTCAGGACGACCTGGCCCGGGCCATGGCGCGGGGCATCCGCGAATATCTGAACGAGCATCCCGAGCTGGCCGCCGCCTGGGGCGAGTAAGCCGATGCCGGGCGCGGACAAGGGAAAAGGCCGACCCGGAAAAGGCGCGGCCCCGGGTTTCTTCTCCCGGCTCCAGACCCTGCTCGCCCAAGGCCGCGCCCGGCTCCGGGCCGAGCATGACCGCCACGCCCCGGTGCGGAGCCTGCTCCTGGGTTATACCCGGCTCCTGGATCAACTGATCCTGGAAGCGCAGGCGGCGCTAGTGGCAACGGGTTTTAAACCCGTTGCACGTCAAAATATCGGCTTTGGCTTGGTCGCGCTCGGCAGCTACGGCCGGAGCGAAAACTGCCCCTATTCCGACCTCGACCTCATGCTCCTCTACGACACCGAGCTTGCTCCTCCCCTGCCCGAGCTGGCCGACCGCCTGCTCACCCTGCTCTGGGACCTGGGACTCAAGGTCGGGCACAGCACCCGCCGGCCCCGGGAATGCCTGGAGCTTTCCCGCGCGGATCTCACCATCAAGACCGCCTTTCTCGACGCGCGGCCGATCGGAAAGCCCGGCGCGGCGTTCGCTCACTTCGCCCGGGTGCGCGACCAGGAGATCATCCCGGACCAGGTCGCCCGGTTCCTGCAAGGGAAATTAAAGGAGCGCGAGAACCGGCTGAGGCGCTGGCAGGGGAGCATCTACCTGGTGGAGCCCAACCTGATGGAGGGGTTGGGCGGGCTGCGCGATTACCATGCGGCGCTGTGGGTGGCCAAGGTCAAATTCCGGGTCCAGAGCCTGGATGAACTGGTGCTCAAGGGCCAGATCTCGACCGACGACCTTCAGGTCTTTCGCCGCTCCCTCGCCTTCCTCTTCCGCATCCGCTTCTGCCTGCACTACTTTGCCGGCCGCAAGAACGACCACCTCAGCTTTGACATGCAGGAGCGCTGCGCCGCCTATTTCGGGCTTTCGGACACCCGCTCCCAGTTGGGGGTGGAGCGGCTGATGGAGAACTACTACCGCCACACCGCGGCGGTCCGCCGGTTCAGCGAGGCGCTGATGGACCGGTGCCTGGAGCGGGGCGAGTGGTCGCCCAAGGCCTGGAAGCCGCGGTCGGCCGGAGACGGGTTTGTGGTTACCGGCGGGGTGCTCCGGCACGAGCGGACCGGGTATCTGAGCGAAGCGCCCGGCCCGCCACTGCTCTGGCTTTTCCGCAAGGCGGTCGGGTTCCAGGTGCCGGTGGGCGAGTCGGCGCTGAAGGAGGCCAAGGCGGCGATCCCGAAAATCCGCCGGGCTTTCCGGCAGGACCCGGCCGTGCGCGGACTGTTCCGGGAGATCCTGGAGGACCGGGGCCGCGCCTTCGAGACCCTGCGCCGGATGCACGAGGCCGGGCTTTTGAGCGCGCTGCTGCCCGAGTTCAGGAACCTCACTCACCTGGCCCAGCACGACGCCTACCATGCCTACACCGCGGACGTGCATTCGCTCTTCACCATCCGCGAGCTGGAGGCCCTGGACCGGGGCGAATACGCGGAGGCCGAGCCGGCGCTCTTCCGGGCCATGGCCGAGGTGAAAGAGACCGGAATTCTCTTCCTGGCCGCGCTGCTCCACGACGCGGGCAAAGGCTCGGGCGGCGACCATGCGGAAGTGGGGGAAAAGCTCGCGCGCCGGGCCGGCCGGCGCCTGGGGCTCGCGCCCTCGGAAATCGCCCAGTTGGCCTTCCTGGTCGGCCGGCACCTGCGCCTCAACCACCTGGCCCAGCGCCGCGACATCTACGACGAACGCCTGGTGCTCGACTTTGCCCGGGAGGTGGGCGACCCGGAGACCTTGCGCCTGCTCTACCTCTTGACCTTTGCCGACATCAAGGCCGTGGGCCCGGAGGCCTGGACCTCCTGGAAGTCCACCCTGATCCGCGAGCTTTACGAGCTCACCGCCCGGGTGCTGGAGCGGGGTGGGTTCTTCGGCGAAGAGACCCAGAAGCGGATGGAAAAGACCCGGCAGCAGGTGAAGAAGCTTCTGGCCGGCAAACTCCCGGCGTCTCAGGTGGACCGCCGGTTCACCGACCTGCCGGCCCGGTATTTCCTGGGCTTCAGCCCGGAGGAGATCGCGCGCCATTTTGAGCTGGCCGCGGCGCTGAAAGGGCACACGGTGCTGGCCGAGGTGCGGCCGGTTCCCGAGGAAGGCTCGAGCGAGGTGATCATCGTCACCCGCGACCGGCCCCGGCTGTTCGCCGAGTTGGCCGGGGTGTTCACCTCGCTGAACCTGAACATCCTGGCCGCCCAGATCAACACCCTGGCCGAGGGCATCGCGCTCGACATCTTCCAGGTCAACGACCCGGTGCAGCAGGCCACCAACGGCGAGCGGGTGCTCTCCGACCCGGAGCGGCAAGAGCGGCTCCATCGGACCCTGGAGCAGGTGCTCCGGCGCCAGGTCTCGGTGGCGGAGCGGGTGGCCCGGCGCCAGCGGCCCTCGCTGGTCAAGCCCCGCCAGGTGCCCCTTTACCCGCCAGTGGTCGAGGTGGACAACGCCGTGTCCGATCGCTACACCGTGATTGACGTGTTCGCGCCCGACCGGGTGGGCCTGCTCTACGACATTACCACCGCGCTCAGCGAGCTGGGATTGAATATCCACCTGGCCAAGATCAGCACCAAGGCCGACCAGGCCGCGGACGTCTTTTACGTGTTCCGTGCCGGCGACGGCAAGGTGAAGGAGCCGGAGGCGGTGGAACGACTGAAAGAAAAGATCTACGCGGCCCTGAAGTAGTTGGGGTCAGGTCTTCACATTTCACATTTGACAGGGCGATTAGAGTTGGCTATGATCGGGCCATGGCCAGACCCTGGCGTATCCAGTTCCCCGACGCGGTTTACCATGTCACCGCCCGGGGCAACAAGCGCGCAGACATTTTCCTCGACGACTCGGATCGTCAAACCTTCCTGCAATTACTCGAACAAGCTGGGGAGCGTTACAAGCTCCATCTCTTCGCCTTCTGCTTGATGAGCAACCACTACCACCTCTTCCTGCGCACTCCCCAGGCGAACCTGAGTCAGGCCATGCATTGGCTGAACGTCACCTACACCGTCCGCTTCAACCGCCGGCATCGCACCGACGGCCATCTTCTCCAGGGCCGGTTCAAAGCCGTTCTGATTACCGACGAAAACCATTGGCAACACCTCTCCGTTTACCTCCACCTGAACCCGGTCCGGGCGGGGCTGGTCAAAGACCCGGCGGATTATTTCTGGTCAAGCTTCCGCGAATATACCCGGCCCAGGCCACGCTTCCTTTGGCTTCAATCCCGCGCCATCCTGGGGAGCTATGGAGGCACCGAATCCCATCAACGCCGGTATTACCGTCAGGTCTGCCAGGCGCTGGCCGGAAACCAGGAAGCGATTTGGGATCAGTTTCGAGGCCAAGGGCCGGCCGGCTCGCCCGAGAGTTTGGCGCGCCTGGCGGAGAAATACCGGCCGCAAGGAAACCCGAAAACCGTCCCGCACTATCGGCGGGCAAGAGCGAGGGGGGAACTCACCGTGGCTCTGCATCGGGTGGCGGAGGGCTTGGGTGTCAGCGCGGCCAACTTGCAAAAGGGGCGAGGCGCCGGTCCGTTTCGGCAGATGGCCTATTGGTATTTGGTGTCCCGCCGGGGCTATCCCTTGACCGAAGTGGGCCGGGCTCTTGGAGTCGGTGTTTCCGCGGTCAGCATGGGCGTCAAACGACTCGAGCAAAGGATGCAAAATGATCGGGCTCTGGCCAAGAGAATGCGAGACTTATGTGAAATGTGAAGACCTGACCCCAACTATGGGTTGGACCTGGCGCGAGCGGGCGCTCTTGCGCGGGATCGCCCTGGAGCAGGCCCTGGGCCGGGGGTGGCTGCGCTGGCGCTACCGGGACCGGGTGCGCTTCGGCCGCGGCTGCCGGGTGGACTGGCGCACGTTTGTGTTCCGCGGCCTGGGCGAGCTTGTGCTGGGCGAGGGCGTGATCATCGAGCGGGGCATCCACCGGGTGCTCTTCAACCTGGAGCCGGGAAGCCGCGTCACCTTTGGCCCGGGAGTGTGGATCCAGACCTTGAACGACGATTGCGTGTTTTCCTGCAAGGCCGGGGCAGAAATCACCATCGGTCGGAACTGCTGGTTTTCCGGCGGGCTGTATGGAGCGAGCGAGAGGATCAGCATCGGAGAACATACCCTGATCGGTTACGGCTGCATGATCCTGGACTCGGACCTCCACCAGCTCGACAACCAGGCCCGGCTCGAGACCCGCCCCATCAGCATCGGCTCGCACGTCTGGATGCCCTCGCACGTGACCGTGCTCAAGGGCGTGACCATCGGCGACCACTGCGTGATCGGCACCGGCTCGCTGGTCACCGAGGACATCCCGGACCATTCTTTGGCCGCGGGCCGGCCGGCGCGGGTGATCAAGAAGATCGGCGACCGGGACCGGGTCGCCTAGCGCTCCGACCCACAAAAAATGTCGAATATGTCCAAAAAAATTCGTCGGGAGAATCTCGTATTCGCCCCCGTCTGCCCGCAAGAGTTGCCCGCGACCATCATTGACAGGATAAGCCGGAATGCTAAAGTCAGAAACCGGCCATCGCGCACCCGAACCAAATCAGACTTTTCCGGCTGATTCCGGGCCTGGCCAAGGAAAGTAGATTTTCCCATGACACGGATCGAGACGGAGATCGTCATCGTCGGCTCCGGACCGGCCGGCGCCACTCTGGCCCGGGAGCTCTGCCGGCAGGGCCGCAAGGTGGTCCTGCTGGAAAAGGGCCGCTGGCACCAGTGGCCCGTGGGCCGGTTCGCCTCCATGGGCACCATCACCCGGACGGTCCGCTCCCGGCAGGGCGGGCTGATGGCCCGGGGAATCACCGCCGGCGGGTCCTCGGTCGTGTTCAACGGCAATGCCTATGACCCGCCCTCCTGGCTGGGCTCGGAACTGGGGATAGACCTCTGCCCGGAGACGGCCGCGACCAAGGCCGAGCTCGGAATCAAGCCCCTGCCCGAAAGCTTCTACCAGTCCTGGCCCGCGACCCGCCGGCTGGTCGAGTCCGCGGGCGAGCTCGACATCCCGCTCCATCCCCAGGCCAAGTTCATTGATCCGGAGAAATGCGACCCGCGCTGCGATGACTGCATGTTCGGCTGCCGGCAAGGGGCCAAGTGGACGGCGCGAAGCTTTCTGGAAGAAGCGCGGGAGCACGGCGCGCGGGTTTTACTCAACGCGGAGGTGGATCGGGTCATCCTGGAGGCCGGCCAGGCCAAGGGCGTGAAGCTGGCTGGACCGGGCGGGCTTCAGGAGGTCCGCGGCGAAAAGGTGGTGCTCTCGGCCGGCGGCCTGGGCACGCCGCTCATCCTGATGCGCTCCGGGATCGAGAAAGCGGGAGAGGGCTTTTTCATTGATCCCATGAACGTGGTGCTGGCCGTGGGCAAAGAGCACGGCACCCGCGGCGAGATGACCTTTGCCTTTGCCTCGGAGGAGTTCGTGGAATCGGACGGCTTTCTGGTCGGCACCGTGGGCGCGCTCATGGTGTTGGGCGCACAGCTTGCCCAGCGCCGGTCCTTCCGGGCCTGGCGCCGGGTCCTCGACCTCCGCCGCATTATGGGCATGTTCACCAAGATCGGCGACACCCCTGGCGGACGGATTGACCCGGACGGGACGATTGACAAGCCTTACCCGGCGGAAGACCGGGAAAAGTTCCGCAAGGGGACCGAGGCCTGCCAGCGGATCCTGCTCAAGGCCGGGGCTGACCCGGACTCCATCCTGATCGCCCATGACATCGGCGGCCATCCGGGCGGCACCGCGGCCATCGGGAGGGTGGTGGACCGAGAACTCCAGGCCTTGGCGGCGAAAAATCTTTACGTGTGCGACGCCTCGGTCTTCCCCCGCTCGCCCGGCCGGCCGCCCACCCTCACCCTCATCGCCCTGGCCAAGTATCTGGCCAAGAGGATTTAAGCGTCGGCCTTGGGTCAGGTCAAGACCACCAGGGTGATGGTCTTGGCGATCCCCTTGATGGATTGGATCTTGATGGCCACGATCTGGGTGATGTCGGTCATGTCCTTGGCCTCGATCCGGGCCACCACGTCGTAAGGGCCGGTCACGTATTCGGCGGACTTGACGCCCTTGATCCGCAGGATGTCGCCGCGCACGTTTTTCACGTTCTTGCCGGGAACCGTCTCGATCAGGACATAGGCTGCTACCATAG
>Ga0154610_1072_pt2 | contig 29877 bp, 28 predicted proteins | sample Rifle2008BG13ft_FD_116039 | JGI IMG/M metagenome (GOLD analysis project Ga0154610, IMG submission 116039) | Deltaproteobacteria bacterium RBG_13_61_14 | reverse complement strand
ATCGCGGATGCGCATTATTTCATCCGGCCCGGGACAGATGCGCTTTTTCTGCTGGCGCTGCTGAACGTCATGTTCGAGGAAGGCCTTTCCCATCCGGGACCGCTCGAACAAAGGATCAACGGCCTGGACCGAATCAAAGAGATCTCAAAAGGGTTCCCGCCCTCCCGCGCGGCGAAGGCGACCGGACTCTCGGAGGCAGACATTCGAGCGATCGCCGTCGAGTTCGCCTCCGCCCAGAAGGCGGCCTGCTACGGCCGCAGGGGGACCAGCACCCAGGAGTTCGGGAGCCTGGCCACCTGGCTGATTGATGCGGTTAACGTCGCGACCGGGAATGTTGACCGGCCGGGAGGCGTCATGTTCACCACGCCGGCGGTGGATCTGGTCGGGCTCTCCAAAATCCTCCGCCAGCCGGGATACTTCAACCGATGGAAAAGCAGGGTCAGCGGCCTGCCGGAGTTCAACGGCGAGTTCCCGGCGGCGGTCTTTGCCGAGGAAATCGAGACGCCCGGTCCGGGCCAGATCCGGGCGCTGGTGACCAACGCCGGAAACCCCGCGCTTTCGTTGCCCAACACCAAGCGGATTGACCGCGCCCTCAAGAGTCTGGAGTTCATGGTCGCCATTGATTTCTACATCAACGAAACTACCCGCTATGCCGACCTCATCCTGCCTCCGACCAGTCCCCTGGAAACGGATCATTACCCCCTGCTCGAGCACGCCATGGCCATCCGAAACGTCGCCCGCTACGCGCCGCCCGTTTTCCAAAAACCGGAGGGAGCGAAGCACAACTGGGAGGTCATGCTCGACCTGTTGTATCGCGTGGAAAAACATTCGGGCGCCCTCTCGGCCTCGGTCGGATGGATCAAAAGGAAAGCGCTTTATGGGCTGTCCCCGGAGCGGCAGTTAAACCTGCTTCTCAAGCTCGGGCCGCATAAGCTGTCTCTCGAAAAACTGAAAAGGGAACCGCACGGGATGGACCTGGGGCCGCTCGAACCCAGGTTGGAAAAGATCATTTGCACCCGGGACGGGAAGATCAACCTGGTCCCCCCGGGGTTGGTTAAAGACCTGGATCGGCTCGAAAAAAGGATCGAACCCTGGTCGGCGCCGCCCCCGGATGAATTCCTGTTGGTCAGCCGCCGGACGTTGCGAAGCAACAACTCCTGGATGCACAACAGCCTTCGCCTGGTCAAGGGGAAGCCCGACTGCTCGTTAATCATCAGCAAGACGGACGCAGCGAGGCTGGGTCTGGAGAAGGGACGGCCGGTCAAGCTCTCGACCGGGATCGGGGAGATCAACGTCCCGGTGGAGATCACTGACGACATCATGCCGGGGGTGGTCAGCATGCCCTTTGGTTGGGGCCACGACCGGGAAGGCGTGAAGTTGAGGGTGGCCAGAGAGCACCCGGGGGTGAACGTGAACGAGGTGACGGACGAGAATTTCTATGACCAGTTTTCGGGGATCTCGGTGCTGGACGGGATCCCGGTTAAGGTCGCCGGCTCATGAAAAAGTAGTTCGCTTTGTTCTGGAGAGGTCCCGACCCCATTGATTCAGGGGGTGCGATGCCCTGCGTCGCGGCGAGCCAAAGAACGACGGCTCCTGGGGTCAGCCGCGGCCTTTACCCGCGCCAGGACCGGAAGCTCGGCTATGGTTGGTTATCTGATTTCCCCGGCATTCTGCCTACTATCTACTGTCTGTAGCGAAATGCCTTTGTATGCCATCATCACGATTTCCGTTCGCCCGTAAGTTATTGATTCATGGCCATCCGTAGGGGCAAGGCATGCCTTGCCCCTACATTTTCGCTACAGGCACTATTTACTGCCTGCTGTCATGTCCGCAATCGCCGGCCTCGCCGGCCAAGACCTCGACCGCGTGGGGCAGGGCGGGCAGGATGGCTTCCAGCGATTCGCGGACTCCCTTGACGCTGCCGGGCAGGTTGATGATCAGGGTGCGGCCGCGGATCCCGGCCACCGCCCGCGAAAGCATGGCCCTGGGCGTCTTTTTCAGCCCCTCGGCCCGGATGGCTCGGATTGGAAATTAGTTGGAAATTAGGGGTTGGAACTCACGGATTGAACGCACCGGAAACCCACGTTGAAAAAGGCCTGGCCCGGGGGGCCGCTGCTTCGCTCCGAGGAACGCAAGGAATAAGGCTCGGTTTCCCGCCAGGAGCCGCCCCGGATGACCCGGGGTCGCCGGGCCTCTTCCCCGGCGGTGAGCAACTTCTCCGGCTCGGCTTGGTCCCAGACCGCATAGGCATCTTGGTTCCATTCCCAGACGTTGCCGGCCAGATCCTCCACTCCCCACCGGCTCTGACCCCCGGGGTGGGTGCCCACGGGGCAGGTATCGTAGCTGCGGCAGGGTCGGACCGAGGTGCAGGCTCGGCTACATTCAAATTCATCGCCCCAGGGCCAGATCGGGGCCTCCGGCCCCCGCGCCGCCCATTCCCATTCCGCCTCGGTGGGCAGGCGGGCTTTTTTCCAGTGGCAATAGGCCTGCGCCTGGAACCACGCGCCCGAAAATGCCGGCCGAAAAACTATCAGCTCCTCAATCAACCCAGAAAATTATTCCGGGAATTTCAACATCGAAATAAATACAGGAAGGCTTAAGTTAGCGCCATTCTATGGTGTTCCCGAAAATTCGGGGTGGGCTGAAAAAAGAGAAGAAGGCGGTTAACGGGGCGAAGCCGCCAAGAGAAGAAGGCGTAGAGCGCCTTTGGGGGGTTGCACTCAAACGGCGCGCGCCCAGGAAAGTAGGTCGAGTATTTGCCATGTGTCTGAACCTGGACAGCTTGGTCACCGCCAGACCTCAAAGCGGCCGGCGAACTTTGCCTGCCTTGTCAAAGAATCCAGAGCTTGTTATAATTCGTTAAGTCGTTCCCCATCGGATTAGAGATGAAAATTGTAATCATCGGCGCGAATGGACAATTGGGCCAGGAGTTCCAGAAGCTCCAGAGTTCGCATTGCTTAATTTCCCTCACCCATGACGACATCGAAGTTACCGACCTTGAACGGACGCTTTCGGTTCTGGCGGAGCATAAGCCCGAGGCGGTGCTAAACACCGCGGCCTTTCATCGGGTGGAGATTGCAAGGAGGATGCGGCAAAGCTTTCCCGGTTTCGCGCCCGGCGCGCCCGGCTAGGCTCTGAAAGGAGCGGGAGAACCTCCCAACAACCCGATGATGACCGACCACGGTCCACTAGATCAAAGAGTAACACCTTTGTCCGAGCTTCATCTCATAGGCCGGCAGCAAGGTTATGAACTGCGATTGGGGCTTGGTTACAAATCTAAACAAGTCAGGCAATGAAATGAAGCGACTCTACCATCGTCATCCCGATCTCCTGCTGGCGAGCCTGCTTTTTTTCCTCTCCTTCCTTCCCCTGATCATCTGCTTGGCCACGGGACGCACCCTGGTCCTGGATGGAGAGGAGAACCTGGCCGAATGGTGGCCCTACCGCATCTTTGTCAACCAGGCCCTGAAAGAACGATTCCTCCCCCTCTGGTGCCCGGGCCTGCTTGCGGGTTTCCCTTTCCTGGCCTGGTCCCATTCCAGTGCCCTTTCTCCTGCTGGCGTCATCTATTTCCTGCTTCCCTTTGATAAGGCCGCAGTGATGAGCCTCACCCTTCATCTCCTGATCTATAACCTTGGACTCTATTATTTATTGCGTGGCCTCAAGATCCGGCCCTTCCCGGCCTTGCTGGCCGTCATCCAGACCGGATTTGGCTTCTTTCTCCTAATTGAACAGCGTCACTTCTTGCCCAACCTTCTCACCTTGAGCCTGGTGCCCCTTGGTTATGCCTTGCTCTACCGTCTCCTCTTGCTCCCAAGAATCCGTTACCTGTTGGGTTTCATGGCCATTTGCCTTTTTGAAGTGCTGGGAGGTCAGCTCGAATTCTTTGGCCGGATCATGGTCTTGGCCGTCCTGGTCATCATGCTTTACGGGCTCTTCTTACGTCCAGTCCCCAGGCTGGCTCTCTCCCGACTGGCCCTTTTTACCGGGGCCGTGACCGGTGTAACCCTCTTAATCCTCGTTCAAATCTTGCCCACTTTCGAGCTTATCGCCTTCAGCACCCGGTCAACAAAGCTTCCTCTCGATTTCTTCATGCAACAGAGCATAAAGGTCAACAAGGACTTCCTCCACTTCTTATTTTTCAACCCGCTGATTCTCGCCTCGGTACTCTTTGCTTTCGTTCTTGTGCGGAAGGACCTACAAGTCTTGCTGCTCCTGGTGATCTTCGCCCTTTGCTTTGCCGTCTCCACCAACACACTGGGGTGTCTACGTCTGGTTCACCTGATTCCAGTGCTGAACCGATTTCACTGGCACGGTTACACGATGGTCATTGGTATAGTTTTTCTCGCCGTCCTGGCTGGCAAGGCCATGGATCACCTTATCTCGGAAGCGAGTAGCGCACAGGGCTTCCTCTTTTTGCTTCTGGCCCTGGCCTTGAGCTGGGCTGCGAGCAAAGATGTTTTTCTTGCGCTCAACGGTCTGGCCGTCGCGATAATTTCTATTATGGCCGCTTTTCATTATTTCGCGCAAAGGAAGCAACGAAGAATTGGCGCTAGTTTAAACTTTGTAATCTTGGCCCTGACCACCGGCGCCTTTTATCTGTCTTGTCTCACCCAACTCCGCCTAGGCGGGGCTGAGTTCATGAAACATGATCCGATCTACGTTAAGTATGTCCAAAGCCTGCCTGTAGGGCTCCGTTCCCTCAACCTGACCAATCCTAACTATCACCATTCCCTCTCCATTCCTTACCAGGCGGGCATCTATTACCATACACAATCCTTTGACTTTTTCATGTCTGTCATACCGCGCTGGACCTATGATTTCCTTAACCTGATTAAGCCCTTCTGGCGACTGGAGGACTTTCGGCTGCACCGAAGCATGCCAGGCTTTGACATGTTTAAGCGCGGACACTTCATTCAGTTCGAGAACCTGAAGTTTTTGAATCTTTTAAACTTGGGGCTTATTGCCACCGACCATGAAAACTTAAAGTTCTCCCAGGATTACCACCCAATTTACTACACGGGGAAGAATGATTGTTCGCCGGCTCCCTGCCTGATCAGGGATGCGGCCACCAGCCCGTATCGTCGGCCAAATTTGGTTCTCCCAGCCAATGGAGCATGGAGGCATACCATTTTCGTCAAGAAAGGAGACCGCCTCCAGTTCCAGATCGGCAGGGAAAAAGGAACTGCCGCGATGATCTTCACTCTCCTGGCCCGGAGACCGCCAGATCCGAAGGAGTTTCTGATCTTCCAAAAAGAGATTCCGGCGGATGAGCGGAGATTTCAGAAACATTCGCTCGATCTCTCCATTTGGGCCGGCCAGACTCTGGAACTGCAATTTGGGGTCCGAGCCAGCCAGCCAGAAGGGAAGGTAAGTTCCTCTGGACTCTGGCTGGACCCCGCGGTTTACCACCAGGAGTTCGTATTCGAGAAGCTAGCGGAAAGCGGCGATGTGAGCCTTTACCGCAACCGCCAAGTCCTGCCCCGGGCCTTTCTCCTCCATCAGATCCGCATCATCCCTGAACGCGAAGCCAGGCTCAAGTTCATGGCTAGCGGAGAATTTGACCCTGCCCGGATGGCGGTTCTGGAAAAGCCTCCCATTATCCTTCCTTCCCCACCTCCACCAGGGGCGGGAGAGGGTGTGCAGATCAGCGACTACCAGCCGAACCGCGTATCCATCCTGAGCAGAGTGTCCGCACCGGCTATTTTATTTATAAGCGACACCTATTTCCCGGGTTGGCGAGCCTTTGACCGAGGCCAGGAAATCACACTCCTCCGGGTCAACCATGCCTTTCGCGGACTGGCGCTTTCACCTGGAACGCATTACGTGGAAATGGTCTATCAACCGCGAAGCTTTAGACTCGGGCTCTGGACTTCGCTGGCCACGAGCTTAGCCATGATAGTGATAAGCAAGCCGTGGAAAATACTCCGGTCAAAAAATCGTAAACCCAGCCGGTAAACATCGTCGCCACCATCGCTCCCTTCCATGGATGGTTCCGCCGCTGGCCCCACGCCGCCAATTCCCGCCGCGTCGCCCCGATCTCTTCCTCCTCCGCGATCCTATCGCCCGCCTTTTTCATCCAGTAAATGATCGTCTTCTTGCCTCAATACCCTGTTAAGCGGGCTGAAGATGAAACGGACCCCGATCCCCAATCAGCTCCGCTGTCTCCGCCAATTGCTTCTCCCAACCCCGCGTTACCCACACCCCGCCCGGCAAAAAGGCGGGGCCGACTCTTTTCCGGGGCGATGGCTGGCCCGCGGAAGCCTTGGGCATTGGTTTTCAAGCGGACGGTGCGGCGGGAAAGCGGCGAGGGCCAATCCAGGCGCTGGTCCGGCCGAAGCCGCGGACCGCGGGGAGTCAGTTCCAGCAACGGATCGCCGATGAGCAGTCCCTGCCCAAAGTCCCGGCACAGGACCACCCGCGCGATCCCTTCCAGGAGCAGGATGGTGGGGAGGGAGGCGGCCAGGAAGAGGACCACATTGGCAAACAAACTTTTTCCCGGCATTCGCGGCTTCATCAAGGTCGTGACTAGGGCCGATCACCCTTCCTCTGGCGGCCTCGACCCGCCCGCCCGCTTTGACGCCGGCTTTGGGCTTTGACTTCATGCCCGCAGTCCCGGGCCTCGCCGCGCAAGACCTCGACCGCGTGGGGCAGGGCGGGCAGGATGGCTTCCAGCGATTCGCGGACTCCCTTGACGCTGCCGGGAAGATTGATGATCAGGGTGCGGCCGCGGATCCCGGCCACCGCCCGCGAAAGCATGGCCCTGGGGGTTTTTTTCAGCCCCTCGGCCCGGATCGCCTCCGCGATCCCCGGGGCCAGCCGGTCGCAGACGGCGAGAGTGGCCTCGGGCGTGAAGTCGCGGGGGGAAAAGCCGGTGCCGCCGGTGGTGAAGATCAGGTCGAGGCGGTCCTGGTCGGCCCAGGCGCGGAGTTTGTCGGCCAATGCTTCTTTCTGGTCGGGCAGAATTTCGTAGCGCTTGACCTCGCCCCCGATCCGCCGAACCAGCTCCCGGATCAGAGGCCCGCTCTCGTCCTTGCGCTCGCCCCGCGAGCCCTTGTCGCTCGCGGTCAGCACCCCCACCGCGATCGCGGCCACGAGCTCTTACCCCCGATCCGCTTTAGCATCCCGGCGCCGGCGCAGGCGGAGCCATAGCCCGAGGCCGGCAGGCAAGAGCGCCGGAAAAAGACCCGCCATCCCGGTATCGGCCGGCCCGGCCAGCTCGCCGCAGTTCCGGCTGCTGCCGTCAAAGTCATAGGCCAGCATCTCCGGCGGAGAGCCGACCACAAAGTTGATGTCGGCGACAGTGGCGCCCGCGCTGACGCTCACCACCTGCGCCCGGTCAAAAACCGGGTCGCCGTCCTTCAGAGACGCGGCAGAAGGCGCCACGACGTGACGGTAAAGTTGAATGAAGCTGATTCGATCGGCCCCACCCTGATAATTAGACCAATAAGGGGCGACAAAGGCGGGATAAAACTTGCCTTCGATCACTGGCGAGTCAATGTAAAGGTAGTAACTGCCCGGAGGCAGGTTGTCAATCTGGTAAAAGCCGGTGATCGCGCTCAGGGCGCCGACCGCGGGGATCTTGCCGGCCGCGGTAATCGCCGCCACGTGGATTCCGAACAACGGCTGGCCGTCCCAGGTGGTCACCCGGCCGGTGATTGCGCCGAAAGCCGCGGCCCGGGCCGCCGGATCGGGGAAAACCGCGGTGATCCCGGCAATGTCGTCGTCTTCCAGGCTCCTTTCCTCCGTGCCGAAATAATACGGCCACATGGTGCAGGCAATGGCCGGGTCAAAGCTGCCCCCGACGTTGGCCTCAAAGCTGTGGTCGAGCCCGAGGAAATGCCCGATCTCGTGGATGGCGACGACGCCTAATTCATAAGTGGTTTTTCCGTCCGCGGTGCCGTCAGTGCGCCAGTCATAGTCATCGTTGAAGGCGATGTCGGTTTCCATGATCCGGCCGGTGGTGGTTTCATACATGGTCAGGGTCACAGCCAGGACGCCGCTGGCGAGGTCAGGATCGTCTTTGACAAAGAGGAGCACGTTGGAGTCGTCGCCGGGAAGACCGTAGGTATCAATGCCGGTGGTGCCGCTGCAGGTAACGCTGGCCTCGGTAGTGGGAACCTCAGGCGGCAGCCAGACGCTGAAACTGTCCTGGAACACGGTGACCGGGTCATCCCCGCCCAGGGCGTCGCCGTCTTTGGTTGGGTTGATTAGGTAAGGAAGCGAGCCGCCTTCCGCGGCCCAGTCCCATTTGACCATCTGGCCGTCGTTGGCCCGGAAGATCACGAACGCCTGAGCGGCGCCGGTCCAGAGCAGAAGCCCGGCCAGGATCATCGCCGCGAAGGTCCGGCGCTTCATGGCTTGGCCTCCGCCGCGGCTTTCCGCACCTGGGCCAGGAACTCATCCAGGGACACCTGAACGGCCGAAGCGCCGGTCTGGCTGGAAGCGGCGGCGGCCGGGGCCGCCGGTTCTACTGCTTGCAGGACCCATTTGCGGCTGGTTACCGGATCGGTTTGCACCCGGTAATGGCCCTGGCTCAGCCCCAGGATCCGGCGGACCCCTTCCCGGGCCGGGCCCAGGAACAGGACCGCCTCCTCGCCCGCGCTGAGCCGCACCACGCCCGAGACCAGCAGGCCTTTGCCGTCCAGTTCTCCCCCCAACTGGCGGACCACGACTTGCTTGCCCGGCGCTCCTTTCACGGCCTGGTCCACCGCCACGGTCCAGTCGGTGTAGATCCGGGTCCGGTCCGCGTTCCAGCGCACCGAGGATTCCAGGCAGCGCCCCAGCACGATCACCTCGGCCTGCTGGGAGAGCGCCTTCAGGTCCAGCGCAATCACCGTGCTGGCTCCGGCGAGCCCGGCCGCCAGGAACAAACCGGCGAAAAAGCCCGCCTTCCATTTCTTCATATCATTGACCTCCACGGCCAGGTTTGATATCATAATAATTTCGCTTATAAAGCAATAGCAGAAAAAGCGGCTCTAGGCAAGGGCGGTTCCTTACTGTCTACCGGGGAAAAAATGGCGGCCAAGCGATATACCGCGGTAAAGGGTTTCCGCGACGTTCTCCCGCCCGAGAGCGAGGCGTGGCAGCGGATCGAGGAGGAAGCGCGGGAACTCTTTCAATGTTTCGGGTTCCGGGAAGTTCGGCTTCCGGTGCTGGAAGCGACGGAGCTTTTTACCCGGAGCATCGGGGAAAGCACGGACATCGTGGCCAAGGAGATGTATAGCTTTGCCGACCGCAAGGGGCGCTCCTTGAGCCTGCGGCCCGAAGGCACCGCCTCGCTGGTCCGGGCCTTTCTCGAGGCCGGGCTGGACCAGGGCGGGCCGGTCAAGCTCTTTTATTCGGGCCCCATGTTCCGCTACGAGCGGCCGCAAAAGGGCCGTTTTCGGCAGTTCTATCAACTGGGGTGCGAGGCCCTGGGTTATGCCGGACCCGCGGTGGACGCCGAGATCATGGCCATGCTCCGGCTGCTCTTTGAAAAACTGGAGGTGAAAGGCGCGGCGTTGGAGATCAACTCGCTCGGATGCCGGGAGTGCCGGCCCGGCTACCGGGAGAAGCTGGTGGCTTTTCTCCGGGGGAAGGAGAACCAACTCTGCGCCGACTGCCGGCGCCGGGTAGAGGAGAACCCGCTCCGGGTCCTGGACTGCAAAGAAGAGAAATGCCGGGCCGCGGCGGCCGCGGCGCCCCAGGCGCTGGATTCGCTGTGCCAGGCCTGCCGGAGTCATTTCCAGGGGCTGCAAAATTACCTGAAACTGTTTGAAACGCCTTATCGGGTGAACCCGCGGATCGTGCGCGGCCTGGACTATTACACCCGCACCGCCTTTGAGTATCTGGCCGAGGACGGGTTAGGCGCGCAGAACGCGATTGCGGCCGGCGGCCGCTACGACGGGCTGGTCAAGGATTTAGGCGGGCCGGAGGTTCCGGGCATCGGCTTCGCCCTGGGTCTGGAGCGGCTGGCGCTGCTGATGCCCAAGCCAGTGGAAGCAGAAGCGCGGTTGGATTATTTCATCGTCTATACGGAGAAGATGCGGGAGCCGGCGCTTAAAATATTGTTGGCCCTTCGCCAGCAAGGGAAACGGGTAGAGATGTATTTGGAGGAAGAGCCGAAGAGCTTGAAGGCGCAGATGAAATTGGCGGCGAAAGCGGCACCAGAAGCTTTGATTATCGGTGAAGAAGAGTTTTCAAGAAAAATGGTGAAGATCAAGGAAATGTTGACCGGGGAAGAGAAACTGGTAACCGAATCGAAGATTTTAAATTTACCATGATTTGGGATTCTGAAAAATTGCATCAATGGAGGATTGCGAATGAGCCTCTTTATCCAATCGTCGAGGTTTGGAATATTGGAATAGAGAAAATGACTCCGGCGGAAAAATTCGAGATTCTCGAGAGGATATTGGAATTGGCCGGAATATTAGGATGGGAGCCTCATCTCCGCGAGCAAAACGAGCGAGAGAAAAGGGCTGCCAGAAGGAACTGGAATAAGCTGAGAAGGATCTGGGCTAAGTCATCCGGACAAATGACGCGAAAAACACGCAGCGAGAAGGCGGTTGGAGGAAAAGAAACTTGTTAGACGCACTCGGTAACTGGAAACGCACCCACCATTGCGGGGAGTTGCGCGCGACCGACATCGGCAAAGAAGTGTGTTTGATGGGCTGGGTCCAGAACTACCGGGACCATGCCGAGCTTTTGTTCTTCGACCTCCGCGACCGCTGGGGCGTGACCCAGGCCATCGTGGACCCGAAAAGCGTCTCGGCCGAGCTTTACTCGAAGGCCAGGCAGGTGCGGAACGAGTGGGTAATTGCGATTAAAGGCCAGGTCGAGCGCCGGCCGGAGGGGGCGGTCAAGGAGGAGCGCAAGACCGGGGAGATCGAGGTGCGGGTGAGCGAGCTTAAGGCGCTCAACACCTGCCAGGTGACGCCGTTCCTGGTGGCGGACGAGGTCAAGGAGTCGCTGATCTCGGACGCGGCCAATGTCTCCGAGGAGGTGCGGCTCCGCTACCGGTTCCTCGACCTCCGCCGCGCCGAGATGCAGCAGCGCATCCTCAAGCGCCACCGGGCGGTCAGCCTGATCCGCCACTACTTCGACGCCAACGGCTTCATTGAAGTGGAGACCCCCTTCCTGACCAAGAGCACGCCCGAAGGCGCCCGCGACTTCCTGGTGCCCAGCCGGCTGAGCCCCGGCAAGTTCTACGCGCTCCCCCAAAGCCCCCAGCTCTTCAAGCAAATCCTGATGGTGGCCGGCTTCGATCGTTACTTTCAGATCGTGCGCTGCATGCGCGACGAGGACCTCCGCGCCGACCGCCAGCCCGAGTTCACCCAGATTGACCTGGAAATGAGCTTCGTCGAGCCGGAAGATATCTACAGTCTGATCGAGAAAATGTTTGCGCTGGTCTGGAAGGGGATCAAAGGGCTGGAGCTCCCCATTCCCTTCCCCCGCATGACCTATGACCAGGCCGTCTCCCGCTACGGCATTGACCGGCCCGATACCCGCTTCGGGCTTGAGCTTCATGACCTGACCGATCTTTTGGGAAAATGCGAATACCGCTTCTTCACCGAAGCCGTGGAAAAAGGCGGCGTGATCAAGGGCATCTGCGTCAAGGCCGGCGCCGGCTTAAGCCGCACCGACACCGACAAGCTCACCCACGACCTCAAGGCCTTCGGCGCCAAGGGGCTGACCGCGATCCGCCTGCGGGAGGCCGGCTGGCAAGGCCCGGCGGTGAAATATTACTCCGAGGCCCAGCTTAACGGGCTCCGCGAGACCATGCCAGCCGAGCCGGGCGACCTGGTCCTGATGATGGCCGACCAGAAGAAGGTCGTGCACCAGGCCCTGGCCGAGCTGCGGCGCATGGTCGCCGAGAAAATGAACCTGATCCCCCAGGACCGGCTCGACTTCCTCTGGGTGAAGGACTTCCCGCTCCTGGAATGGAACGACCAGGACCAGCGCTTCTACGCCATGCACCATCCCTTTACCGCGCCCCGCGACGAGGATATCGAAAAGCTCGCGACCGACCCGGGCTCGGTCCGGGCCAAGGCCTATGACGTGGTGCTCAACGGCGTCGAGCTGGGCGGCGGCAGCATCCGCAGCCACCAGGCCCCGGTGCAATCTCAGGTCTTCCGGGCCCTGGGCATCGGCGAAGAAGAGGCCGAGCGCAAGTTCGGATTCCTCCTGAACGCCCTCCGCTTCGGCGCTCCCCCCCACGGCGGCATCGCCCTCGGCCTCGACCGCATCATCATGCTCCTCCTCGGCTGCGAATCCATCCGCGACGTCATCGCCTTCCCCAAAACCCAGACCGCCACCGACCTGATGGCCGACGCCCCCTCCGAGATTGACCCGGCCCAGCTCAAGGAACTCCACCTCAAACTGGATCTGGATAAATAAAAATGTTAACCACTAAGACACGAAGAGAGCAAGCTAAAGAATGGGAATCCGTTATCATCGAATTCTCTTATTCTTGCCTTGCTTCGTGCCTTCGTGGTCCAAATCTTTCCATCTTCTTTTCGCTCTTGACAACCCTTTGCGCCCATGCCACAATTCCGACATGCCCGGCCGAGCCTCATTCCGGCCGTTCCCAACCGCCAGTGCCCCGCACCAGGTTTCACGGTTTACGGTTTGCGGTTCACGCTTCACGGTTTTCCCTGACTACCGACTACGTGCCGCCGCCGAAGCGCTTTGTCGCGCAGGCTGGCTGCCTACTGACTACTGCCTTTCCGGCCGCCCGGTAACCAAAAATTAAAATCAGTATGGTGTCCCTGCTCTCAACGAATTTGAGATAGTATTGTGGTCATGAAAACGAAAAAAGATAAAAGCCACATGAACAGTTTGGGAATTTTCTGCAGACAGGTGCGTTCGAGATCTGCTGAACACCGCCAAGCAATCCATCTCTTATACTCGGCAGGGCTTTATGCGCCTATTGTCTCCATCTTAAGGCAAGAACTTGACTCGATGATCAGATCGATTTATTTGCTATCAATTGAAGATAGAGCCACTCGCAATCAACTTATCGAGGCATCCATCAATGGGAAAGATTGGCGATTGACTATCGCAAATGGCAAACAGAAAAAGGTGACGGACCGAGATATGGTGGAGCTTGCCAATCAGCTACAAGGCTGGACAGAATCTGTCTATCGCTTCGGGTGCGGTTTTATTCACCTCTCAAATTTGCATGATCACCATGCTCGGGATCCTATGAGTTTAATTCCCGCATCGGAGAAGGCAGTTATTTTACAGCATATGAGGCATTACCATGGTGGACCACTTCAACCGGACCCTACCTTTTTGGACCTGCAACCGTTCTTGCCTATGGTTTTTGACAAAATTGCTGGCAATCTCGTAGTATATTTAAATGAACTTGAAGAGGGGAAAATGATTGACGACAACATGCGAAACGATACGATAAAAAGCAACCCCACATCTCGACGGAACCGCAAACGAGCCTAAACCGAGAGAGATGAGCCTGAAATGAACCTCCCCGCAGCAAGCTGCGGGGTATCGGGGTTCGATATCAGAGCGACTCATCCCCGTAGCAAGCTACGGGGAATTCCAAGTTAATGATGTTCCTCGAATTCTTTGAGGAAGCGAAAGTCTAACCCAATTAGAGGAAATGGGTGAAAAAATGAAAAATTCAGAAGATGGATATACTTGTCGCGTCAGAATTCAAGTTCAGACCGGCGGTATTTGGCGAGCAGATCAACTGGCGCGGACTCTTCTGGCTATTGACGGCATTTCTGCAAGAGTTGGAGTCGCTTCATACATCGCTGAAACCTGCGAAGCATACGATTATGTTATTAAGCATCTTAAGATGTTTGGTTTGCTGAATCAGCCTAAATCATGGAAGAAACCGAAGACACCGACCGATGTTGAAGTTAGAACGAAATTCGCGGAGTTCATAACGGTCATGAGAAATGTTGGAGTATCAGCGAGGATTACGCAACTTGGTGTAAAATTTCAATTTCAAGTTGATGATCTTTACGATATAGTACCAACCTCTGGGAGGGCTGAGATCGAAAGAATCTCCATGTCCTCACCCGGGGAATGGTTGCTTTTGGTTTCAGGTGCACTTAAAAGCAAATCAGCCGTGCAACTCTTGGATAAGATTTTCGATGCTTTGTTCTTCAAAGAAAGCACGAAACGTCGGAAGAACGCTGAAGCTAGAGAAACAGAAGCACGTGCGAGACTTATTGACGCAAAAGCTAAAGAAACGAAGGCAAGAACTGACCTAATAGCCGTAAAAGTATGTCGTGAAGAAACGCGACTTTTGCTTGATTACACTGTGGCAATAGATAGCCTTGCAGCCAGTCTTCGAAATGCGGGGTTTGACAACCAAGGAATTCAAAAAGTTCTGCGTTCAAGAATGGAAGATGATATTCAATTGCTCGCACTCCATAAGAGTCTTCAACTTATAAAGCGAATCAGAGTTGAGCCAATTGATTTGGAGGCAAGTCAAGATGATGATAGAACTTGAAAGGACCAACATGAGGTTTAAATGCCAATTTACGAATACGAATGTTTGAGATGCTTAAAAATCTTTGATGCTCTTCAAAGCATAAAAGATTCCCCGTTAAAAAGATGTCCTGCTTGTGGTCATAACAAGGTAAGAAAGAGGCCATCAATCCCTGTTGTGCACACTAAATCAAGAAGTTCAATTGTTCCTCGTCTTTTGCCCGAGTTTGCAGGAGATAGATTAGTATTGGACGGTACAAGGCCAGACTCATGGCCCGGGGGATATGCATTTGGTGTTCGCAAGAATAAGTCGAGCGAGAAATAGTATGAGTTGCCTTGTTTGTTTTAAATGAACTGATTAAATCGGGGACAGCTTACTAATTTTAATCTTGATCTGGCCACCCTCGCTTGCTCCACGAGGCGATTTGATGTAGGATTCGCTCATGGCCCGCTTGGCCCGAGTGGTTGCGCCCGGACTCATGCACCCTATCCCCCGGCGCGGCGTGCAAGGAGATGGTCATACTATTTTTACGTCAAACGTAGAGTTAGGACAGGGTGCCACGGGCCAAGCGAAGCTTGCCCGTGCACTGGCAAGCCCTTCGGGCTTAGCCAGTGGCACCCTTGGGCAACACTATATGACGGACGTAAAGTTGGTATCAGAGCTTCTTTGAATTTCATCTGCGTAATTTTGCGCCATCCGCCTTCGCGGAGGACGTAGCGCTCCCGCCTGCGCGAAGCCAGCTCCGGCGGGCATAGGCAGGTCGGCGGAGTCCCTCTGCGGATTCACGCCTTGATCGCGCTTGCGTTGTTGCGGGGAATGGTTTTATACTATTAACCACCGGACGGAGGTATCGGCTTATGACCAAGATTGAGAAGATCGAGCATGAAATCGAAAGGTTTGATCCGGCGGAGCTTGCCGCTTTTCGCGAGTGGTTCCGGCAATACGACGCGGAGGCATGGGACCGGCAGCTGGAAGAGGATCTCCGGGCGGGCCGGCTGGATTCTCTGGCCGAGGAAGCCTTGGCCGGCCACCAAGCCGGTAAAAGCAAAGAGCTTTGAGACATTTTGCTTCGCCCGGTTTCTGGGATTGCTTTCAACGGCTTCCGGAGAAGGTTCGCCAACTGGCGGAGAGAAACTTTGAACTGCTGAAGCGGGACCCTCAACACCCCTCCCTCCACTTTAAGAAAATCGGCCGCTACCGGTCAGTCCGGGTGGGCCTATCTTATCGAGCCCTGGCCATCGAGATTCCGGAAGGGTTGCTGTGGTTTTGGATTGGCAGCCATTCGGAATATGATAGGCTCCTGGGCTAACTCATTATATAGCTGGGACACCTTACTCATTTTAATCTTGGTTTGCCTGTTCTTGTTTGCACAACCGGGCGATTTGATGTAGGATTCGCTCATAGCCGGCTTGGCCCGAGTCGTTGCGCCCGGATTCATATACCCTAACCCGGCCGAGGCGGAACCAAAGAAAAGGGGGAAGATTTCACGCAAAGTTACCATGAATAAATCGGTCGGTGGCCTCGACGAGCGTGATTGGGTTACAATCAGCTCAAATTTGAAAAAATCAAATTCAAGGAGGACACCGACCATGACCAGGGTAGCGCAAAACGTGAAGGAAGGCAAAAACATTTTCTGTGCGATTGACCTGCACCAGGAGAAGATGCTGGCGGGGATCGCGGTGGACCAAGGGTTGCCGGAGTTTCGGGAGTTGGACACCCGGGAGGAGAGTGGGGTGAAGGGGTTGCTGAGCCTGCTGCAGAGCTGTGGGAGGAGGTTTCCGGGAGCTCGGATCCGGGTGTGCTACGAGGCTTCGGGGAGCGGGTTTCGGCTGGCGGACCGGCTGGAGGAGGCCGGGTATTGGGTGGCGGTGTTGGCGCCGACGCATCTTCCGAGCAGTCCGAAGCAGCGCTCGAACAAGACGGATAAGCGGGACGTGGTGCGGCTGTTGGAGGCGCTGCGGGGCCACATGTTGGCGGGGAATTCGCTGCCGGTGGTGTGGAAGCCGCCGGCGGAGTTGCGGGAGGATCGGGAGGTGGTTCGGCGTCGGTTGGGGCTGGGCGATAAGATCGCGGGGGTGAAGAACGAGATTCACGGGTTGTTGCGGCGCTACGGCCGGCGGGCGCCGGAGGGGATCAAGAACCCGTGGACCAAGAAGCACGCGCGGTGGTTGGAGGGGGTGGCGGAGGAGTTGCCGGCGGGGGGCGGAACGGTGTTAGGGGGCCTGTTGCGGGAGTTGCGGTTTTACCAGGAGGAGTTGGTCCGGGGCGGGAAGGCGGTGGCGGCGTTGGCGGCGTTGGCGGAGGAGGAGCGTTATCGGAAGCAGGTGGAGGCGCTGGTCGCGATTCCGGGGGTGGCGGCGCTGACGGCGATGGTGTTTTTGACCGAGTTGGGGGATTTGTCTCGGTTTCCGAACCGGCGGGCGCTGGGAAGTTACCTGGGCCTGGCGCCGCGGGCGTGGGAATCGGGCGAGCGGAGCGATCGCAAGGGACACATCAGCAAGATGGGCTCGCCCCGGGTGCGCAAGGTCCTGAACCAGGCGTCCTGGGCGCTGGTGCGGCTGGCCCCGAGCTGGCGGGCCTGGTTTAAGAAGCGAATGCGGGGGCAGAAGAAGGAGCGGAAGAAGGCGTTGATCGTGGGAGTGATGCGGCAATTGGGGATTCGGATGTGGCACCTGGCCCAGGAAGCGGCCTGAGGCGTTGGCCCCGCTGCGGTTGAAGCAGGTTCTTTGATTTGAAGAGGTTCCGGGAGCGACGCGACCGTTAGCGCCTTGGGCGGAGGCCTCGGCTTCCTCACCCGTCGCAAAGTTTGGTCCGTCTTCCGGAGCGTACCGATCAAATGATCCGAAGGCCGAGCGCTTTCGTGATCGAATAGCAGATGGCTCGGAACACGCTCCCTCCCGAAATCGAGGACGGGTTCTCCACGAACTCCACAGGCCCGGCGGCTGGGGGCCTGAATGGCCCCGCAGAGATGGCCTGTGGAGTTGTGGATAACCCTGGTGCCGAAAGCGTAGCGGAGGAGGAGCAAAAAAGAGACGTCGGTGTCACTTGACAGATTGATACATAGCAGGCGCCAAGACGCTAAGGGTTAAAGCTTTCGGAGAAGAGAGAGCAGCTCGGATTTCAGGTCTTTTTTTCCTCCCACGACCCAGCCGCCCTCGTCGCCTTCTCGCTCCTCTGGCAATTCCTGATCAACGTCTTCCGCTGGCTCTTCGGCGCCTTTTTTCTCCCCCGCCTCCTCCGCGACCTCCGCAACGATTAGCGGCCCTTTATTCACCTCGGTATTGCCTCTTCCCCGGTTACGGTGGCATTTCTCCCAGACTTTGCTAAATTAATGACAAGAGGTTTAGGGCCCAGATCCGGTTAAAATTCCGCTCCGGAGGGAGGAGGTATCCATGCCAGACCACCAAGGACACGGACATGAGAACCCGGGCGCTGCTCCGGGTCAGCCGTCTCATTCGGGAGCTGAAGGCGAGTCGGCCCAAGACCCGGTTTGCGGGATGAGTGTGGACCCGAGCCAGGCCCGCTGGACTTTCTCGCATAGCGGAAACGCTTATTACTTTTGCTGCCAGTCCTGTCGGGACAAGTTCGCGGAAGACCCGGCCCGCTACCTCGCTAAAAAAGAAACCGCGATGCCCCAAGCCGGTCCGTCGTCCCCTCCGGCCCCCGCAGCGCAACAAGGCGATTACACCTGTCCGATGCATCCGGAAGTGGTGCAGCCGGAACCCGGGAATTGCCCCAGGTGCGGGATGGCGCTGGAGCCGCGGACGGTGACGGCCGAGGAAGAGAAGAACCCGGAACTGAAGGACATGACCCGGAGGTTCTGGATCAGCCTGGCGCTTACCGCTCCGGTCTTCCTCATCTCCATGTCCGACCTGATTCCCGGACAGCCGTTGCCGCGGCTCATTTCAAGCCGGACCCTCCTCGGGATCCAATTGCTCCTGGCAACGCCGGTGGTGCTCTGGGGCGGCCGGCCTTTTTTCCAGCGCGGCTGGGCCTCGATCCTGGCCCGCTCGCTCAACATGTTCACCCTGATCGCTCTCGGCACCGGCGCGGCTTACTTATACAGTTTAGTGGCCGCTCTGTTCCCCGGCATCTTTCCCGAATCCTTCCGCAGTGAATCGGGCGGCGTGTCGGTCTATTTCGAGGCCGCGGCGGTGATCGTCACCCTGGTCTTGCTCGGCCAAATGCTGGAGTTGCGGGCCCGGGCCCGCACCGGGGCGGCGATCCGGGCCTTGCTCGGTCTCGCGCCCAAAACCGCCCGGCGGCTGCGGGAGGACGGGGGAGAGGAAGACGTGCCCTTGGACCAAGTCCGGCCGGGCGACCGGCTGCGGGTGCGGCCGGGCGAGAAAGTGCCGGTGGACGGCGTGGTCCAGGAAGGGAAGAGCGCGGTGGATGAGGCGATGGTCACCGGCGAGTCCATCCCGGTCGAGAAGGGGCCGGGCGACCGGGTGATCGGGGCCACAATCGTCGGCACCGGCAGTCTGGTGATCAAGGCCGAACGGGTCGGCGCCGAAACCCTGCTCGCCCAGATCGTGCAGATGGTGGCCGAGGCCCAGCGCTCGCGCGCGCCGATCCAGCGCCTGGCCGACCTGGCCGCGGCTTACTTTGTCCCCGCGGTGGTGAGCGCGGCCGTGCTCACCTTCATCGTCTGGGGCCTCTTCGGGCCGGCGCCGAAAATGGCCCACGCTTTAGTCAACGCGGTCGCGGTCTTGATCATCGCCTGCCCCTGCGCGCTCGGCCTGGCCACGCCGATGTCCATCATGGTAGCCGCGGGCCGGGGGGCTTTGGCCGGGGTCTTGTTCAAGAATGCGGAGGCGATCGAGGTGATGCGCCAGATCAATACCCTGGTGGTGGACAAGACCGGGACCCTGACCGAGGGTAAGCCCCGAGTGGTTTCCGTGTCGCCGGCGCCCGGCTGGAAAGAATCGGACCTGTTCCATTTTGCCGCCAGCCTGGAGCGGGGCAGCGAGCACCCCTTGGCCGCGGCGATCGTCAAGGCCGCGGAGGACCGGCAAGTCGCGCTTACTGAAGTGGAGTCTTTCGAGTCGCGGACCGGGAAGGGAGTGATCGGTCAGGTGGAGGGGCGCGCGGTCGCGCTCGGCAACCTCGCGCTTTTTAAGGAGCTCGGGCTGGATCCAGAGCCGCTTCGCGCTCAGGCCGATTCCTTGCGGGCCGAGGGCCAGACGGTGATGCTGGTGGCGGTGGACGGCCGGCCGGCCGGGTTGATCGGGGTGGCGGACCCGATCAAGGAGACCACGCCGGAGGCGGTGCGGAGCCTGCGGGAGGACGGGATTCGGATTGTCATGCTCACCGGCGACAGTCGGGCCACAGCCGAGGCGGTGGCGAAAAGGCTCGGGATCGACGAGGTGATTGCCGAGGTCTTGCCCAACCAGAAGGCCGAGGTGATCAAGCGGCTGCAGGCCGAGGGCCGGAGCGTGGCCATGGCCGGGGACGGCATCAACGACGCGCCGGCGCTGGCCTCGGCCCAGGTCGGGATCGCCATGGGGACCGGGACCGACGTGGCCATGGCCAGCGCGGGGATCACCCTGGTCAAGGGCGACCTGCGCGGCATCCTCCGCGCCCGGCGCTTAAGCCGGGCGACCTTGCGCAATATCAAGGAGAACTTGTTCTTCGCCTTCGTTTATAACTCGATCGGCGTCCCCATCGCGGCGGGAGTGCTCTACCCCTTCTTCGGCCTTTTGCTCAGCCCGATGATCGCGGCCGCGGCCATGAGCTTCAGCTCGGTCTCGGTGGTGGGCAATGCCTTGCGCCTGCGCAAGGCGGCGCTGTAAGCCAAAGCTAGCGGGGCGGGCAGAAGAGGGATACTTTGCCGGCGGCCCGGGGAGCAAGATCGCAATCCACCAAACTCTTAGGGGTGATGGATGCCGCTCCCGAACGGTTGGATTAAGCCTTCGGCGCAGCTTGACAATTTGGCGCTTTTAAGTAAACTATCTTCCATCCGACCCTGTTTCCCCGGTAGCTCAGTCGGTAGAGCGGGTGGCTGTTAACCACTTGGTCGCTGGTTCGAGTCCGGCCCGGGGAGCCAATTAAAATTTGCAATATATACTACAATATATTTCCAGAAGAGCCAAATGTCCCTCTGGAGAACCGAAGCCTGGTTCGGTAAAGTGCACCAGAACGGCCCTGCGCCGATCAATAAGTATACTCCTATCGTTAACTTTTGGGTATGAGGCTATTGGGGGGTGATTCGAGTCAGAGGCCATCACTTCCTCGAACTCAGCCACCAGGAACGAGAGCATCTCCTTGTGAATCACCGGTAGCTCCAGCCGTTCCCACCGCGCTTCCATCTCCCGCTTTTCGATCTCCATCTCCGCCACTTACAGGCTCGCAGACCACTGTGCCATCAGCATTAACCTGTCTGATTGCAAAACCCGCTCCGCATATGCCACTAAATCTTGCCTGGATCTGGCCAGGATTGACTTGAGAAATTCCAATAGTGCTATTGGCAATATCCGCACCAGTGATTTTTTCTTCGTGCACATACCGAGCATCTGCTTGTCAATTCCTAAAAAGTAGGATTTTTTATCTCGGTTTGATGTCTTAGATGTAGTGGCAGGTTTCTGCGAAAGCTTGCGCGACTGGGGTCAGCCGCGCCCCCAATCTGGAGGCGATTCATTTCGCATTATGTGCACGACCGAAAAAGCAGTCGCGGCTACCATTTCTGCTTTGGGCGAACACATGGGTTCGTCCCTACAGCCGGAATCAGGTGCAGTCGTGGTTACGGATTCGTTCATGTTCACGACCACATTCACGTCTACGTTATTTCGGGCAAAGCAAGCCTTGCCCCTACATTGGGCACGATAAATTGCACCCCTATATTTTTTGCTTTTATACTGATTGCAATTGACTTTTTAGCCTGAATATCCTACCCTATGGTATGATTCCAATGGGAAGGTTTCCTAGAGGTTAGTTTTTTCGTATGAGTTTCGTGGATGGGTGAAACAATGAGTGTGCCGAGTGAACAGGTAACAGTCAAGCGTGAAGTCAAGGAGCTGTCGCTCCTCTTCGAGGTCAGCCAGACCCTGGACAAGAGCATGGACCTGCGCGACGTGGTGGGTCCGGTGCTGAAAGCGATGGCGGACCACATGGGCATGATGCGGGGCACGCTTTTGTTGCTCCACCGGGAGACCGGCGAGATCTCGATCGAGGCGGCCTATGGTCTTTCGGCCAGCCAGCAGGAGCGGGGCCGGTATAAGCTGGGCGAGGGGGTGACCGGTCAGGTGGTTCAGACCGGCCAGCCGGCGGTAGTTCCGCACATCTCAGAGGAACCGCTGTTCTTGAACCGGACCGGGGCGCGTTCGGCGCTGCACAAGAAAGAGATCTCCTTTATCTGCGTGCCGATCAAGCTGGGGAACGAAGTGATCGGGGCTTTGAGCGCGGACCAGTTGTTCGCGGAGGGGGTGGATTTTAAGGAGGACATGCGCCTGCTTTCGATCATCGCCTCGATGATTGCGCAGGCGGTGAAGCTTAGGCAGTCGGCGATGGAAGAGCGCCGGCGCCTGGTGGAGGAGAACTTAAGGCTGCAGGAGAAGTTAAAGGACCGGTTCAAGCCGGCCAACATCATCGGGAACTCCAAGGCGATGCGGGACGTTTACGACCTGATGGCCCAGGTCTCCAAGAGCGAGGCCACGGTGCTGATCCGGGGCGAGAGCGGGACCGGCAAGGAGCTGGTGGCCAACTCCATCCATTACAACAGCCTGCGCGCGGCCAAGCCCTTTATCAAGGTCAACTGCGCGGCCCTGCCCGAGACCGTGATCGAAAGCGAGCTCTTCGGCCACGAGAAGGGCGCTTTCACCGGCGCCATCGCCCAGCGCAAGGGGCGGTTCGAGCTGGCCCACAGTGGCACCCTCTTCCTGGACGAGATCGGCGACCTCTCGCCGGCCACCCAGATCAAGCTGTTGCGGGTGTTGCAGGAGCGAGAGTTCGAGCGGGTGGGCGGGACCGCGACCATCAAGGTGGATGTGCGGGTGATGGCGGCCACCAACCGCGACCTGGAAGCGCTGCTCCAGGAGGGCAAGTTCCGCCAGGACCTCTATTACCGGCTTAACGTCTTCTCCATCCACGTGCCGCCGTTGCGCGAGCGCAAGACCGACATCCTGCTCCTCGCCAACTTCTTCGCCGAGAAATACAGCCAGCAAAACCACAAGCCCATCCACCGCATCTGCACCCCGGCGATTGACATGCTGATGAGCTACCACTGGCCGGGGAACGTGCGAGAGCTGGAGAACAGCATCGAGCGTTCGGTGCTCCTCTCGGAGGACGGGGTGATCCACGGCCACCACCTGCCGCCGACTTTGCAGACCGCGGAGGCGAGCGGCACCGAGCAGCGCGGCACCCTGGAGGCCACGCTCGACAATATCGAGCGGGAGATGATCCAGGAAGCGCTGAAAAGCTCGCGGGGCAACCGGGCCAAGGCCGCGCGGCAGCTTGGCATCTCCGAGCGGCTGATGGGGCTCCGGATCAGCAAACATGGCATTGACTGGAAAAGATTTCGGACCATGAAGTAGAATTAGTCAGCCATTCCAACCAACAGGTATCTTTTTTATCATCATAAAATTATTTCTCTATCTTTTCCCATCAGTAATTATCTTCAATAAATCAATAGGTTGAAAATTTATTTTTAACCTATGCCAAGCTTGGCACAAGACTTGTTATACCAAGTCCGTGGACTTGTTCCTGGGCAGGGTGTGGTTCAACGAGACCGATTTGAACCCGTATCCCAACGGGTTGTTCACGATCCGCCTCGACGTGGACATGGACTTGAAGCGATTCCTGCCCAAGGAACCTTAACCTCGAAAACTCTTCACTATGCACTGTGCACCGTGCACTGCTTTCAAGCAGAAAGGAGATCGAACATGAAACTGATTTTGGCCATGATCAAGCCGAATAAGCTCGATGAGGTCCACCAAGAGTTGACCGGTCTGGGCATCGGCGGCATGACCGCCCTCGAGGTCAAGGGCTATGGCCGGCAGAAGGGCCATACCGAGAAATACCGGGGGGCCGAATACCAGATCGAGTTTTTGCCCAAGATCATGATCCTGGTCGCGGTCAACTCTGACCTGACCGAAAAAGCCGTCCAGGCCATCGCCGCCGCGGCCAAGACCGGCAACATCGGCGACGGCAAGATCTTTGTGCTCAGCCTGGAAGAGGCGTTGCGCATCCGCACCGGCGAAACCGGACCGGACGCGATTTAGCGGTGAACCGGTTCCACTACTGAGGAGATGCAAGATGAAGCTCAATCGGAAAAATAGAAGGCCTGGTTTAGGGTTCTTGAAATTATTGTGCACTGTTTACTGTGCACTGTTCACTCTTTTGGCTCCCGCGCTTTCCTGGGCGCAAGCTCAGTCCGCGCTCGACTCCGGCGACACCGCCTGGATGCTGGTCGCCACCGCCCTCGTCCTCTTCATGACCATCCCCGGGCTTGCCCTCTTCTACGGCGGACTGGTCCGGGCCAAGAACGTGCTCAGCGTGCTCATGCAATGCTTTGCCATCACCTGCCTGGTCTCGATCCTCTGGCTGGTCGGGGTTTATAGCCTGGTGTTTGATTCGGGCTCCGGCTTTTTAGGCGGACTTTCAAAAATGTTTCTCTTCCACATCGGCCGCACCGCCCAGAACGGCTCCATTCCCGAAGCCCTCTTTTCCATGTTCCAGATGACCTTTGCCATCATCACCCCGGCCCTCATCATCGGCGCTTTCGCCGAGCGCATGAAATTCTCCGCGGTCCTCCTCTTCACCGGCCTGTGGCTCGTGCTGGTCTATGCGCCCATCGCCCACTGGGTCTGGGGCCCGGACGGCTGGCTCAATCAAATGGGCGCGCTCGACTTTGCCGGAGGCATGGTGGTGCATATCAGCGCGGGAGTGGCCGGCCTGGTCAGCGCGCTCGTGCTCGGAAAGCGCAAGGGCTACCCGGCCACCCCCATGCCGCCCCACAGCATGACCTTGTGCGTGGTCGGAGCCTCCATGCTCTGGGTGGGGTGGTTCGGCTTTAACGCGGGGAGCGCCCTTGCCGCCAACGGGGTGGCCAGCGCGGCCATGGTCGCGACCCATATCGCCGGCGCCGCCGCCGCCTTGAGTTGGATGTTCATGGAATGGATCAAGCACGGCAAGCCCAGCGTGCTCGGCATTGTCAGCGGCGCGGTCGCGGGTCTGGCCCTGGTAACTCCCGGCTCCGGTTTCGTGGGCCCGGTCGGCGCGCTCGGCATGGGCATCGTGGCCGGGATCGCCTGCCAGTGGGGAGCTTCCAGTCTGAAGCGGCGGTTCGGCTATGACGATGCCCTCGATGCCTTTGGCGTCCACGGCGTGGGCGGGTTCCTCGGCGTGATTCTGACCGGACTGTTTGCCTCGCCCCTGCTCGGCGGCTTCCAGCAGGGAATGACCTTCGCCCGCCAACTACCGGTCCAATTCCTCGGCGCGGTCGCCACCCTGGCCTATTCCGCCCTGGGCACTTTTATCATTCTTCAAGGGGTCAAGGCCCTGCTCGGGCTGCGGGTCAACCCGGAAGAAGAAACCGAAGGTCTGGATGTCTCCTTGCATGACGAGCGTGGTTACAACTTCTGAGGGGTGATGAAAGACATTGGATTTTTCTCTGGACCTCGGAATGGCTATTAAAAAGCTACCATTGGGTAGAATTTTACAATTTACATTCTACAAATTGGTATGAAAGTAAGGCATAAAAATTACCAGATATTTTGGTCAACCTGATGATTTATAACAAGTTTATTATTGGTATTGATTTCGGCACATTGTTTGCTTTGCTTTATCTCGATGACAAAAATGTTAGTTCTGTTGTGTTTAATCTGGTCCCTTGCACCAGCAAAAGTGGAAATTGACTGAAAAGAAGAAGGGGTAATTCGGCCATGAAACCAAAAGAGGTGCTTGAGTTTGCGAAGAAAAACGGAGCGATCATGTTGGACCTCAAGTTCATGGACTTTCCGGGCCTGTGGCAGCATTTCTCGGTGCCCATAGACCAGCTCAAGGAATCGTCCTTTGAGGAAGGCTTCGGTTTTGACGGCTCCAGCATCCGGGGCTGGCAGCCGATCCACGCCAGCGACATGCTGGTGGTGCCGGATGCGGAAACCACGGTGATGGACCCAGTGATGAAGCACCCGACCTTGAGCCTGATCTGCAACATCGTGGACCCGGTCACCAAGGAGGCCTACACCCGCGACCCCCGCAACATTGCCCGCAAGGCCGAAAAATACCTCCAGAGCGCCGGGATCGGCGACACCGCCTACTTCGGGCCGGAGGCCGAGTTCTTCATCTTTGATGACGTCCGCTTTTCCCAGGATGAGCATAGCAGCTTCCATTGCATTGACTCGAGCGAGGGCTTCTGGAACAGCGGCCGCGAAGAAAAGCCGAACCTGGGCTACAAGCCTCGGTATAAGGAAGGCTACTTCCCGGCGCCGCCCACCGACTCGCTCCAGGACTTGCGCACGGAAATGGTCCTGGTCCTGCAGGCGGTAGGAATCGAGATCGAGGCCCAGCACCACGAGGTGGCCACGGCCGGCCAGGGCGAGATTGACATGCGCTTCGCGCCCCTGGTGAAGATGGGCGACAACCTGATGTGGTTCAAATACCTGCTCAAGAACGTGGCCCGAAAAAACGGCAAGACCGTGACCTTCATGCCCAAGCCCATCCTCGGCGACAACGGTTCGGGCATGCACGTGCACTGCTCGATCTGGAAGGACGGCAAGCCCTTGTTCGCCGGCGGCGAGTACGGCGGCTTGAGCACCCTGGCGCTCCACTTCATCGGCGGGGTGATCAAGCACGCGCCGGCGGTCTGCGCCTTCACCTGCCCGACCACCAACTCTTACCGGCGCTTGGTTCCGGGCTTCGAGGCACCGATCAACCTGGCCTATTCCAGCCGCAACCGCTCCGCGGCGCTGCGGATCCCCATGTATAGCGCCGATCCCAAGGCCAAGCGCGTCGAGATCCGATTCCCCGATGGCTCCTGCAACGGCTACCTCGCCTTTGCCGCGATGCTAATGGCCGGGCTGGACGGGATCCAGAAAAAGCTGCCGGCGGGTAACCCGCTGGATAAAGACATCTACGGCTTAAGCCCCGAGGAGCTGAAAGGCGTGCCCAGCACGCCCGGGAGCCTGGAAGAAGCTTTGGGTGCGCTGGAGAAAGACCACGAGTTCCTGCTCAAGGGCGATGTCTTCACCCCGGACGTGATTGACACCTGGATCGAGTACAAGATGCGGTCGGAGGTGAACCCGGTCCGGATGCGGCCGACGCCGTGGGAGTTCGCGCTCTACTTTGATTGCTGAGGAGAAGAGGCTTGCGGCATGAGGCATGAGGCTGGAGGCCTATGAACGAGAACGGTAAGGAGAGAACCTCTACAGTAGAAAGCGAGGTTTCCATCATGACCAGGAAATTCAAGATTATTTCGAGCACCGGGGAAGAGTCATCAAATTTCCAAGCGTTTCGGCCTGAAACGAAGCTCCGGCATTTCCGAAACGTCAACGCTTCGGTCCTGCAAAATGCCCTGGACACCTGGGGTGACGTCTGGAATGAGTTCGAGGGCACCGTGACCCATGGCTGCCTGGTGACACCCGAGGCGGCGAAAGGCTTCAAACCCAAGTGCGGCTGGCCGGAATTCCTGGAAAAAATGTGGTTGCTCAAGCACTACCTCGATTATGCCAAAAGTTTTTGCGAGGGAAAGTAGGCAGGGAGGGGCGTGAATCAGGGAAGCGATGTTGGTGGCGTGAGAACGGAAAAGGATGATGGAACCGAGAACCGAGATGACGCGGGAAGACCTCCAGAGCGGCTTCAAGCCGGAAATCATCTTGCTTTACTGCCGGCGTTGCGTGGAAGAAGAGGCCGACCTCTTCATTGCCGCCAAGGCCACCTCGCGCTTCGCAGCCAAGCTGGTGATGATGCCCTGCACCAGCAAGGTGGAAGAGTCTCACTTGCTCAAGCTTTTAGCCGAAGGCGCGGACGGCGTGCAGGTGGTGGGCTGTCCTTATCAGCAGTGCCAGCGGCTGTTGGGTAACCTCCAGGCGGAGAGACGAATCGAGCACGCGCGCGGCTATCTCCGGGAGATCGGCCTGGGCGCTGAGCGGCTGGGCATGGAGCGCGGCCTCCATTTCTCCGGGCTCCAGTTGCTGCTCCTGGCCGAGAAACGCGCCCATGCCGTGCGGCCGCTGGGACCCAACCCGATGAAGGGAGAGAGGATCCCATGATTATCGCGGAATGGAAACCCCTCTCCGAGCTGACGGCAAAACTTCGGGGCCACAAAAAGATTCTGTTGGTCGGCTGCGCCACCTGCGTGGCCGAGTGCGCGGCCGGCGGGGAGAAGGAAGTGGAGACCCTGGCGCCGCTTTTGCGCATGGCCTTGCATAAGGAGGGCCACCCGGCGGAAGTAGTCACCCGCACGCTCGAGCGCCAGTGCGAGTGGGAGTTTGTGGAAGAGTTGGCTCCGTTGATTCCCCAGGTGGACGCGGTGCTCAGTATCGCTTGCGGCATCGGCATCCAGGCGGTGGCCGAGCGCTACTCCGAAGTCCCGGTTTACCCGGGCGTCAACACCACGGCCTTGGCCATCCGGGAAGAGCCGGGTCTGTGGCTTGCCCGTTGCCAGGCCTGCGGGGATTGCGGGCTGGGCGAGACCTTCGGGATCTGCCCGGTGGCGCGCTGCGCCAAGAGCCTGCAGAACGGTCCCTGCGGCGGCACCCGCAAGGACGGCAAGTGCGAAGTGGACGAGAACCTGGAGTGTGTCTGGTATCAGATCGTAAAGCGAGCCGAGGCCCGGGGCCAACTGGACAAGCTCCTGGAATTTAGGCCGGCCAAGAACTGGAGTAATTCGCTTCACGGCGGGCCGAAACGGGTGTTGCGGGAGGACCTGCGGCCATGACCGAGCGGGCCGGCAGCCGGCTCGAGCGCGTGCTCGCGGCCGGGCACTTCGCGGTGACCGTGGAAGTGGGCCCGCCCCGCGGACCCAACGCCGCGGCCGTTCGGCGCAAGGCCGAGCTCCTCTCCGGCGTGGCCGACGCCTACAACGTCACCGACAACCAGACCGCAGTGGTGCGCATGTCCAGCATCGCCGGCGCCAGGCTCCTGCTGGAGGCCGGCCTGGAACCGGTCATGCAGATGACTGTCCGCGACCGCAACCGGATCGCGCTCCAGTCCGACCTGCTCGGCGCCTCGGCGCTGGGCATCAAGAACTGCCTCTGCCTTTCCGGCGATCATCAGCAGGCGAGCGCCTCCGGCAAGCTCAACGGCCACCCCGGCGCCAAGCACGTCTATGACGTGGACTCGATCCAACTCCTTGCCATCCTCAAGGGCCTGGGCGAGCAGGTGCAGGAGAGCGGAGACCCGATCGCGGAGCCGGCCCGCTTTTTCATCGGCGCGGCCTGGTCGCCGCTCGCCCCGCCCGAGGCCTTCCGGGTGCTCCGGCTGGCCAAGAAGGTCGCGGCCGGCGCCGACTTCATCCAGACCCAGGCGGTTTACGACGTGCCGCGCTTTGCCGCGCAGGTGGCCAAGGCCCGGGAGATGGGGCTTTGCGATCAAATCGCGATCCTGGCCGGGATCATCGTGCCCCGTTCCGCCCGGATGCTCCAGTATCTGAACGAGAAGGTGCCCGGGGTGGAAGTGCCGGAGGAGCTGATCCGCCGCCTGCGCGCCGCCGTGAACCCGGCGAGCGAGGGGAAAATGATCGCCCAGGAACTGATCGAGGCGGTCCGGGTCATCCCCGGCATCCGGGGCGTGCATCTCCAGGCGATCGAGAACGAAGAAGTGCTGCCCGAGATCATCTCGGCCGCGGAATTGCTACCCCGGCCCGTACTTAACATTGGGGCCTGACCCCGAAAGTTAACAAGATGCCGAAAAAATACCAGATTTCGGTCAAGACCGCCCCTCCCCGGTTCCCGCCCGTGGCGCGGTTCGCCTCGTTGGAGGACGAGGGCTGCCTGGGCTGCCTGAAATGCGTCAAGCGCACCTCCTGCGTGTATAACGTTTTCGGCAAGCGCCGGTTCGATCCCGGCCAGGCGGTGGATAGCGGCGACGCCCTGTGCGTGAACTGCCTGCGCTGCGTCCAGGAGTGCAAGAAGAATATCCTAAGCCGCATCCGCAACCCCGAGTATGACCGCCTGGGTGACGACTATTGGAAACCGGAAATCATCGCCAACATCTGGAAGCAGGCCGAGACCGGCGCGATCCCGGTTTCCGGCGCCGGCTACCGCGGACCCTTTTCCGGGCCGGGCTTCGACTCGATCTGGACCGACATGTCCGAGATCGTGCGCCCGACCCGCGACGGCATCCACGGCCGCGAATACATCAGCACCCTGATCGAGCTCGGCCGGCGGCCCGCCTACCTGGAATTCGACTCCCAGGGCCGGCTGCTCGGCGAACCTCCCCGCTTCCGCGAGATCCCGGTGCCGCTGGTGCTCGATATCCCCACCCGCGGCCTCCCCAGTCCA
>Ga0154610_1065_pt1 | contig 30238 bp, 26 predicted proteins | sample Rifle2008BG13ft_FD_116039 | JGI IMG/M metagenome (GOLD analysis project Ga0154610, IMG submission 116039) | Deltaproteobacteria bacterium RBG_13_61_14 | reverse complement strand
TGCAGGGCATTCCCGGCTACCAGGGCAAGGTGGAGGTGAGGGAGGATGAGTTCCGGTCCTTGCTCCCGGATTTGCGCAAAATCTTCCAGGACTACCCCAAGCCGGAGGCGGTGACCAAGCGCGACTGGGACCATTTCCTGCGTGAGGTGCTGAGGTTAGATGGCGGTTCGCGCTAGGCCGGCTTTCTTTTACGGCTGGCTGATCGTGGCGGTGGCTTTTTACAGCAACCTGATCAGCACCGGCACCGGCTTCTATATCTGGAACGTGTTCCAGGGCCCGATCCTGGCCGAGCTGCACTGGACCCGCACCCAGTTCAGCGCCGGCCTGGGTCTGAGCATGTTCTTCAACAGCTTCCTCGGCCTGCTCACCGGCTACCTGGTTACCCGCTTCGGACCCCGGCTCTTGATCGTCCTGGGCGCCGGGCTCAACGGCGCGGCCTACGTGCTCCTCGCCCGGATGAACAGCCCCTGGGAGTTCTACCTCCTCCTGGGCGCGGCCCTCTCCTTTGCCGGCGCCTGCCTGAGCGGGGTGGTGGTAAACTACGCGGTCTCCAACTGGTTCGTGCTCCGCCGGGGCAAGGCCCTGGGGTTGGCCACCATGGGCATCTCGATGTCGGGCGCGATCCTGCCGCTTTTAGGCCAGAGCCTGCTTGACCTTTACGGCGATTGGCGCTCCGCCTGCTTCGGCATCGCCATCCTGGTCTGGGCCACGCTCATCCCCCTGGCCCTGTTTTTTCTCAAGGGCCGGCCCGAAGAGCTGGGCCTGCTGCCGGACGACGCCGACCCCGCGCTGCCGCCTCCCACCCTGGTGGCGGAAAACGACCGGCACTGGTCCGGCCGGGACGCGCTCCGGACCCCCGCGTTCTGGCGGATCATCCTGCCCTATGCCGGGGCGATCACCGCGCTTTCCGCCATCCTTTCCCAGCTCGTGATCCGCTTTACCGACGTGGGCTTCAGCTCGCGCCAGGCCACGACCATCCTGGCCCTCACCGCCCTTTGCGGCGCGGCCGGCAAATATTTCTGGGGCGCGCTCTGCGACCGCTTCCGGCCGCAGCGCCTCGCCGCGGGGTTGTTCTTGCTCCAGGCTGCGGGGATCCTGGTCCTGATCCTGGTCAAGAACCTGGCGGGCGTGGCCCTGTTCACGGTAGTTTACGGATTTTCCATGGGCGGCGTGCTCAGCACCTTTCCCATCATCACCGCCGCCATGTTCGGCCGGCATTCGTTCGCGGTCGTCTCCGGGATCATGTCGCCGATCCTGGCGCTGCGCCTGGCCGGGACCGTGATCCTGGGCCTGAGCTATGACCGTTACGGCTCCTATGACCAGGCTTACCTGCTTTTCCTGATCGTCTATCTCTTCGCGGCCGGCGCGATTTTCCCGCTGGAAAAACCCGGGGCGAAAGCCGGGGGCCCGGCTTGATTTAGCGGAGATTTTGGCTAAAATTGAAGCGGGAGAGAAAACGCATGGTGAACGAAAACGCGATCGAGCTTAAACACAAACGGTATCTGATCGGGATCATCATCGCCGCGGCGATCGGGGTCGGGCTTTCCGCCGAGCTCCTGCGCATCCACTACTCGGCGATGGCCAACCCCGATTTCGACGCCGCCTGCCACATCAGCGAGACGGTGGACTGCGTGTCCATCGCCACCACCCGTTACGCGGTCTTCTTCGGCATTCCCAACGCCTTGCTCGGACTGCTCATCTACCTGCTCCTGGCCGGACTGGCCTGGCTCCAGATCCGGCCGGTCCATCCGATTTTTCAGCATGGCCGTAACGCCATCTTCCTGATCGCGGTCTGGGACGCCGCCTACTCGGTTTACCTGGCCTTGATCTCGTCCCTGGTCTTGAAGACGCTTTGCCCTTACTGCACCGGGCTCTACGTGGTCAACCTCGCGATCCTGGTCTTGGCCGGCCTGACCTTGGACCCCTGGCGGGAGGTGGTGGAACAAGTCCAGGAAGACACCAAACTGATCTTCCAAAACCGGCTTCTCTTCCTGGTGTTCCTGGCCTTGGTCCTGGCCGGCGCCGGGGCAGGGGCTGTTCAGTATTACCGGCTGAAAGCCCAGCGGGACCAGCTTATCCGGGTGGCTTTCGGACAGACCCCCATCAGCCTGGATCTCCGGGGCGACCCGGCCATCGGGCCGGACTCGGCGCCGGTGACCATCGTCGAGTTCACGGATTACGAGTGTCCTCATTGCCGGAATATGAACAAGGTGATCAATAAAATCCTGGCGCGCTACCAGGGCCGCATCCGCCTGATCGTCAAGCATTTCCCGCTCAACAAGGACTGCAACCCGGCGCTCAAGACCCAGCTCCACCCCAATGCCTGCATGGCCGCCATGGCCGCGGAATGCGTGGACCGGCTCGGCCATTACCCCGAATACAAGGAGAAGCTGTTCTCGGCCGAGGACCTGACCTGGCCCCGCCTGGCCAAGATGGCCGAGGAAGTCGGCATCTCCGAGACGGCCCTGGTGGATTGCCTCAAGAGCGGCTACGGCGCTCAGCAGGTGCGGCGCGACGTGCTGGACGGGATGGCCCTGGAGATGGAGAGCACCCCCTCCTTCCTGGTCAACGGCCACCTGTTCTGGGGCTACAAAAGTTACGACGATTTCCAGGCGATCGTGGACGCCGCCCTCCACGGCACGGCCCTGCCGCCGGACTAATAGTCGGCCAGGGGCCGAGTGTCAGGTGTCATGGTGGGGCAAGAAAAACTGCAACATTTCTCCATATAGTAAGGAAGGATGAATTCTGAAGGATGAAGGCTGAAATAAAACGACTGTTCGAGATGCTAACCCGGCAATTTCTCAAGGACTTTTTGCCAAATTGCACTCAAAACGCCAGGGGCCTCAATGAGGACGGCCTTGATCGGCTCCTGGGAATTCCCAAATTTTCGCTAATAGGTCGAAACTCTTGTTCTTTCCCCCTGTTTCCTGCCTACTGCCTACTATCTACTGCGTCTTCGCAAGTCTCCCCCATATTGCACACCAACCACCCCATCCTGCGCGGCAACCACCCCATTCTGCTCAGCAACCACCCCAGGCTGAAGCCGGTTGGCCGTTGGCGGTTCGCAGTTGGTAGTTGCTAAACTCCTCATTCTTTCCGCCAACCACGAACCAATTGCATTTTTTCCTTGGCTTTGTTAACTTGGGGCCTGACCCCAAAACTTAACATTCGGGAAAGGAGAGTTTCACGCCAAAGCGCAAAGCCGCCAGGGTAATTTTTTAACACAGAGACACAGAGAGCAGGGAGGAGAGAAGACATGAGGCGTTAGGCTTTAGACTTTAGACCAAAAACCACGAACCGTGAACCACGAACCAATTGCATTTTTTGCTTGACTTACCCAAAGCTCCTGGCCTAAAATGGGTCCTAAAGTGGATAGTGCCCCCCGCTTCAAGGCGGGGCAGGCAGTGCACGGTGCACAGTGGTAGGAAGCCATTGCAGGATGCCAAACCCATGAACCCCAAACCCTCATCCTCTCCTTTGCCGGGGGCCTTCCTCCCGATGGGCAGAATTGGCCAAATACAGGAATTAAGTATGGTGTCCCCAGAATTTCCGAGATAGATAGTGGGGAAAAATGTCAATCACAGAAAACATTAAGAAACATCTATCAGATATTGATAAGCTGCAATTCGGCAATGAAGCTGAAACAAATCGTATTTTATTACGATCAAAAAAGCTAATAAGAGATCTACCAAGAAATGCCGATATATATTCAAGACAATTAGATACTATAAGTTTTCATTCGAATATAATAAGAGATGTCTGGTCTGATAATCAAGATTATAATAATTACTTAGATAGGAGCGCATGGGAGAAGGGAAAGAAAAATCTGGTTGTATTATTTGAGGAAATTCTTAGGGACGTAGAAGAGTCAGGGGAAGTTAATCAAAGAGATGCCGTTATAGGGAAAGAACAAACATCAATCGGAGATATAGATAAAATCATAACCAAAGTTATTTCTAATTTTTCGCATGATATCAAAGGGCCGATAATTGAGGAGCTGCTTTTAAATCTAAAAAAGGAGCTAAAGGCTGACAATCCAAATAAAGAATTAATTCGTCAAAATGCTAATATTATTCTTCGACATGGCACCGATAAGCCAGATGTTTTCGATGAACTTATGCCTTTTATAGAGCCTTTTCTAAAGTAAAGAGGGCGCAGAAGGATTAGGTGTCAATGGGGTCAATGCTTCAATTTTCAATTAAGGCGAGGATGGCGAAAAATGGGGCAAGGAAAAATTGGAGAAAAGCAATTTCAAGATATCGGCGGAAATAAGTATGGTGTACCGCGAATTCGAATTCGCATTACATTACCGCTGAATCAGTAGACCATGAGGTCTGCCCCTTGTCTGGGAGTCCCCCTATCTTTTCCTTTCTTGTGGTGGTGGACAGCGATGTGTTGCTGGGCATTATCCGATCATTCCTGGAAGCCTACGGCATCCGTTACTATATCCATAACGAGCATTTTTCCTATCTTTGGCCGGGTGCACGCATTTGCCTCTACAATCAGAGATGGATTTGCGTTGAAACGGCCCAACGGGAGGAGGCACAGGAGATTTTATCGGCCCACGGCCTTTTCCCCTTGCCACAAGTTTTCTACAAACCTTCACTTATCACCGCGATTCGGAATATTCTGGAAATCCTTCTCATCGGCTGGATAGTTCCAGGGAACCGATCCAAAGCCTATCAAGGGGATGAAGGGGATGGAGAGGGATGGGGGTCATCTCTTGACATTGGACATTAAGGGCTGAAGAAATGGGGTCAGATCTAAACATAAAACATTACATAATTGCATGGCGAAGATCGGCGCTTTCGGTTGGTGGTTCGTGGTTGACGGACCCACCCTCGCCGGAGCGAGGGATGGGCTACAAGGATGGTTAAAGGCTGACGAGCAGGAATGCCGTTTAAGATGGTTGACAGTTGGCAGTTGGCGGTTTGACGGTAAGCAGTGGAAAGTCTTAGCGGATGCGCGGCTGGGGTCAGCCACGCCCCTAAAGTCTTCTGTTGACCCAAAATTTTTAGCGCCCTTCGTGTTCTTCGTGGAAGAATCTGATCGTATGTCGTATATTGTATGTCGTATGTCGAGTTAGAACCTTGCTACCTGGCCGGGTTCACGGTTCAAAGTGGCGCGAATGGAAGATGAGGATTTCGGAGATATGGTCGCGGAGATAGGAGTCGGTGTGGTTGCCGGGGAAGATGGAGAAGGTGTGGGGGATGTTCCGGGCGGTCAGCCGGCGGTCGAACTCCCGGGCCTGTTCGTCCAAGGCCCAGGCGTCGTCCTCCCCGGCGTCCAGATAAATCGCCAATTCGCCCGGCTGTAAGCCGGTGCTCGCGATCAACTCCAGCGGGCTTGAGGCCGAATAAGCGGCCGGGTCCTCTCCGAAGGCTTGTTTCAGTTTGCCGCCAAGGTAAGGCAAGTCAGTGGCCGCGATCTCGAAGGCGCCGTATTGGGAGCTGGCCGCGCTGAAGAGGTCCCGGTGAATGAGCGCAAGGCGGATAGCGCCGAAGCCGCCCATGGAGAAGCCGGCGAGGGCGCGGCCGGCGCGGTCGGCGACGGTGGGGAAGCGTTGGTCCACCTCGGCGACCAGGTCGCGGACGATAAAGTCCTCCCAGCGCGCTTTCGGATCCGCTTTCCAATTCACGTAAAAGCTGGAATCGCCCTCGGGCATGACCAGGATCAGGGGCGCGATTTTTTTCTCGGCGATAAGCCGGTCGGCCGCGAGGTCGGCGTCCACCCGGGAGATGTAGGCGCTTTCGCTCCGGAACAGGCCGTGGAGCAGATAGAGGACCGGGTAACGGGCGCGGCCGGAGGGATCGAAGCCGGGCGGCAGATAGACCCAATAAACCGCGTCGCGTCCTAGGGCCGGGCTTGCGAAGGCGAGGTGGAGCACGCTGCCTCGGGGCTCGGGCCCGCGCTTGAGGGCCCGGCGGAGGAGATGCCGCTCCTTGACGGTGGCGGCCAGGGCCAGGACCGCGAGCGCCAAGAGCGCGACCCCTTTCCAATTACCGCTTCCCGCTTTCATTTCTCACCCTTCACTCTTCACTCTTCACTTTGCACTCTTAAAATATCGTCTTCCTCTCCACCACCTTGCCGATGATCTCGAACTCGTCCTCTGGGGTGAGCACGATGTCATCGTAGGCCGGGTTGAGCGGCCGCAGGATGATGATGCCCTCGCGCTCGAGCAGCTTCTTGAAAGTGGCTTTGCCCTCCTGGGGCAGCTTGACGATCACGTAGTCGCCGGTAGCCGGTTTGAGGTTGGGGTTCACGATCAGGTAATCGCCGGGATGGAAGAGCGGCTCCATGGAGTCGTTCTCCACCCGCAGGGCGAAGAGGTTGTGGCCCTTGATGTCGGAATAGACGTAATCGTCGGCCCCGCCGGCCGCCTCGATCCCCTCGGCCGGGGCGAACCTTCCGGCCTGGACCCATCCGGCCATGGGGATGCCCCGAGCATGGCCCAGGGGCATGGGTTGGAGCTGATCGTGGTCTTCCTTTGGTTCATAAAGCGGCTTCACCGCGGCCGGCGCTTTTTCGTAGCGGGCCAGCTCAATCAGGCCGCGGGGGCTCAGGTCCAAGGCCCGGGCCAGGTCAGCCGCCACCTTGTCGCTGGGGAAGCGGAGCCCCCGGCAGATGCCGGACACGTAAACCGCGGAGACCCCGGCCCGGCGGGCAACCTCGTTGTAAGTAAGCCCTAGGTCGCGCATCCGCTTCGAGATCATTTTTCCCAAGTTTTTCATGGCCTTACCCCTGTTAAGAGCCGCTTGACGTTTTTTTAAGCGAGGCTTCAGATTTTGCTTGACAATTACTAACTGTTTGTATAGTATCACGCTCTAAAGGGTCTGTCAAGTAAAAAATGGAGGTGAGCCATGAAATTTTCAAGAGACGTGTTGCGCCGGCTTCGCAAGGATCGGGCCTACTCTTTAGGCGCTCTTTCCCGCCTATTATCAACGAGATGCGGCTATTCGGTGAGCCGATCCGCTATCTGCCAATGGGAACAAGGAAAGACCAAGCCCAAAATAAGTTCTTTGTTGGCCCTGGCCGATGTGTTTGGGGTCGAGCCCTGGATTTTTTTTGATAATCGAGCAAACAAATAGTTTGTTTATGCGCCGAAAGGGGACTTGATCATGGCCTGTTTATATTGGGAACCGAACGGGCAAGGACAAGGCTTTTGCCGTCAACTGGGCCAGTCCAGCCGCTGCCAGGGCGAACCGCCCCTCGGCCGTGAGCTCCATTCGGCCCGAGCTCATGGCCGAGGGCGGGCCGAACGGGAGCGGTGCCCGAAAGACGAAGTCACCGAGCAAGGTCGAGGTGCAGGGAGCATGGGCGAAACGCGCAACGAGAGCTTGATGCGGCAGGCGGCGCGGCTTTTGGCCGCGGCCGGGGGCCATCGCTTCCGCCATTACCTGGTCAAGGTGGACTCGGGCCGGGCCATGTGCATCGAGGAATTTGATCCGCCCCGGCCCCAGAAGCTGGTGCTGTAGCGATGGGGGCACTATTCAATTTTAGATTTTCGATTTTGGATTTTGGATTGAAGAGCAGGAAAGCGGCAAGTATTCTAATTCCTCTTTCCCCATCGCCAATCCCAAATCTAAAATCCAAAATTTCTTGCCTGCCTGAAGAGGGGGCGCAACTTTTTGCCGGTGAGTCCTGCCAGGGGCCGGCCCACGGGTGGATTTGCCTGGGAGGCTCTTCATGGCGAAGAGGAAAAGCAAGGGGCTGTGTCCGAGCTGCCCGAAGCGGGCGGAGTGCGCGAAGCCGTGCGGGGCGCTGGAGGCGGAGCTCAGCCGGCAATGCGGCTACCAGCGCGAGTTTTTGGTGTCGCTGGAGACGCTGGAGCTTCTGGCGGAGAGGGCGGCGGAGTTGGGACACCATTGGGATGGTGTCCCCAATGAGGGAGAGACCGAGGGGAGTTGGGACACCATTCCAATGGTGTCCCCGTTGAGCCGGCGGGAGGCAAAGGTCCTGCTCACCCGTCGGCAGGCGCAGGTGGTGGAGCTGGTGATCTGGGAGGGCCTGAGCGTGACCCAGACCGCGAAGCGGCTCCGGATCCACCGGAGCGCGGCCTTGCGCCGGTATCTTAATGCTCTTTCTCGCCTGCGCCAGATGCTGCAAGCCGGGATGCGGAGCCCGAGGAAGAACAGGGATTAAGCGAGCAATGGCGCCGGCGTTACTTCTCCAATTGAAAGGTGACGCTGGCCGAGTAGTCATGGGGCTGGTCGGGCTGGTCCGGCCGCAGCCGGTCGGAGAGGGTCAGGCGCACGGTCCAGCATTTTTGTTTGCCGGAATAATCAAAGCCCAGAAGCTGGGAGACGAAGCGGCCGGTTTCCAGGGAGTAGTGGCCGTTGTAGCGAGCGCGCAGCCGGGAGCCGAGCCCGAGCTCCATGCCTCCGCTCAGGTCGCGGCCGGGCAGGGTGGTGAACTGGAAGAGCTGGCTCTTGACCTCGCCGGTGTCCCAGCGGTAACCCAGGTGGTATTGATTCTGCCGCGGATCGCGGTAGGAGAGCCGCGCTTCCACCCGGGTCCAATCGCCCAGGTCCCAGCCGTAGTAGCTGTCGAGCTGGCCGCGAAAGCCCCGGCCGAACTTGCTCCAGGCCTCAATCCGCAGGTCCGGAAAAATTTCCTGCACCCAATCGTAGCTCTGGGTCACCTCCACCCGGCCCACTTCGCCGGCCGTCGCCGCGCCGGAGCGGTTGGACTTGCGGAACAGGCGCTGCTCCAGGTTGAGGCCCGCATAACCCCGTTCCGGCCGGGGATCAACTGAAGAGAAGAAGGGATCGTTGGGCTCTTCGGGCTGGCTCTGGTAAAAAGCGAACAGGCGCGGTTCCACGGTGTGGCGGTAACGGCTGCCTTCGGGCTTGCCCGGATAGATGCGGTCCATCAGCGCGGACACCTGGGCCGCGGCCTCGGCCTGGCCGAGCGCGGAGGCGTCGCGGTCAAAGTTAGGGTCGGGCCGATAGAGAATGCCGTGGTAGCCGGCGGCGCTGACGAACTGGATCCCGGGGCCGAGGGAGCGGGGCAGGACCAGGCGGGGAAAGAAGTCCAGCATCAGGCCGCGACCCAGGTCCTGCTCTTGCCGCCAATAGTTATCCCCGCGCACACTGAGGTCGGCGTAAAGCGGGCCCAGGAGCCGGCGGGTCAGGACTTGGAGACGCAGCTCGGGCAGGCGTTGGACCATGAGCTCGTCCCGGTCCTTTCCCAAAGGGCTGGGGCGGAGATCTCCGCCCTGGAGGTCATCGAACCAGGAGAACTCGGTATAGAGGTGGGCGTAGGGCCAGGCCTGGTCCGCGATCAGCCGCGATTCCAGGTAGCGGTCGTAGCGACGGGCCAAGTCGTGGTCGAAATCAATCACGTATTCGTTGTCCGAGATGAGATTGAGGTCCAGTTTGGCGTCGCTGCCCCGGGCCCAGAGCGAGCTGTGATTCCATTGGGCCGACCACCGGTAGGCTTCCTCTTTCAGGTCCGGGATAAAGTAGGCCCGGGCCTCGCCCTGCGCGGGCGGGTCCAGGTTGTAGCGCGCCTCCGCCCCGGACTCGAACCCGCGTTGGGCAATGTAATGAGGGTAAAGGGTCAGGTCGGCGCTTTCCGAAAAGGCCCAGTAAAAAGGCAGGGTGACCTCGAACCCGTCCAGACTGGAAAGGTCGAGGATGGGGAGCAAAAAGCCGGTGCGGCGCTGGGTGCCGATGGGGTAAGAAAGATAGGGTAGATAGAGCACCGAGAAGCCCCGGATCTTGACCCGGGCGCCCTTGAGCGCGACCCGCTTTTCCGTTTCCGCGGTCAGGTGCTGGGCCTCCACTTCCCAGTCCGGGACTTTGCCCTCCGGGCACTGGCAGGGAGTCATGCTCCCTTCTTCGATCCGGTAAGTGGTCTCATTCACCCGCTCCATGCGCTGGCCCTGGATCGTGATCTCCCCTCCCTGCCAGGGCACCGAGAGCCGGGCTTTTTCCATCCAGCCGCCGGTGCCGGAGAGATCCACCTCCGCCTGGTCCGCGGAAAGCAGGGTGCGGGCGCTTTCGCCTTCGCCTTGGGTGATCTTGACGCCGCCGGTGGCAAAGGCCTGCCGGGTATTCAAGTCCACTTTCACTTCGTCGGCGAAGAGCCGCCAGGGTTCCTGCCGGATTTCGACATGGCCCCGCAGGTAAAGCACCTCGCGGGTCCGGTCATAATCCACCTGGTCCGCGGAAATGTGGACCGTCTCGGTGAGGGAGGGCTTCTGAAACTCGGAGAGGGCTTCTTGGGCAGCCGTGGGGATCGAGGACAGGAGAACGCCCATCCCGGCCAAAGCCGCAACTCCCCAGCCGCTTAAGAGCCAGCGGGCGCTGGGGCTACAGTCGAATGCGCTCACCCTGTTTGAGGACGTGAATTTTTTCGCCTTGGCTTTTGCACTCTTGGGCCAGCACCTCGAGGAAGGCGGGTTTCATGTGGAGGGCGTAGGTGGCGAAATTATTTTTGCCGATTTTGTGAATTTCCTTGACCAGGAGCTCCGGGGTCAAATGGCCGGTCATCTGGGCCAGCCGGCGCAACTCGTTGGGGAAGCTGGCCTCCACGAACACGGCTTTCAAGTTCTTGAGCTTGCCCGCTTCTTTCCAGAGGTTTTTGGTCGGCCCGGTATCCGCGGAATAGACCAGGGAGGAGGAGGCATCCGAGACCAGGTACCCCACCGTGGGCACAATATGATCCACCTTGACGGCCTTGACCGTCAGGTCTTCCACCTTGAATTCCTTGCCCGGCTGGATCTCCTGGTAGGCCAGCACCGGCGAGCGGGCATTGGGAATGGCAGTGAAGTCCGGCCAGATGTGGTTATTGAGCACGTGGTCCTTGAGGTAGCGCAGCGAGGTCCGGGTGCCGTAGATCCGCACCGGCTGGTCGCGCTTGCCGAAGATATTATCAGCCAGAAACCCAATATCCTGGATGTGGTCGAGGTGGGTGTGGCTGATCAGGATGGCGTTGAGCTTGGCTTGATCTTTTAAGGGGAGGGCGGAAGTGATGGCGCCCGCGTCGAGGAGCACGGTGCCGTTGATCAGGAGGCTGACCGGCCGGCATTGCGGAGATTCCCCGCCATAGCAACCCAAAACCTGGATGAGCATGCACCGCTCCCGCGGGTTGTTCCCGGGGGAATCAGATATCCCCGAACTGTTCCTTCATGGTCAGGTATTCCAGGAATTTCCGCAACTGGTCCACCGACGAGATCACGATCCCGTCAGGCTCCACCTTCAGGATCCGGGCCTTGACGATCTTGGACACCACTTCTTCCACCTGGGAAATTTCCAACCCGGTCTTGGTCGCCAGGCCGTCCATGGAAATCTTGATCTTGACGCCCCCGTCCACCTTCTGCCCCTGGGCGTCCGCCATCCGCGCCAAGGTGTGCACCACCTTGGAGTTGGTGTCCTTGAGCATCAGGCTCTCGATCTGATCGTCCGCCTCCTGGAGCCGGGCCGCCAGTTTCTTGATCATCCGCACCGCGATCTCGGTGTTGCCCTTGATCATGGCCTCCAGCGTCTTCGGGTCCACCACCAGCACCTTGCAATCTTCCAACACCGTGGCCGTGGCCGAGCGCGGCTTGTTGTTGAAGATCGCCATCTCCCCGAAAAACTCGCCCGGGCCGATCACCGCCAGGGTCTGCTCCTCGCTGCGCACCTTCTTCGAAATCTTGATCTTCCCGGACTGGATCACGAACATCTCCCGGCCCGAGTCGCCCTCGTTAAACAACACCGTCCCGGACGGAAAGGTCCGGCCCAGTCGCTGAAACAGAACATCTTCTACGGCCATGGCGCCACCTCCCTGTGTGCGGTTATCCTTAAATGATAATAATTTTACCTTTTTTGCCCGTGCGATGTCAACGATTTTCTTCGGGCGGGCGGTTGTCGGGGAATGGACTCAATCTAGGACGGGTTCGGGGGATCCGACCCCGCGGCCTTTTTCTTCTGTTCCTCGAGGAGGGCCTGGCGCAACTGCTGGTCCCGCATCACGTAGCCGCGGAGGCGGAGACTCTTCTCCCGCCGGCGCAGCGCCCGTGAATAAAGGATCGGAACCAGGATCAGTGTGACCAAACCGGCCAGGATCAGGCCGAAGATAATGGCGGAACTGATTTTGACCATGGAGCCGGAATCAGTTAAGGGGCGGGGGGGCCGGTCGGCGCGTTCGCAGGCGCCGCCTGCTCCAGGCGTCGCTCGATCTGGGAGAGCCGCTCCAGGATCTGGCGCTGGCGTTCCTCCGCCTGCCGGCTGGTGTGGAGGAATTGCAGGAACACGTAAAAGATCATGCACCCCAGCCCCAGCGCGCCGATGAGCAAAAGAATGGCAACCGTTTCCATCGGGCTTTCCTCTCCTTCTTTCTTCCTCGCGCCGGCCGCAGCCCGGCCCGTGGCTCCTTCTAGGCCGCGGGAGCCCGCGCCAGGATCATTTGCTGGATGCTCGGGCTCGCCCCCCGCAGCCGGTCGCTGAGCGCGCGATACATGGCCAAAATGATCTTCATCGCCACCTGGGGCTGTTCCGCCATCAGCCTTTGGAACTCGCTCCGCCGCAAGACCAGGACGCTGGAATCCTCGGCGGCAATCGCAGTTACCGAGCGCGGCCCGGCTTCCAAGAGCGCCATTTCGCCAAAATAGTCGCCCGGGCCCAAGGTGGTCAAGGTCTTGACCTCGCCCTCGGCCAGCATTTTGGAAAGCTGGATCGCGCCGCTCGCCACCAGGTACATGGCTTCCCCGGTCATGTTCTCGTAAAACAGGGGCGAGCCGGCAGCCAGGTTCTTCTCTTCCACCGTTTTGGCCAGCAACGCTATCTCTTTGTCTTCCAGCGACCGGAACAGTTCGCTTTCTTTCAAGGGCTTGATCTTTGCCACGGCCTTTTCCTCCACCCCTCCTTGGCTCTATGCTAACGAATTTCCGGGTCAAATTGCAAGCAAAATCATGCAAGCATTTTCTTTTCGATTTTTCGATTGGCCGGTAAAGCCATATCTTGGGAGGCGTGAAAGGGGAAGGGCCGGCGGCTTATCCCTCCCGCCCCGCCGAGAGGGAAGCGAGCCCGTGCGGGGGTCTCCAGGCAGAGGACGAGATTCCTGACCCATAGGCACACTTCGCGCCCCGGGGGATGATTGACTCGACTACGGCACATGGCGCATGGAGGCGTTAAGCACCGGAAGAGGAGCCATGTTCGCTAAAAACCTTGCACCCGAAACCCAAGGATGATATAGTAAAAATGAAGTAGTCTATGGTCTGGGATTTAATGCAGGCGGTTTAATCATGGCGGATGACCGGCGGATAGGTCAACTCCTGGTCCGCGAAGGGGTCCTGACAGAAGCCCAGCTCAAAGAGGCCTTGCAAGCCCAAAAAGAAAGCTATGGGAAGCCTTTGGGCGAGGTGATGCTCGATCATAAAATCGTTGACGAGCCGAGCTTCCTCCGCGTCCTCGCAAAACAGTTCCATACCCAATACCTCACCACCCCCAAGCTGGCCGAGCTCAATGTGCCCGATGCCATCCTCCGGCTGGTGCCCCAAGCCATCGCGGAAAAATACAACATCTTTCCGGTCGCTTACAAGAAAAGCGAGCGGACCCTGACCATTGTCACCACCGATCCTACCAATGTCACGGCCATTGACGAGATCAAGTTTGCCTCCGGCGTCGGTAATATCAAGACCCTGGTGGCGCTGAAAAGCTCGATCGAGAATGCGATCAAGAAATGGTACCGCGGCGAAAGGGCCGCGTTCGGTTTCGAGTTAAGCGACGAAGCCGCCGTGCCTGCCAGCGGGATCGAAACCGCGGGCGGAACCACGATCAGTCAGATGGTGCCGGAGGATGAAGACGCCCCCCTGGACTTGAGCGCAATTATTGCCCAGGCCGAGCGCTCCCCGCCCAAGCCCGCGGTCCGGTCCGAGCCTGCGGCCAAGGACGAAGGCATTGTCATCGAGTCGGTGGACAGCAGGGAAGGGATTTACCTGGGCGGCATGGATGTGATGCCGGGTGACGACCACCGCACCCGGGAAGAGTCCAGCATCATCATCGAAGAAGTGAGCGGGGATTCGGGCGTCGAAGAGATCGAGGTCAGGCCGCGGCCCAAAACTGAACCGGAGCGGCCGGCGGCCCCGCCGGCGCCGGTCAAGCGGCCGGTGGATCAGAAGAAATACCGGATGCGGATGCTGGTGGTGGAAGACCATCCCCAGGTCCGCAAGTTCATCGTCAAGCTTTTTACGACGGAGGGCTTCCGGGTCAAGGGCTTTGGCACCAAGGAAGAGGCCCTGGAAGAACTGAAGCAGGAAGAATACGATTCGCTGGTGATCAAGGAGAAGATCCTGGGCGAGGGACTGACTGATTTCGAGAAGGGCCTGCGCGAGGATTTCCCCGGGGTGGAGCTCTGCATCATCAAGGATTACGGCTCCGCCGCCATCGGCGAGACCCGGGCCTACCATCGGCTGACCTCTTCGTTCCTGGAAACACTCGATGTGCTGGCGGGACTGCTGGAGATGGAGGCCCAGGGGTTCCAGGGTCACACCCACAATGTGGCCAAGTATGCCAAGCTGATCGCGGGCAAGCTGGACATGCCGGTGCGCGAGGTGGATGCGGTGAGCATGGCCGCGCTGGTGCACGACCTGGGCAAGAAGGGGCTCAAGCATTTCACCATCCTGCAGGTGGACGCCACCAGCGACATCGAGGTGGTGATGGCGCAGGCCGAGATCCCGCTCAAGCTCCTGGGCCTGACCAACTTCCCGATTCCCATCCAGCCCATCTTGCACCACCAGTTCGAGCGCTGGGACGGCCGCGGCATTCCCGACGGCCTGAAAGGGGAGGCGATCCCGGTGGGTGCCCGGATCTTGGCCTTGGCCGATACTTTCGAGGACTTGAGCAACAAGTATTCGGGCCGGGAGGCGGTGGAGCCTTCGGTGGCCCTGGAGCTTTTAAGCCGGCAGGCGGGCAAGCTCTTTGACCCGCACCTGATCGAGATCTTCATGAGCGTGGTGCGGGACGACTTTTACCTCAAGCAAATGGAGACCGCGCGCGACCGGATCCTGGTCGCGGACACCGAGGTGGATTTCACCACGCTCCTGGAGCTGCGCCTGGTCAACTCCGGCTACGGGGTGATCGTGGCCCGCGACGGCGAAGACGCCCTGGCCAAGGCGCGGGCTGAGCACCCGAGCCTGATCCTGACCGAGGTGGATCTGCCCCGCAAGGACGGCTTTGCCTTTGTGGCCGAGCTGCAGGCGGACGAGAAGACTCGGGAGATCCCGGTGGTGTTTGTCTCGCGGCACGACGACACCAAGTCGGTCATGCGCGGGCTGGACCTGGGCGCGGAGGATTACATCACCAAGCCGGTCAAGGTGGACGTGCTCTGCGCCAAGGTGGGCACCATGATGACCCGGCTCAAGGCGGAGAAGAAGGTGCCGGCCCCGGCCGCGGGGGTCACCGGCTCGCTCACGGAGATGAGCCTGCCCGACATCATCCAGATCCTGGGCGCGGGCCGCAAGACCGGTCTGGTCACTTTGACCGACAACGGCAGGCAGGCGCAGATTTTTTTGGAGGAAGGCCGGATTGTTAACGCCAAGATGGATGACCTGAAAGGGGAGGAGGCGTTTTACAAGATCCTGTTCTGGAACCAGGGCACCTTCAGCATTGACCCGACCGTGGAGATCAGCGAGCGGTTGATCAGCATGTCCAATGACTCGCTGATGCTGGAGGGCTTCCGCCGCATGGACGAGGCGGCCCGCGGCGAGGCCGGCGGCGACAAGGGCGACATCACCCTGGACGGGAGTGATTTCTTCTGAGTTGGTTCCTGGTTCCTGGTTTCTGGTTCCTGGTTACTGGTTTCTGGTTTGGGGTTGGCTGGAAGAAGGCTTAAGAAGGGGATGGGCTTGATTAATGATACCGTTTACCTTTGAGAAACTGGAGGTTTATCAAAAAGCGATTGCGTTTGCCGATTCGATTTATGATGCCACGAAAACATTTCCGAAGGAAGAGCGATTTGGTCTGATTTCACAACTGCGCCGGTCTTCGATCTCCATCGCCGCTAACATTGCTGAAGGCGCGGGGCGTCAGAGCAAATCCGATCAGAAGCATTTTTATACCATCTCCCGGGGTTCTCTCTACGAATGCATCCCCTTCCTGGAACTGGCCAACCGAAAATGTTTTCTCCAATCTGAAAACCATCAGAAGATTCTTTCCAAAGCTCATGAATTAGCTCGTCTTTTCAATGGCCTGATTCGGTCGCGCGAGTAACCTGAAACCAAACCTTAACTCCCTGCTACCTACCTGCAACCGCCAACTTTGAATCATGAACCAGGAACCGTGAACCAGGCACCAGGAACCAGAAACCACCATGAAAGTCGCCCTCCACGTCCATACCAACCTCTCGGACGGGGCCTTTACCCCCGAGGAGATGGTGCAGGCCTATGCCGACCTGGGCTTCGGCGCGGTGGCCATTACCGACCATGCCTTCATGCTCAAGCCCGGCTTCGAGGACCGGCTCCGGAAGCTCAATTCCGGCTTGCTGGTCTTGCCCGGCTGGGAGCTGGACTGGGAGCCCTGGCACTACCACCACCTGCTCCGCATCCAGGGCCACCAGGAAACCCTGCACGTGCTCTGCCACCCCCGCGCCTACTTCCTGGAGATCGCCAAGGTCAACGAGCGCCTCCGGTCCGCGCCGATGACGATTGACGCGGTGGAGGTCACCCTTCGCGGCTTTTACACCCAGGAATATAACACGCCTCAAATCCCGGTGCCCAAGATCGCCTCGGACGACGCCCACGATCTGAGCGAGGTCGGCCGCGCCTGGATTGAGGTCCCCAAGACCAAGAGCCCCGACCGCCTGCTCCAAGCCGTCAAGGCCGGGGACTTCTCCCTGGGCTTCGTTTAACTTGCCCAATCCCTTATTTTGATAAAATTATCAAAAATAGCTTGACTTTTTGCAAAAAATTGCTAAAAATAGGATTGAATTTCGATAATCCACTGAAATTGTGGGGGATCTGCTTCCTTTAGTCCAGAGGAGGAAACGGGAATGTTAATCGAGTTCAGCGTAGAGAACTTTCTCTCTTTCAAGGAACGAGCGACCCTGAGCATGGTCGCGGCCAAGGACAACGCTTTGCCGCCAAACTTTATCCGGTCAGCTCAGGGCACCAATCTGAATCTCTTGAAAAGCGCGGTGGTTTACGGAGCCAATGCTTCTGGCAAATCCAACCTCATTGACGCAATAAGATTCATGAGAAATTTTCTTAGAACTTCCACGCAAAACCAACAAGGAGATACCCCTATCAAGATTACTCCATTCAAATTAGACGCAGCTATGGTTTCTAAACCCAGCACTTTTGACATAACCTTTTTATGGAGAGGAGTCCGTTATAATTACGGCTTCTCTGCGGACTCTCAATATATTCATCGTGAATGGTTGTTTAGTTATGAAAAGAAAAAGGGACGTATGCTGTTCGAGCGGACCCAAAAAACAAAAAAATCAGAACCCCAGTTCAGATTCAGCTCCTATTGGGAAGGTGAAAGAAAGCGATTAGCCAAAAGAGCTCGCTCCCAAGCCCTTTTTCTTTCTGTGGCAGCTCAATTTAATAACAAGCTTGCAGATAATGTTATGAGTTGGTTTCAGGAATGGCTCAAATTTATTTCTTGGAATCCAGCTGAAGGATCAGACTTCTTTAAAACTTGTCGCCTAATTCAGCGGGAAGCAGGTAAAAAAGAAGAAATTATTGATTTCTTGAAACAAGCTGATTTGGGCATCAGGGACTTTATTGTAGAAAAAGTTCCCATTGGCCATTTAAAGGTTAAATCTAAATTACCTGGTAAATATAAAAAAGTAATGAAAGACTTTGATAGGGCTGTTAAAGCTTTGGATAAGACGCTTACTAACGTGTTAAAAGAGATATCTAAAAAGGGTTCTGAACCTTACGAGCTTTCTAAAAATAATGTGATTACTGTTCATGAAGGAAAGGATAAGAGTGGCCACTTTATGAATATACCTTTTGAATTTACCGAAGAATCAGATGGCACGCAAAAGTTCTTTTCTCTTTCGGGTCTTTGGCTAGATGCTTTAGAGAAGGGTGCCACGCTGGTGGTGGATGAGCTAGACGTTCGGTTGCATTCCTTGCTAACCAAATGGCTCATCCAGACCTTTCACAAAGAAGAGCTTAACCAGAAAGGGGCTCAACTGATTTTCACGACACATGATGCCAGTCTTCTGGACAAGGCCTTATTTCGACGAGATCAAATCTGGTTAACAGAAAAAGAGTCTGATGGGGCTACATCTTTATATTCCATTTGGGATTTCAAGGAAGGAAAGCCCCGCAAGGAAGAGAATTTGCAGAAAGGCTACTTGGCCGGCCGCTTTGGTGCGATCCCCATCTTGGAGAGCTGGGGTAATGGCCGCTAGTATAAAAAGTAAAACTCTGTTCCAGGTGAGAAGGTCTTTTGCCAGGAAAGAACCTTCCAGGATTCCAAGGCCAATTGTTTTAATAGTATGCGAAGGTAAGAAAACGGAGCCGAAATACTTTATAGCCCTGAGGAAAATGAAAAGGATAAGCCCAGAGCAGATACCAATTATTGGGGGAGAAGGTGGGAGCCATCCGCGAAGTATCGTCAAGCATGCAAAATTTTTAAAACAAGAATTTAAGAAGGAAGGTCTCAGCGTGGATGAAGTCTGGTGTGTCTTTGACCGCGACGTCCATCGGGGCATTGAAGCCGCCTTTCAGCAGGCAAACGCCAACCAGTTTAACATCGCGTTTTCAAACCCATCTTTTGAGCTTTGGTATTTACTGCATTATAAAGATCAGACCTCGCATATCGAGCGTAGGGAAGTGATCAGAAAACTCAAGAGGTATATTCAGAGATATCATAAAGCGATGGAGGTTTATCAAATTCTCCTTGGTCACCAAAGCGTGGCGACAAAACGTGCGCAAGACCTCCGGAAATATCATCGAGACAATCAAGACCAAGAGACGAAAAATCCCTCCACCAGCGTGGATCAACTGGTGAGCTATCTCAATTCTCTGGAAGGACCTGGCATCGCATAGTCATCCCACCTTGGACATGAGCAGCCGGCGGGTCTTGGCTTCGTCCTGGGTCCAGTCGCGGACCAGATCGTCCAGGGGGAACCCGACCGGCCGGCCGGCGGAGCCCTCGATCATCACTTCCGCGGTGACCGGGTTATACTGGATAGTATAGGAAGGGCCCAGGTATTGGCGCACCGCGGCCAGGGTGCGCTCGCCGGCGGAGAGCCTTTTCGCCTGGATTTGTCTGAACTAATTTCCCAGCGCGGCCGAGCCGCAACCAAAGAAGATGAAAGAGGGAACCGCAGATGAACGCAGATAGACGCGGATCAAGTAGGCCAGGATGCCAGGTTCTAAGGGAAAAATTTCCGAACTCTATTTGCGTTCATCCGCGTTAATCTGCGGTTAAAATTATCTTTCCAAATAAAAAGATGTTGCCGGATTGCAATGCCGAGCGCGGGGAATGGCGGCGCCCAGGAACAAGAATCCGCTGATGATGCTTCCCCACAACCCCATCCGAAAACCCCAGGGCCGATAAATCATCTCGAGGTGAAACCGTCCCGCCGGGATTTTCACCGCCCGCACCAGTTCGGCCGCCTTCTCGATCTTTACTTCCTCGCCGTTCACCTGGGCCTGCCAGCCCGGGAAATAGGTATCGGTCAAGACCAGCCAGGCGGGAGAAGCGCTTTCGGCTTCCAGGACCACTTTTTGCGCGCGGTAATCCAGAATCGCGGCTGGGGTCAGCCGCTCCCCCAATGTCAGCCGCGCCCCGAGTTCGGGTAATGAATCTTCGGGCCAAAGGAAGGCGCGAGGGAAGACATGGGGGTTGGCATAGGTGGATATGCTATCCTGGCTCAGGAGCTGCCAACCGGGCGCCTGGGCGGCATTGGAAGTCAAGAAATATTTAACGCCCAGCAGGCTGACCAGGGGGTGGTTCCAATTCTCCGGCCGGACCTCAAACGACCAGCCGTGGCGGAAAAACTGCTCGACCGCCTGGGCCATGTCGAACCCTTCGATCCTGGCAAAAGCCTTCACGTAGTCACGGGGGTAGAGGGCTTCGAAGGCCCGGAGGTCGTTGACGCCGTAAAGAATATTGAGGCTGTGGTGGACGACCCGGCCCTGGCCGGTGAAGCGGTAATGCCCGGGGTCGCGCTGGATGGGCTCCAGGTAAGCGGGCGCTGCCGGGTCGGACACGGCGACGGCGGCCGGGTCAATGGCTCCTTCCGCGCCGAGGCCGGGGTAGAGGAGCAGGAGATCGAGCAGGACCAGCGCAAGCGCGGTCAGGCCGAGCCAGGGAGAAGGCCGGTGGCGAAGCCGGAGGACGAGAGCGGCCAAGGCCGCCAGCAGAATCAAGGGCGAGAACCACCCGGCGAGGATGACCGGGGGAAGCTGGGGATCATGCCAGGCGAGCGCAATGCCAAAGAAGGCGAGGATCACGGTCAGGGCCAGCCCCACGGTCAGGCGCCGGCGCTCGACCTGGCCGGAGAGGACCCGGTCGAGGCCTTTGGCCGCGGCCGCGGCGAGGCAGAGGGTGATCCCGAACATGGCAAACTTGAAGTTGCCGCTTTCTCGGAAAGGCGGGATCTCGCCGAGCCAGCGAATGACCGGGAGGTTGTAGATCAGGCCCAGGAACAAAAGCGGATAAATCAGGAAGAAAAGAAGCGGTTGCGCGGATCGCGCGGATGAGGTCATCCGCGCCCCTGGCGTCGCTTGTGTATCCGGCGAGTAGCGAAGGTGAGCAAAAGCAATGAGGGCCAGGCCGATGGTAACGATGCCCAGGTAAGGCAGCATCAAGAGCTGTTGCTCGCTGCTATGGTTCGGCCCGATCAGCCAGGGCATGAGCAGGCTCCAATAGTGCCTGAGGTTGAAAGGAACCAGGGCATGGAGCCGGCCGGTGTGGATGTGCCAGCCCTGGCCCAGGTATTCCACCAGGGGCGCGCCTTGCACCACGATGAGCAGCCCGGCCAGAACGATCGGCGAGAAAGCCAGAAAGGTCATTTTAAAGGTTGCGCGTGCGCGGCTGGGGCTTTCGGCCGTGAGCTCAGCCGAACGGTCAGCCGCGCCCCTGATTGAGAAGAGAGAATACAGGATCAAGAAGAGAACATAGTAGAAGGCGGCTTCGGGGTTGCCGCCGGCGAGCGCCAGGGCGGAGACGAGGCCGAGCAGCAGGAATCGGCGCAGGGTCGGGCGGTCTTGGATTTGGCCGTGGAGCAGGTAAAGGCCGGCCGGGAGCCACATCTCGGTGGCCAGGTTGAAGATATTGACGTATTCCATCACATAGCCGCTGAGGGCCAGCGCAAGGGCGCCGGTGGCGGCGGAGAGGTGGCGCAGTCCGAGGCGGGCGAGGAAAAGGAAGGTGAAGAGGCCGAGGAAAAAGACGCGGGCGAGCACCATGGCATCGAGCAGCCGGTAATGGGGAAAGAGGTAAAAGGGCCACTTGAGGGGCGAGAAGGCGTTGCTGGCGAAATTGGCCAGGTGCGGGAACCCGGTGCCGGAGAGCGGGTTCCACAGCGGAAATTCGCCGGCGCGGAAGCTGCGGGCGGAAAAGACGTCCCAGGGATACCAACTCCACCAGGCGCCGGGGTCGTCCACCAGGGAAAGGTAAAGGCTGTGCCCGGGAGCGAGCAGGTGTCGGAACTGGAAAAGCAGGAGGCCGAGCAGAAGAACGGCGAAGAGGATAGTCGCTCGGCCGCGGGTCATGGGAAAACCTTAATTCAAGACCCGGCTTGAGTCAAGCCATCAATTCAAAGTGCACAGTGCACAGTGAAAAGTGATCCGCAATCCGAAATCCGAAATCCTCTCTTCAAAACTTGATGGTCAAGGTATAGACGCCCTGCTCCATGGCGGCCTTGAAGGGATACTTGATTTTCTCGAAGACCCGGAGCATGGGCTTGTTCTCGGCAATCACGTCCGCGGTCAGGCCTTCGAGCTTGCGGCTGCGGGCGATCTCCACCAGCCGGACCAGGAGATAGGTGGCAATCCCCCGGTTCTGATACTCCTCGTCCACCACCAGGGCCAGGTCCGCGTAGTTCCGGTCCGGGTGCATCGCGTAGCGGCCCTCGGCAATGATCCGCTCTTCCCCCGGCTCGCCCACCACCCCTACCAGCGACAGGATCCGCTGATGGTCCACGTTCACGTAACGCTGCGTCTGCCGGTGGGGCATCACCTTCTTGGGCGAGAAATAGCGGTAGTAAATCGCCTCGTCCGAAAACCGGTAGAAAAGCCGCCGCATCGGATCCTCGTCCGAAGGCAGGATCGGCCGGAACTTCACCTTGAGCCCGCCCTTAAAGGTTTTCTCTTCCACCAGCTCGCTCGGATAGCGCGCCGCCGCTTCGGGCAGGTAAATCTGGTCCTTATAGATCAGGTTCATCTCCTTGGCCTGGGCGATCAACTGCTCGCGGTAAGTTGGGTGGGCAATATCAATCAAAGCCATGGCCCGCTCGCGCACGCTCTTGCCCCGCAGCGCCGCGATGCCGTTCTCGGTCACCACAAAATCAATGGCGTTGCGGCCGGCCAGGGTCTCTCTGTAGTCCTTGAGCCGGGGCAGGATATTGGGCTCGCCCTGGCGGTTGCGGGACGGCAGCGCCACGATGATCCGGCCGCCGCGGGAGAGGTAAACGCCGGCCACGTATTCCTGCGACTCGCCCGGGCCGGCGGAGATGCGGCCCCGGCCGGTGTGGAAGGCCACCTCTCCGGTCAGGTCCACCTGCCGGGCGGGAAAGACCGCGACGAACTGGTCGTGCCGCGCGATTTCCAGCGGATCCATCACCACGTCAATCCCCTGGAAGTCGACCAGGGGGTTCATGTCCAGCCAGTCGTAAAGCGCCTGGGTCCCGAAGGCATAGCTCACCACTGACGTGCCCCGGAACGAGCCCTTGCGGCGGTTGCTCACCGCCCCGCTCCGGATCAAATCCATCAACGCGTCGGTGATAAAGGGCGAATGGATGCCCAGGTCGCGCTTGCGGGTGAGATGCCGGGCCAGGGCCTCGAACTGTTGGCCCATGGTGAAAAACATGCAACTGCCGTCTTCGATCAGGTCGGCAATGTGTTTGGCCAACTCGTCAAAGACCGGGGCCACCGGCGGCCGCGGAATTTCGATCAGCGGCTCGGTGCTCTCGACCAGGGCGTGGAAAGAATCCAGGTGCACCAGGGTATCGCCCAGGGTGCGAGGCAGGGCCGGGTTGATCTCGCCCACCACCAGCCGGGCCTGGTCCATGGCCTGGCGGGCCGCGTCCACCGAGACCCCCAGGCTGGCATAGCCGCTTAAGTCCGGCCGGGAAATCTGGATGAAAGCCACGTTGACCCGGATCGCCCCGGCCTGGATCAAGCCCGGAATCCGCGAGAACCGGGCCGGGATCAGGTCCACCCGGCCCTCGGCAATCGCCGAGTAGGCCACCCAGCCGGCGAAAAAGGTCTTCAGCCGGAACGACTCCGGATACTTCTCCTCGATCGAAACCGTGTCCCCGACACTGACCAACTGGATGAGTTCGAGGTCCTCGATGTTGCCTGCTTCGGAGGTGAGCAGGTGCTTGATCAGGGTGCGGGGTTCGCCGGTGCCGGTGCTGAGGAAAACGGTGTCGCCCGGCTGGATCTGCTGGATTACTTTCTCCGGCTTCACGATCTTTTTGCGCCAGTCCTCGGACATGCTCCTTGCTCTTTTTCCCAGCCAGGCGGCAGGATGAAAACCCGGGACAATGGCTCCGGTTTCCAACCGGAGAAAGCCGGATCAACCCGCGCCGGCCCCTCTCGAAAAAAAGTGGCTCCGGTTTGCAACCGGAGAGAATTATTGTAAGCCGGCAGACAAGCGGCTGTCAAATGGCGGGGTGGGGGCGGCGGCGGGAGGTTCGGGGTTCGGTCCGGGTGAAGGATTTGGCCGGGTTTGAGCCGAGGGTGATGGCGGATGGCTGGAATGTGCCGGCCGGGGGGGCGCCGTGAAGCCCAGACCCGGCTTGAAGCCGGCCCATTTTTTCCATTAACCCGAATCGTGCAGTTGGAAAAAAGATTTTTAACCACAAAGGCACAAAGACACCAAGAATAAACGGGTTGAGACCACTGAGTACGGGCGCGAGAGGTCAACTTGGATTGCGAAAAAAATTTCAGCCGAATTGCCAAGAAATCATTCTGACTTCGAGCCTTTGTGTCTTGGTGGTTAAATCCTAATTGCATTTTCCGGGATTAATCAAGCCAGGACTGACAATAAATGGGAATTTCATCCGTATTCAGGTGTAAAGGGCATCTATTGACAAGGGGGATGAGTATGATATTATCTTTCCCCAGTTTTAGGGAAACAGCAAAGCTGTTCCGGCCTTTATTGATTGTCCGGGTAATCTTCGAGTTCACCCGACGCCAAATCTGCACTCACCGCCGATGCAGCTTTCGCGGGGAGCGGTTGGCGGACTAAACCGGAAAGGGAATGGAGAAATGAAAAAAGTCATTAATTGGACAATGCTGAGCAAACTGTTGGGGTTAGCCTTGCTGGTAGCCTGGGGAGGGTGCCAACCGAAGCCGGAGGAGTCTCCGGGCCAGAAGCGGGAATCGAGCGCCGAATTGCAAAAGCGGCTGGAGCAAGACTACCAAGACCACCCTGGGGATGCCAAGGCCAAAGAGGAGTTGGTGATGTTCCTGCAGCGGCAGGGGGTCAATTTTGAGATAAAGAAACAGCCGGGAGAGGCTGAGCAGTTCTATCGGCGTGCGTTGGAGCTGGATCCGAAAAACGCGCACACCCATTTCCTGCTCGGGAACCTGCTAATCAGGTCGCAAAGGTATGAGGATGGCATCCAGGAACTTAACAACGTGGTCAGCCTCAACCCGACGTATTCGGACAAACTCTATGAATTGCTTGGCCAGGCCTACGCTGCCACCGGCCAGGCGGACAAGGCCAAAGACGCCTATCTCAAACACCTTACCCTGAGCCCGGCCAGCCTGTCCTCATACCGGGCGCTGGCTAAGCTCTACCGGGACCAGGGCCTGGCCCAGGAAGCGGCGCAAAGCGAGACCCTGGCCGAGGACATCGCCCGCTGGGGGTATCCGGACCGGGGCTATCAAAGCAAGAGCCTGGAGGAATGGCTTCAGGATGCCCAGTCTGGACACGGAAGAGGCATGGGCGAGGGGTTGGGAGCGGCCGGCTCGGAAGCAGGCCTGGCCGAGGGTGAGGGAATCGTCCACCGCGGCCCCGGGGCCAAACGGAGGGCGCTGGCTTTATACAATGTGGCCACTTATTACGACCGGGCGATTAACGACAAAGATATTGGGTCATTTGAAAAAGCCAACAAGTCCTGGAAGGAATACAAGACCTTTGCCAAAGGCCTGCCCGAGGAAAAAGCGTATGAGAAGGTAGTCAAGAGTCATCTTGAGGAGCTCAAGCTTCGGAAAAAAGGGCTGATGAAGGCGCAGGATTTGATGCCGGCAGAGGAAGTCTTAGGAAAAACCCGGCAGCTGAATCAGTCCCTGCAACAGATGCCGATGGCCCTGGCCAAGCTCGAAAAGAAGACCCAGGGGAGTGAGGGAGAGGCCGGCCGCAAAGTGGCGGAGCTGAAGTCCCGCCTGAGCGCCCTGGATTTGGCTTCTTATCAGCGCCGGCTCCAGGAAGTGAACCATGCCGCGGTTAAGCTGATGAACCGGAAGCTGCAAGGCGACCCGGGGTTGACCAAGGCGGACTTTTCCCGGGAAGCCCAAGCCCTCTATGAGAGGGGAAGAACGATTCATGCCGAGTTGAAGGAAGCCGGCTTCTTTGATATCGAGATTGAGATCCGGGCCTTGGCCGCCCAGTTCCAGATGAAGATTCCTAAGCACTCGGGCGGGGAAGAAGAAGACGGAGAATCCGAATAGCGGCTGGCTTGATCTCGACCCTTCAGGAGCCGCTCCGCCACCGGAGCGGCTTTTGTTATGCCATCCAGTCCCTCATGCCGCAAGCGGCACCCAGAAAGGATGAAAATTTTCCAGGCGGTTCCCCTCACCCTCCCCTCTCCCCCAGGGGGAGAGGGCCAGGGAGAGGGGGGCTGGCATTTTCTGAGCAGCTGGTGCTCCGTTAAGTAATTGAGGAGTGCGCCCTTGACTGTGGGCAGGGCAAGCCCCGCCCCTACCAAGAATTTATTCCACATTTATCGTTTGACCGAGCACTAGATTGACAGAGCACGAGTGAGCCAGGGCAGGACGGCGTCGAAGCTGTTGATCAGAAGCCCCGCGGCCAGCGATCCGAAAAACAAGGCGCCCATCATGATCAAGGTGGCCTTGCGGCCAAACGCGGGAATCAGGATGGAGATCGAGGTGATGCAGATGGCGTTGCCGGTGATGGTGAAGGCGATGGCATGTCCCATGGGCAGTCCCATCCCTATCAGCGGCGAGAGGATGACCACTTCCTCGCCGGCGCAGATGTAAAGCGGAATCCCCAGCAAGGCCGAAGCCGCGAGACCCCAGAGGCCGTTGGAGAGGTATTTTCCGACCAGGGCCGGGGGCAGGTAAACCGTAAACAGCGCGCCGATGGCCACCCCGATCAGCATGTAATATAAAAGCTTGGCCATGGTGTTCCAGCCCAGCATCAGGGCGGACCCGGCATGCTCGGGTTTCACTGCCGAGGATTTGGAACAGCCCACGCAGGAAAAAGCAATCTTCTCGCCTTCTTGCTTGATCCCCGCCCAGCGCTCGATGAAGATCCCGGTGGCCATGGCCAGGGCAAAGGTCACCAGGATCCGGAGCGCCAGGTATTCTCCTCCCAGCACTCCCCAGCTCAGGGGAATGATCATGGGGTTCAAGATCGGCGCCACCATTAAAAAAGTGATCACCGCCCGGACCCGGATGCGGTGCAGGTGCATCATGCTCTGGGCCAGGGGAACCGCGGCGCAGGAGCAGATCGGGATCAGCGCGGCGAAGACGCCGTTGCCGAGCATGCTGGTGGGAATGGGGATGCGGCCGGCGCGGAAATATTTCTCGATCAGGCCGGCCAGGAAGCAACCCATGACGAAGAAGGGGAACACGCGCATGGACAGCTTGGCGGTGATGTGGAAGACGTTCTGGCCTTGCTCTCCCGCGGACAGGCTGCCCCGGAAGCCGCAGGCCAGGCAGTAGGCGTAAAGGCCGGCCGCGGCCACGGTGAGGATCACCATCAGCGCCTTGATGAAGTCGTCGCTGACGCGGCTCTGCAGCCACTGCGCCGGCCGGCCGAGGGCGCGGTCCAGGGAAGCGGACCGCTTGCGGAGCGCGGGCAGGACAATGATGACGGCCACCAGGACGAGGTAAACCACGCCCATCCAGGTATGGAAGGTCCAGGAAAGAGCGGAATGGGAATCGGGAATCATAATGGCGAATGATCCTTAAGCGGATGGGCGCCCGGAGACGGGGGAGGGCGCTTTGCTTGAAATCCGATCATAAAGCAGGGCCGCGGGATAAAACCGCGGCCCTGCCTGATTAGAAGCCTTGGTGCCTAAGAAGTCCGGTATCCGAGCTTACCGGCGACCCCTCCTGATCCGCAGGCCCAGCCTCGCGGCCAGAGGCGTCAGCATGAGGAACAACGAGAGCACGCTGGTGGAGAAATTCATCATCCCGCAGCCCCCGCCGTCGCCGTCGTCGCTGGGCGGCGACCACCCGCGGCTCAGGCCCACCCAGGTCCGGGCGTTGGTCCCGGCCGGCAAGTTGATCAAGGTCAGCTCATAACCATTATCGTTGGAGAAGAGGACCGTCTCCCCGTCGGGCGAGATCTTGGGCATTTTTTTGGAGTAACCATCATTGATGGTGTTATCAAAGGTCAGCCGGATCTTGTTCGAGCCGTCGGCCCGCATCAGGAAGATGGAATCGTAACCGTCAATCTCGCTCTTGAAGGAAATGACGTCTCCGCTCTTGTCCCAGTTCCCCTTGGCCGAGCAATCTTCGGGCAGATAGGTATAGGTGACCAGAACCGGAACCTGTGCGCCCGCGGCGCCCAGGGCGATGGGCAGATCAATGGTCTCGTCATCGGTATAATGACGCGCGCCTTTGGGCAAATAGTTGACGCCCTTCTTGGTCCCGGCGTCGGGATCATTCGCCAGCCACACCCCCTCGACCGAGATAATATTTTCGTAGTCCAGGGTCACCGTGTCCTCGTCGTCGCTCAACTGGTATTCCAGGACCCGGGTCTCGGCGGTCAAAGGGGTCAAGCCCTGGCCGTTGGTGTTGATCCGGAAAAGGTTGCCGTAATTGGCCGCGTCGTCCTTGAACATCACCTGGTTGTGCCAGGGCCGGAACCGCCCCATCTGCGACTCGCCATAAGCATACAGGGTCGCCATCGCGGCTCCACTCTTGGTCGGGTACAGGTTGTAAAGCTGCAGTTGTTTCACCCACTCTTGATGGTCTTCGCCCCGGAGCAGAGCTTGCGTGTAACCTTCGGTCCTCCGGGTGTCATAATCGTTCTGGTGCCAGCCGGCTTCGGCCACCCGGTGCGGGTTGGTCCCGTCGGCGTTGGCGACGTAGATGCTTTCGTCAACATCGAGCTTGGCGATGATCCGGCCGTCCGCGGTCCATTCCGGCCAGGTGTAGCAACCACTCCCGAGGCCCTCGCCGCCTTGTCCCCAGGCCAGGACCTCGTGCTGGTCGGTCCCGTCCGCATTCATCACCCAAATAGTGCCGACATTATCCCCCTGACTCTCTCTCTGGAACACGATCTGTTTCCCGTTCGGGCTGAAGCTCGCGTGGGAATCGCACAGGTCGTTGGAGGTCAGAACATCCTGGGTCGCGGTGGCAATGTCATAGACAATGATTTCAGAGCTTACCAAGGCCACGCCCCCGAGCTCATCATCATTATAGACGACCTTACTCCCGTCCGGGCTGTAGCTGGCCGGGCCCCAGTGATCGCCAATAACCGTCCATGACGGCTGCGCGATCGCCAGGGTCTCGACGGCGTCCGTGGATTCTGTCGCCTCCGCGGTTGTGCAAGCCCCGTCCGTGTAGGACTTGCAGGTTACCTGCCAGTTCAGGATGGTCCCGTCCGCCACCGTGCCGGCCACGCTGAAAGTATCTGTGACCTCGCTTACGCTAGTGCTGGGCGCCGGAGTATAGGGCCCCTTACTGGTGTCGCCGGAAAGCAGGGTGACCCCGGTCGGCAGGGGGTCCAAGATAATCATCAGGCAGGCGGGGGTGGCGTCTCCCTTGTTCCGGTATTTCACCACGATGCTTTCATAATTGACGAGCGGGTCATTGGACACGGTGATGGGCGCCTCGATCCAGCAGTCCACCAGCGCCTGGGCGCTGGCTCCCAGCGGCAGCAGGAAGCCGGCCAAGAGCGCAAATAAAACTACCTTCCCTATGAACGTCTTTTTCATGAGATCCTCCTTCTTCTTTCTTCTTTTTCTTTTTTTGAAATCTTTCGCGCCACTATTCTGAATTCAGGGTGCTAGGATGCTAAGTTTAGGTTGGGAATCCAAGAGTTGGCGTCGAAAATGTTATGGCATCATCTTTAGCATAACTAGAAAAGCTTGTCAAGAAAAATTTTTTCGTGTTGTTTTTCCTCCTTCTTCTCTTCCGTTTGAACTTTCCAGATCCAGTTCAGCGGAGACAAAGCTACTTCTCCGCTGTCTTCCTCCATCTATCTATAATCTATAATCATAATAATGCTGAATTTGAAAGCAAGAAGAAAATAACACGCAATTTAAGCCTTGTCAAGAAAAAAAGGAAGTTTTTTTTATCTTGGTTAGAATTCCCTAATAAATGCCTGTTTTTAGGGTTCATCCCCCGGGCGCAGGGTCTGGTGTTAAGCAGCCGCGGAACGGCTGGACTTTTGCCTTAGTTGCTCCCCTCCGGCCCCGCGGAGGGGCCGTCCAAGAATCAGGAAGCGCCATGTGCTATTCCCCCAATTTTCCTTCCCTTTCAACCACTTGCGACCTACGACCTCCTCTCTCCTCTCCAGCTCCTGCCAATGCAGGTCCGAGCCCTGGCAAGGGTTGAATTTGGGTTGCTGCCCAAGTTTTAAGGTATTGGTGATTTTGTTTGCGCTGGCCTTTGCGGCCATTCTGCTTCCGGGCTGTCCCGGCGGCGGTGGCGACGGAGGCGGCGAATGGCTGGGCGCGGGCTTGGCCCGTTCGGTGGACCGGCAGTTCGGGCCGGTGACCGTGGTCGCCTCCGACGATGGGCCGACCATCGCCGCGGGCGGCGGCGGGGTGGACGAGCAGTTGCTCCACACCCGGTATAACAACCTGGTCCAGGTGTGGGAGACGGACGGGACCGGCGTTCTCAACAACCCCTACGCGGTTTACAACGGCCAGGCCCTGGACTACCGGGTCCTGGACGGCAACGGCGAGCAGGCCCTGG
>Ga0154610_1099_pt9 | contig 31688 bp, 25 predicted proteins | sample Rifle2008BG13ft_FD_116039 | JGI IMG/M metagenome (GOLD analysis project Ga0154610, IMG submission 116039) | Deltaproteobacteria bacterium RBG_13_61_14 | reverse complement strand
CCGGTCCTCCAGGAGAAAGCGGTGCACGGAAATCACGGTCCCCGGAATCCCGCCGGTCCAGGCGAGGCGCCGGGGAGGATCGAATTCGCAAACCCTGACCGGGACCGGAAACGCAAAAGGCCCTTTCACCCGGATCCGCATCTGAAACCGGTCGCCGAGGCCGGCGATGACCTCCCGGCCCGAGGTCGCGGGTATAAAAGATTTCCATTCCGGCCAGCGCTTCACCTCCAGGAGCTGATCCCAGATTTTCCCGGCCGGCGCCTGAATCTCCCGGGTCCGCTCCAGTTGATAAGCTCCCATTGCGGCGCCTCTCAGCACGAACCGACGCCGACTTCTTGAACCCAGGCGGCCAGCCTGGCAAAGCCTTCCTCGTTGGAAACCCGGGGATGGTAACCCAAGTCTTGCCGCGCCCGGTCAATCTTGTAGGTGTGGGTGCAGGCGAGTTCCGCCACCTTGTAGCGGGTCAGCATCGGCTCCTGCTTGAGACCAAAGACTTTCCAGACCGCCTCGAAGACCGCGCCCACGCCGTAGGCGAGCGAGGTCGGGATGCTGCCCCGGGGTTGCGGCATTTCCAGGATATCCAGAAACCGGCTGATGAATTCGCCGTAGCGAACCGGCTCGCCGTTGGTAATAAAGTAGGCCCGACCCGGGGCCCGCTCGGACTGCGCCGCCAGGAGCAGCCCGTCCACCAGGTTGTCCACGTAGGTGGTATCCGTCTCGGTAGCGCCCCCGCCGACGTGGTAGATCGGCCCGGACCGGGCGTGCATGAGCAAGCGGGCCAGGAAGGTGCGGTCCCGGGGCCCCCAGATCAAGTGCGGCCGGAGGGCCACGGTTTCCAGGTCCGGGCCGTTGGCCGCGAGCACGCGCTGCTCCGCCACGGACTTGGTTTCGCCGTAAGGGCTGAGGAACTTGGTCGGGTAGGGCAGGCTTTCATCGGCCTGGACGTGATGGGTATAACCGTCAAAGACCGCGGCGGTCGAGCTCACCGCCACCAGCCGGCGGACGCCGGCTAGGCGGCAGGCCTGGATCACGTTCTCCGTCCCGCGCACGTTAACCGCCCAGAACTTTTCGCGCCGGCCCCAGGGCGAGGCGAACGCGGCCACGTGGAAAACCACCTCCGCTCCTCGAAAGCACTCCTCCAACCCAGCCCGCTCACAAAGGTCAACAGGGAATGCCCTTGCCCCGAGGGCTTTGAAATCATCAAAACAACACCTCGGATGGTCCGTAACCGCAACCTCATGACCATCCTTGATTAACCTTTCCACCAAGTGCTTCCCCACAAACCCGGCCGCGCCTGTAACTCCTACTTTCATTTTTTCTCCCTTTTAATCTCTTAACACCATTGCGTGAATTACTATACCACAAAATGAATTCCAATTCAAGTTTTTAAATAAGAGTTCATCTCCGGGCAAATGGTTCCCAACAGTCCAAAATTCCAATCAGTTCACTTGATGCGCTCGCGAGGCAATGGTCGGACAGGATGGGATTAGTTCGGTTTGGCCGCGACGCCGATGATTCGACTCATCTTTTCGACCCAGCTCTGCCCGGTCAGGGTAAAACCCGCTTTTTCCAATTTGGTCCGGAGTTGTTCCGGGCTGAATTGTAATTCGGGCTGATGCTGAAGAAGCCAGCGGGAAAGAGGGCTCGAGGTAACGGAAGCCAACGGCTCCATGAAAAAGAACTTTCCTCCGGGTTTGAGCACGCGAAAGATTTCCCGGAAGGCACGCGCGTGATCCGGAACATGATGAAGCACCCCAAAATCAAAAACCGCATCAAAACCACCCTCAGCGCAAGGAATGGCTTCCGCGCTCGCCTCATAAATCTTGACCCGGTCCGGATACCGGGGCGCCACATGCCGCCGAGCCAATTGGACTTGATCGGGATCAAAGTCAAACGCTTCGATAAAATCGGGATGAAAAAGCTCGAAGATGATCTGAATCCCGACTCCCCGGCCGCAGCCGATTTCCAGGGCCCGGCCTCCGGAAAAACTCCCGCCGCCGAGACGAAGCATCGTCCGGGCTTCTCGCCGTTGGAACCTGGGGCGAAAGGGGCTGTTCATCAACAACTTCTCAGCCCAATTCAATTTCACCGCCGGCCTCCCTTTTTCTCGCTAAGTTCTCAATTTCCTTTCGATCACTCGCTAGGCATAATTAAGATAAGGTGTCCTAAAAATAAAGTCTAGAGCGCCTGCGCCACCAGCTCGGTCAAGTCATAGACCTTCATCTTCTCTTCCTGGCCCTGGTCCTTGATCCCGTCCTCAAACATGGTCAGGCAAAACGGGCAGTTCACCGCCACGCCCGCCGCGCCGGTGGCGATCGCCTCCTTGCTCCGGTTCACGTTGATCTTCTCCCCATGCTCCTCCAGCCACATCCGGCCGCCGCCGGCCCCGCAGCAGAAGCTCTTCTCGGCATTCCGGGGCATCTCCTTGACCTTGATTCCCACGGTCTGCAAGGTCTGGCGCGGGATCTGGTAGAGGTCGTTATGTCGGCCCAGGTAGCAGGAGTCGTGGAAGGCGAGTTCGAGCTCGAGCTTGTTCGCGGGCTTGAGCTTGCCCTCGCCGAGCAAACGGTAGATCAACTCGCTGGCATGCACCACTTCCACGTTCCAGGCGAAGTCCGGGTTCCCCTTGCGGGCCTCGGCCACAAACTGGGGATACTCGTTCTTGAGGGTGTTGAACCCGTGGGGGCAGGCGGTCACCACTTTCTTGATCCCGTAACCGAACATGGCGTTCATGTTCTGCAGGGCCAGGATCTGGTAAAGGTATTCGTTGCCCAGCCGGCGGGCGGTGTCCCCGCAGCAGGCCTCTTCCGCGCCCAGGATGGCGAAATTGACGCCGCCGGCTTTCATGATCTTGACCAGGTTCTGGGCGATCTTCTTGTTGCGCTCGTCAAAGCTCCCGGCGCAGCCCACGAAGTAGCAATACTCGATCCTCTTGCGGTCCTCCTCGGAAAGCTCGCCGAACACCGGCACCTCCAGGCCCTCGGTCCACTTGGCCCGCTGGTCAAAGCCCACGCCCCAGGGGTTGGAGTTCTTCTCGATGTTCTGCAGCGCCACCTGGCCCTCGGCCGGGAGGTTGCCTTCCATCAAGGTCAGGAAGCGGCGCAGGTCCACGATCTTCTGGATGTGCTCGTTGAGCACCGGGCAGGCCCATTCGCAGCCGCGGCAGGTGGTGCAGGCCCAGATAAAGTCCAGGCTGAAGATCTCGTCCGAAATCAGGCTCTTGCGTTCCGCCCCCGCCGGCTGGTGCCCCTCTTCCAGCCACACGTGCTTCAGCTCCATGATCAGCTTCTTGGGCGAAAGCGGCTTGTCCGTGTTATAGGCCGGGCACATGTCCTGGCAGCGGCCGCATTCCTGGCAGGTGGGCCCGTCGAGCAGTTGCTTCCAGGTAAAGTCGGGGATGGTGTTGGCCCCGAACTTGGTCTTCTCGTCGAATTTTTCCATCATCTCCGAGAGGTTGGGGATGGGCTGGAGCGCGCCCTTGGGCTCGAGCGAGTGGAAGAAGACGTTGAAGGGCGCGGTCATGATGTGCATGTGCTTGGAGAGCGGGAGGTAGTTGAGAAACCCCCAGAACACGAACCAGTGGAGCCACCAACTGGCGACATAGGCCCCGCGGGCCGCGGACTCGCTCCGGACGCCGACCACCCGCCAGAGGTCGGCCGTGAGCACACTCAGGTAAGCGCCGGGGAGGTAACTGCCCTCCACGATCTTGGCGCCGCTCAGCATCACGTCGGTCACCATCATCAGGGTGATCAGGGTGAGGATGAAGAGGGCCTGGCCGGTGAGCTCCATCCGCTCGGGCCGGAGCACCAGCCGCCGGTAAAAGGCCATGCCCATGGTGATGAGCACGAGCAGGATGAAGGTGTCCATGACCGCGTGGTACCAGAGGAACCCTTCGGTGAAGGGCAGCGCGGTGCCGTGCTGGAAAGGGGCGAGGAAGCTGAGAAAGGGGATCTTTTCGAAGCGGATGCCCAGCCCCTCGAACAGGAAGTTGGCGATGGTGAAGCCCAGGATCATGAAGCCCCAGAAAATGAAGAAGTGCATGGGCCCGCCGTAGGCCTCTTGCAGGAGCTTGGACTGGCCGAGCACGTATCGGATGAACTGGTTGATCCGCTCGGGGAGGCGGTCCCAGCGCACTTCGGGTTTGCCCTGGAGGAGGAGCTGGATGCGGTCCCAGGTGCTGTAGAGGAAGGTGCCCACTAACACGAAGCCGAACACCACCTCCAGGATGGCAAAGCCCACTCCGCTGCCTGGAATGAGGAATGACATAGAAATAATACCTCCTTAGATCAATTGAGCGGTCTTGGTTCACGCGTGACGGCCCAGGAAAAAAAGGCCCGCGCTCAACCCGCCACTTCGGCCAGCCCGTTCTTGATCACCGCGGTGCCGTCCGGACGGGTAGTCTCGAAGCCGAAGCGGCTGCGGCCGGCTTTCCCCTCGATCAGCCACCCCTGGGTGGAGAGCTGGTCCTTGGGCAGCACCGGCTTGGAGAAGCGCACGAACAGTTGTTTCAGCCGGGCCGGGTCGCGGTTGGCGCAATGATCCAACACCGCCTTCTGGCAAATGGCCATGGTGCAAAGGCCCTGCAGGATGATGCCGGGCAAGCCCACTTTGACCGCGAACTCGGGATTGACGTGGATGGGGTTGCGGTCCCCGGAGGCGTCGGCGTAACGGTAAGTCTGGTCTTCGGTCACTGACATCTGGGCGCGGAAGGCTTCCTGGCCCCGCGGCTCCTCGGCCTTGCCCTCGGACTTCTTGCCGCTGCCCCCGCCGCGCACGAAAAAGCCGTAAACCGAGTCCAGCACCTTCTTCCCGTGCTGGTTGGTGCATTCCACCAGGACCTGGCAGAGCTCGCCGGAACCCTTGTCCAGGATGTCCTGGATCTTGGCCACGCTGGTGATCTGGTCGCCCGGCCGCACCAGCTCATACCACTTCATCTCCTGCTCGCCGTGCACCATCATGGCCACGTTCATTTTCAACTCCGCGTCAAACAGCGGCGCCGCCACCGAAAGTCCGCCATACACCACCCCGAACATGGGCGGCGCGACAATTCCGCCCGGCCGCTGCTCCTCCAGAAAATGGGGGTTGTCGTCATTGTAGGCCAGCGCATACTTCTTGGCGGCCTCCGCCGTGACCGCGATCTCCATCGGCTTGTAGGTCTTGCCGATGCAATCCCGATTCATGCCCATGATACTACCTCCTTAGTTATTTTGACGTTTCCCCGACAAAGGTAATGCTCACTATAGGGCAGAAAGACCAGGGGTGTCAAGAACCTTCCTTAGTTTGCCCACCCCCATTTTTTACAGCGCCGCGTGTTTTCGGCCGGCGTAGGGGCGCAATTCATTGCGCCCGGTCCCGGCAAGGGCGCGACAAATCGCGCCCCTACCCCGGTTCCCGGAAAAATGGGGGTGGGCAAGCCTTCCTTAGACGGTGTGAGGATGATGGGATGATGGGGTCAGGTCGTCACTTGGTCACATCATCACGATAAAAATGACGGGGCACTAGGTTTTTTGAGCGGCCTTGGCCTCCAGCTCCAGCATCCACTTTTTCAGCTTGATTCCCCCGGAGCCGCTGAAGCCGCCCAGGCCGCCGTCGGCGCGCACGATGCGGTGACACGGCACCAAGAGCGGCACCGGGTTCTTCTTCAAGGCCGCGCCCACCGCCCGGGCCCCGCCCGGCGCGCCCGCCTTTTTCGCCAGCCAGCCGTAGCTCTGGACCTGGCCGTAGCCCACCTTCTGCAAAGCGCGGTAAACTTTGGCCTCGAACCCGCTCACTCCGGAAAGATCCAGGGGCAAATCAAACTCCACCCGCCGGCCCTGATAGTAAGCCTCGGCTTGCTCCACGAAACGCTGCGCCGCCGGCGAGGGCGGGAAGCAGCCGGAGGAAATTTCGGAGCAAACCGCGAGCAGTTGCTGCCGGATCTTGGCGGGCTTGGCCCCCGGCAAGATCACCCGGCAGATGCCCTCCGGGCTGACGGCGAAGCCCGCGGCGCCGATCGCGGTCGGAAAAAGGTAGTAGCAGATCATGATTGCCTCCTTTGCAGTTTTTGCCTCAGGATTTCCATCACCGCGGCCAACTCCCGGCTCCGGAGCAGCCAGGCGCCGGCCAGATAGAGCAGGGCGCCGGGCAGGACCGCGGCGCCGAGCCAAAGAACCTTGAGCAGGACCTGTCCCGGTTGATGCCAGAGGGGAAGGCGCGCGATCCACCAGGCGAGCGCGGCCATGGGCAGACAGGCCAGGGCGGACTTGGCGAGCGCGATCAGGAAGGGCCGGTCCAGGAAGTGGGCCAGCCGCTTATCCAGGAAGAGGAAGTGGAGGAGGAAGTTGAGGATCGCGGCCAGGGCGATGCTGAGCGCGACGCCGGCGTGGTCGAAGTGCTTGACCAGGAGCCAGCAGCCGAGGGCATTGGCGACCATGGCCGCGCCGGCGGCGCGGACCGGGGTGCGCGCGTCCTGCATGGCGTAATAGGCCGGGACCAGGACCCGGATGCCGGCCCAGGGCGGCAGGGCCAGGGTGAAGAAGAGGAGCGCGTTCGCGGTGGCCAGGGTATCCTGGTGCGAGAATTGGCCGCGCTCGTAGATCAGCTCGATCAACGGCACCCGGAGCAGGGCCAGGCCCACGGTCGCGGGCAGGATGATGAAAGCGGTCAGGCGGAGCCCGAAACCCAGGGAATCGGCGAGCGCGGGAAAGTCTTTCTTGGCGGCGTGGCCGGACAGGGTGGGCAGGATGGCGGTGCCGATGGCGATGGCGAACACCCCGAGCGGGAACTCGGTCAGGCGGTCGGCGTAAAAGATAAAAGTGCGGCCGCCGGGGAAGGGCGAGACAAAGATGGTGGCCACCAGTATGTTGATCTGATAGACGGCGATGCCGAGCACCGAAGGCAGGAGCAGCCGGCCGACCTTGACGATGGCCGGGTGGGCGAAGGCGAATTCGGGCCGGAAGCGGATTCCGTGCTTCCACAGCACCGGCAGTTGCAGGCCGAGCTGGAGGATGCCGCCCAGGAGCACGCCGAAGGCCAGGCTCAAGCCCGGCTGGGCGAAGCGGTGATGGAGGAGCGAGACCGCGGCGATGATGGCGAGGTTGAGGAGCACGGGCGCAAAGGCGGGGGCGGTGAAATGTTTCAAGGAGTTGAGCACGCCCATGGCCAGGGCCACCAGCCCGATGCAGAAGAGGTAGGGGAACATCTCCTGGGTGAGGCTGGTGGCGAGCTCGATCTTGCCCGGGACGTCGCGGAAGCCGGGGGCCAGGATCAGGACCACGTAGCGGCTTCCGAGGATGCCGAGCAGGGTGATGACGAGCAGGATCAGGGTCACGATGGTGAAGGCGATCCGGACCACGCGCAGGGCTTCTTCGCGGGAGTGGGAATGCAGGTATTCGGTGAAGACCGGGACAAAGGCCACGGTCAGCGAGCCTTCGCCCACCAGCCGGCGGAGCATGTTGGGGATGGAGAAGGCCACGTAAAAGGCGTCGGCCACCATCCCGGCGCCGAAGAAGTTGGCGACCACCATGTCCCGGACCATGCCGGCGACGCGGCTGAGAAAAGTCAGCCCGCCGATCAGTCCGGCCGAGCGGGCGAGCTCATGGTTGCCGGTCATTGCGGATTGATTATGCAATTTTAGATTTTGGATTTTGGATTTTAGATTTAAAGAAAGCGCATTCAGTGATCCAAAATCCAAAATCCAAAATTCTTCCCGGCCGCCTTGACACCGGGGCGCCTTGCTCTATAATGAAGGGCCAAGGGCGCGAGCAACGCCCGTCCAATTTTTTTTCGGAGGATTGAACTTGGCCCATACTCATTCCGCCAAGAAACGGATGCGCCAGGACGCCAAACGGCGGGAGCGCAACCGCTCGGTGACCACCCATTTCCGGCATCGCATCCGCGAATGCCGCGCCGCCATCGCCTCGGGTGACGCCTCGGCCGCGGGCACCAAGCTCCAGGCCGCCGCCCGCGCCATCCACCGCGCCGCGGGGCGGGGCGTCATCCACGAGAACACCGCCAACCGCTACATCTCCCGGCTGACCCGCGCGGTCAACGCCCTGACCGCGGCCAAGCCCTCAACCCCGGCATAGCTCGAACACCGCCCGCTCAAACAGCGCCTCGCGGTCGCTGGCGCTGGACTTGAGGGCAAAGTCCAGGTCGGCGAGCGCCGTGCTCAAGCGCCCCAGGTCGTCCAGGCGGAAGTTGCGGGACTGGGGAAGATAGGTCTTTTCCAGGATGAAGCGGTTCAGCCCGGTGGCCTCCGCCATCTCCGCCGGCTTGGCGCCTTGCGCCCGCAGGTCCAGGATTTTCCAGATCAGCCGGAGGTGGCGGGCGACCATGCCCAGCACGGCCAGGGGCGCTTCGCCCATGTCCATCATCCGGTGGAAGGCCCGGAGCGCGGCTTCCGGGTTCTTGGCTCCCACCGCGTCGGTAAACTCGAACACGCCCGCGAGCTTGGTGTCGGCAGAAGCCTCGGCCACGTGCTCGCGGGTGATCCGTTTTTCCTGGCCCAGGTAAAGCGCGAGCTTTTCCAGTTCCTGCTCCAGCATCTGCAAGGAGTTGCCCTTCAGTTCGACCAGCAGGTCCACCGCGTCCGGCTCGATGGTCTGGCCGTGGCCTTTGGCCAGCTCCCGCACCAGCGCCGGCAACTGGTTAGGGTAGGGGTGCTTGAACTCCACTACCGCGCCGGCCCGGCCCGCGGCCTTGGCCATTTTCCGGCGCGCGTCCACCTCGGCCGCGACCAGCACCAGGCAGGTCGTGGCCGCGGGATCCTCCAGGTAGTCCGCCAGTTGCTCCTGCTCCTCCGCCCGCCAGGCCTCCAGCTCCTTGACCACCACCAGCCGGCGCTCGGCCATGATCGGCAAGGTCTGGGCCGCGGCCAAAACCTCGCCCGCGCCGGCCTCGCGCGCCCGGAAGCGGTCGCAGTTGAACTCCTTCATCGCGTTGGCCAGCGCCAGCTTCTCGATCTCGGCCAGCGCCCGGTCCAGCAGCAAGGTCTCTTCGCCGGAGAGGAGGTAAACCGGCCGCAGCGTCCCGGCGGAGAGCTCCTGCATCAACTGGTCCGGCTTCAGGCTGGGCATGGCCTTCCTCAAAAGTCGCCGAGTAAAAACTCGATCGCGGTCTCGGACAGGTCCTCCGCTACCTCCCTGAGCGCCTGCTCCCGCGCCCGCTCGGTAACCAGCGGGTCCACGCCCACCGGGTATTCCTCGTCGGAAGACAGCTCCCCGCTCTGCCAGAGCACCTGGCCGTCGGAGAGGCGCACCAGCCGGAACTCCGCGGTCACCAGCACGCGCTCCACGTTCACCCGGCCCAGGTCGGAAAAGGAAAGGGGCGTGCGCAGGAGCCGGGTCAGGGTTCCCCGCAGCTCGACCGGAGCCGAGGATCGCACCTGCACGCGGCCGTCGGAGAGAAGCTGCTGGCGCAGCTCCTGGGTCATGATGTCTTCGAGCCCGGCTTCGAGCGTCTGGTTTTTCATCAGCGGCGCCGCCAGCTCGCGGCCGCCGCCGGGCAGGGAAACTACCTTCCCCGCCAGGTGGTAGCCGCAAGCCGCGAAAGCAAAAACCAAAAGCGCATGAATTAAAATTTGCTTCATTCTCATCGTCAGGCATGGTAACATGGCCGGATCGGCTCTGCAAGCCGAGAAAGAACCCCGGATGCGGCGGCTCAAGCATTGGCTCTGGCCCGGAATGCTCGCGGGCCTTCTCCTTTGCTCCTGCCGGGAGAAAACCCCAGGCGCCGGCCTTCCTGCCCCCGCCAAGCCGGCGCAACCCGGCCGGCTTTCCGCCCGGGGAGCCTTTGCGCTGGCCGATCCGAAAGCCCGGGCCTGGAACGCCGGGGCGCTCCTGGTCGGGATCATGAGCGGCCGGGACATCAGCCCGAGCGGCGCCTCGAGCTACTGGGAGTTCCGCTTCACCGATCCGGAGGCGAGCCGGAAATACGTGGTGGTGGTCGAGCAAGGGAAGGTCAAAGACGCCGAGGAAGCCCTTCAGGTCGGCAAGCCCGCGCCTCTGCCGGCCGATTGGATAGACAGCGCCGAGGCGTATCAAAAGTCGGCGGCGGAGTTCGTCTCCCGCCACTCGGACCATGCCGCCTTTGAGCGCGCCTGGCTGGTTTGCTCCGGCCAGAACTCGGTTCCGGCGCATTGGGCCATGCTCTTCCAGCAAACCCGGCACCTGCCCATCGGCTCCATGGTGGACGCCAGGACCGGGGACTATCTGGGCGAGCTTCAGCGCTGATACCTGCCATGAAAGCCATCCTCTGCCGGGTCACCGTTCCCCGCTATCTCTTCAGCCAGACCCTGGGCCGACTTTCCGACCGCTTCCTGCTCGGGCTGGCCGGACCGCTCGCGTTGCAAGAGATGCCTTTGCCCCCTCTGCTCACTCCCCGCTACGTCCGCGTGCGGACCACGCTCACCGGCATCTGCGGCAGCGACGTCGGGCTGCTCCGGGGCCGGGAAAGCTATTCGCTGGACCCGTTCTTCACCTTCCCTTCGGTGCTCGGCCACGAGGCGGTGGGCGTGGTGGCCGAGACGGGCGCGGAGGCGAGCCGGTTCCGGCCCGGCGACCGGGTGGCGCTTTCTCCTTACCTCGGCTGCCTGGACCGGGGGACCGCCCCGCCCTGCCGGGTCTGCGCCGAGGGCCGGAGCAGTTCCTGCGAGAAACAGTTCGAGGGCCCGCTGGCGCCGGGCCTGGTGGGCATGAACCGCGACCTGCCCGGCACCTGGGCCGAGTATTTCGCCGTGCCCGAGACTCTGCTCGAGCCGATTCCGGAGAGCGTGCCGGATGAGGAAGCGGTGCTGTGCGATCCCCTGGTCTGCGCGCTCCACGGGCTGCTCCGCGCCGCGCCCCGGCCGGGCGAGACCGTGCTGGTCATCGGCGCCGGCACCATCGGTCTCTGCTTGATCGCCGGGATCCGGGCGATGGCTTTCCCGGCGCGGGTGCTGGTGCAGAGCCGCTACGCCTTCCAGTCCGAGCTGGCGACCAAGCTGGGGGCGGATGAGATCCTGCCCTCCGGCGCGGCCGGGCTTCGCCGCCTGGCCGAGATCACCTCGGCCCGGGTGCTGAAGCCGCGGCTGGGGCCCCCGGTGCTGGAAGGCGGGGTGGATGTGGCCTACGACTGCGTGGGCTCTCCGGCCTCGCTCGACCAGGCCCTGCGCGTCGTCCGGACCGGCGGCCGGGTGATGATGATCGGCGCGATCGGACCGGCCGGAGGCGCGGACCTGGCGCCGCTGTGGTTCCGCGAGATCACGCTCCTCGGCGCTTACGGCGGCGGGACCGAAGAGATCCAGGGCGAGCGGCTCAGCACCCTGCGGCTGGCGCTCAAGCTGATGGGTCAAAAGAAACTGAACCTGCGGCCCCTGCTCACCCACCAGTTCCCGCTCTCCCGCTTTCAGGAGGCGCTGCGGATCGCGCTGCACCACCCCCGCCACCAGAGCGTCAAGGTCGCGCTCAAGCCCGCGCAAGGCTGAGCCATGGCCGCGCTCGCGCTTCCGCTTTCCGCCTATCCCGGCCTGCGCCGGTTCGCCCGCAATTGGGCCGCGCTCGGAAGCCTGGTTTACGTGGCCGGCTTGACCCTGGTCGCACTCCTGGCCCCCTGGCTTTCGCCCTATCCTTACGATTACCAGAACTCGGACCAACTGCTCGCTCCGGTCAGCTTCGCCCACTGGATGGGCACCGACGACCTCGGCCGCGACCTCTTCTCCCGCCTGATCTACGGCGCGCGCGTCTCCGTGTCCGTGGCCTATGTCTCGACCCTCTTCTCCCTGCTCCTGGGCACGACTTACGGCGCCCTCTCCGGCTACGTGGGCGGCCGGCTCGATCACGCCCTGATGCGGGTGGTGGACGTGGTCTATTCCTTCCCCGACCTCTTGCTCATCATCCTGATCAACACCGCCATCAACCGCGAGTGGCTTCTCGCGGTGCTCTCGGCCTGGTGGCTCCTCTGGGCGCGCCACCTGGTCAACGCCGAGACCCTGGCGCTCCTCTTGGCCCTCAGCCTGGTCAGTTGGGTGACCGTGGCCCGCCTGATCCGGGGCGAAGTGCTCCGGCTCCGCGAAGAGACCTACGTGGAGGCGGCCCGGGCGCTGGGCGTGGGCCACGGCGCGATCCTCTTCCGGCACATCCTGCCCAATACCTGGGGCCCGCTGATCGTCACCCTCACCTTCCGCATCCCCGCGGTGATCCTGGCCGAGAGCACCTTGAGCTTCATCGGGCTCGGCATCCAGCCGCCCAAGTCCTCCTGGGGAACCCTCGCCGCCGACGGCTGGACCGCGCTCCGCTTCCAGCCCCACCTGATCATCTTCCCCAGCCTCGCCATCTTCCTGACCATGCTCGCCTTCAACTTCCTGGGCGACGGACTCCGCGACGCGCTCGACCCCCGCTTGCGAAAAAGGTAATTCCGGCTATCTTCTCAAAGCATGGAAGGGAACGCGACCGTCCCGCCGATTCAGTTCAAGCTCGAGCTCTCTCCGCGCGAGCTATTGGAGCTCGCCTTGTGGCTGGAGCGGTGCGGGGTGGAGTTCTACCGGTTCCTGGCTGAAGATCAATCCCGGGAAAAATTGCGCGGCTTCTATCTCCGGCTGATGGGGATGGAGATGGAGCACGAGAATTGGATCCGGCGGATGATCCAGTCCCTGAACGGGGAATTTCAGCCCCGGAAACTGGCCTTTGACGAATCCCTGACCGGCCGGGAATATATCCTCCGCTTCCGGCAGGCGATCGAGGAAAAGGTCTTCCCGGTCGGGATCAACTTCCTCTTTGACCTGGATAACTTCGCCAGCCCCCGCGACGCCATCCCTTTCGCCAAGAACATCAAGATAAAAATCCTCGCCATCTACCAACTGCTCCTCGGCTTCCAGTTGTCCGAACCGGCGCGGAAAATCATGGAAAGCTTGATCGCCGAAGGACAAGAGCATCTCCAGGAGATCGAAGCCATCCTCAAAAGCGCGAATTAAGGGGGAAAGACATTCCCGAAGGTAGGTTGGGCTATGTTTTTCGAACCGCTACCTGCCTTCAACTATATTGGGGACACCTTCCCGCTTCTCATCAAGCGAGATAATCGCGGCGGTGTCTCCGGGAATTTTCCAGGTTCTGCGGATCAAACGGCCAGGCGTAGCGCCGGTGAGCTTTCCGTTTTCAACAACTATTTGTCCGTTGACGATGACATAGTTGATGCCTTCCGGTTTAAGGTTTTCTTTGTGGTAAAGCCAGTCCGCCCGGTGAATAATAGTGTCGGCATTGAAGATTACAATATCCGCGTCGCACCCTTCCTGGATGCGCCCTTTTTCATCGAGACCCAGCCACAAGGCCGGGGCGATTGTAGCTTTGAAGAGCGCCTGTTCCAGGGATAGGGCGCCCTCTTCGCGGGACCAGTGGCCCAATAACCTTGAAAACGTGGCCAGCCCCCGATGAGAACTGGCGGCAAACTCCCCGGTCTTTGGATCAACCGATTGCCCGCCTATGTCGTTGCCGATAAAGACCCAGGGGTGTTGCAGGGCCAGCTTGGTGTCTTCCGCTGGAACAATCTTGCAGAGCAGGCGCAGCAAGGATCGGCTTTCCCCGAACCCGTCTATTCTCTCAACATTCTTGCGCAGATACTCCATCTGGGAAAGGGAAAATTGGCTGTATTCCTTGGCATAAAGCTTGCCGTCCAGATACAGGTCATGAGCCGAGTAAAACTGGTCCATCCGGTAGTTCCCAAGTTTCAGCATGACCCGGGCCGGGATTTTGCCCTTGAAGGTGAGGATGTATAAATCATTGCTGACATAATCATCTCCAATAATGTCTCCGGCCAGGGGGAGTCCTTCTTCTCTGATCGCTTTGTCCAGGACCTTCAAGGTCCAGCGGGTGGAATCGGCCTGGGCCATAGCCGTGATGTGGGAGACGATAAGCGGGGCCCGGCTTTTCCGGCAGATTGCAATGGCTTCATGGATGGAACGCTCTAGCACGACATTGTCAATTCCCAAAGATAAATGTTTCAAATTGAAGGTCGGATAGCGGGTATGGAGCGCGGCCATGCCGCCGGCCGCCTGGCTGACCTTGGCCAGTTCCAGCAGGGCTTTGGTGGTGGCGCCCATATCATACATAAGCCCGGCGGAAATGCCGAATGACCCGGCCGCAAGGTCCTGGGCCAGGATTTTTTTCATCGCTTCAATCTGGAGGTCGGTCTCATGCTCCATGTGCTTGAGGCCCATCTGGGACCTCAAGGTGATGTTGCCCGTGAGCGTCCCGTAATTGTTGTAAAGCGGGACCTTTTCCGCTTCGTCGAGGAATTTGCCCAGAGGCTTGGAAGGATCGCCTTCCTTGATGGAAATGCCTTCCTTGGCGGTGATGTCTATGCCCGTGGGCGACATTCCGCAATTGCCGCCCAGCCAGAAGGTGATGCCGTCATGCACCATGAGCATGGAGCCGGGGGTGAGGTTGGCTCCGGTGTCAGGCACGATAGCCTCATGGGTGTGGGTGTTGATAAATCCCGGCGACACCACCAGGCCGGTTGCGTCAATTACCCGCACGGCATCACCCGCGGCAAAATCCGGGTCCGCGGTTATTTTCTGAATTGCCCCGTTCTTAACGGCAACGGCCGCGATTTCATCCCTCCCGGTTTCCGGGTCTATTACTCTGCCATTGATAATAACCAGGTCATACTTCCCCCCCGGGTCACCAGGAGATCCTGCAGCTGCCTCCTTACCCATAGCTGTCATGGAGGCAAGAAGCACCAATAAAACCATAAACACAACGCCTTTGCTAAATTGATGAATAACCATGCTTGTCTCCTTTGAGAGATTGCTCGGGTGGGCGCAGGTAAAAATCCCCGCCTCCCTCTTATCGTCTGATCAGCCCCGCCGCTGTTTCACCCGGCAAACTCAACCTACATTAACCGCCACCAGGTTGTCAAGGCCGGTGCATAGGTTCAATCCATTGTAAACCTTTAATTGCGCGCCCTTGGAAAACTTCTTGACAAGCTTCAAGGGCCTTGATAGTCTGACCCCATCCTGGGCAAGGAAAAGGAGAGATGGGCGGCCATGGTCCTCGGAAAATCCGCAGATTTTCAGAACAGCTCAAGCTTGCAAATCAGGCAGTGGGACAGGCATCCCTGCCTGTCATTAACAAGCCAGGCCCAAAACCTCATGAGGGGAATTAAGTATGGTGTCCCCCGAATTGCGAGGTTATCCGACCGGACTGCGAAGATGAACGACTATTGACAATCTTGGATAAGTTTTATAATTGCTCCACAGACTTCTTCTTTGCGCTTCGAAGCATCTACTGGGAACTTAATATCCTTAGAAGAAGTTTCGGCCCATTCACGATAAATGATGTGAATATCTAGATTGGTAAAAAGTATTTTTGCACTAAATGATGGACTATTCGCGTGTTGGTCAGCGCTCCAGCTATAGTCTCCAAAGCTATACCCATTATCAACTTTATAGAAATTTTTTTGGGGAATATTATAAAGTTTAAAATTGGCAAATCTCCTGGCTTGTTCATAACTTTGATAAATATTTATATCAATAAGAGTACCAGAATGTAATTTATCGTTGATTTTTGTTTGGTAGCCAGTATGGATACTGTGTGGCCCCGTACCCAATTTAGAACGAGTTAGGGTGCCAGCCAGGCCTGGAAGTTGAGGCATTTCAGATTCAAAGCATTTTATCAGGTTAGCCGGCACCTTTATTGGATTCCTCGTTTCTTTTGGAATGTCAGGTAGAGTATTTTCAAAATGATCCCCAATTCTATTTTTAAAATCAGAGTAATCCTTTTCTATTTTCTGATAATACTCATCATCTGGAAGAGATTGAACTTGTGAAACTTTTTCATCGCATGAATAGCTTGAAGCGAGCAGAATTAAAAGAATAACTTTCAATGGGTTCATTTTCGTTTCCTTTCGTTACAAAAAATTATGGAATGTTGCTATTAGTGATTGTCAGAATTGTATTACCACTCAAGGTTGAGGTCTCAAAAGTATCGGATTTATATGATGAATGCCACAAACCCCTTGGGCAAAAATAGTCGTCACCGCTTCCTCTCACCTGAATGCTGGCCGAGTCATAGACCGGGTTCATCGGCAAATCAAGCAATGGATACATATGAAAATACCAATCAGCAGGGTTATATAGATTTGGAAAACTAGGATAAGTCGCTTCATATCCAGAGTCGCAATAGATTATATTATTGGCATTCTTCAATCATTTTCAAAATGGCGTGACAGACTTCTTGCTTCCTTTCATAATAATTGACTTGCTTTCTTTTAAGGTAATCAGGATTTAGGCTCCCTTCACTATACATGATTATAATATGGAGATTAGAGAATAATATCTTAGTCTTAAAAGCAAGACTATTCCCCTTTTGTTCAGTGCTCCAGCTATAGTCTGCCATCTTTTGCTTTATGTCAGGTTTCCAGGCTTGAGGTTCAGCTACAGTCGTAAAATAAAAGACAGAAAATTTCCTGGCTTGTTCATAATTTTGATAAATAGTAATATCGATTTGAGTATCAGAATGTATTTGATCGGTTATCTTTGTTTGATAGATAGCATCAATCGTATGTTGTCCTGTATCAAAAACAGGGCGAGTCAAGGTGCCCGGTATTCCGGGAAGATCAGGCATGTTGGTTTCAAAGCATTTTATCAGTTTAGCCGGCACTTTTATGGGATTTCTTGTTTCTTTTGGAATATCATCTGGGGCATATTTGAAAGGATCCCCAAATCTAATTTTGAAATCAGCATATTCCTTTTCTTTTATTTGATAATACTCATCAGTTGGAAGAGTTTGAATTTGCGAAACCTTTTCATCGCATGAATAGCTTGAAGCTATCAGAATTAAAAGAATAACTTTCAATGTGTTCATTTTCGTCTCCTTTCGTAACTCAATTCGCAATTCGGGGGACACCATACTTAATTCAGTCATCTTGAATTAGGTATAGTGTCCCTTTAATTCTGCTCCCACCGCTGGCGATATTCCGCCAGGTAATTCTCCACCGCCTTCTGATAGCTCATCTGCACGGAGGGATCGCGCTGCCAGCGGACGGAGATCTCGGAGCTTTCCGGTCCGATCGGGATTACCCGGTTTTGGATCTCCACCGGCCGGCCGTTGACCAAGACTTCAGTGGCCGTGACGTAGAACGGCAAATGGACCAGGATCTTCTCAGGCCGACGGCGGAATTCGGGTTGGAAACGGATCACCGCGCCTTGCTCCGAGGAAACCACCTCCAGGCGGACCGGGCCGAAATAAGTCGGCGCGTTTTCGAACCGGATCACGTCCCCCGGCTTGGTCCATTCCGGCGAGAGGGCGGACAAGAGGTGCAGGGTCTCCCCTTCCTCGCGCACTAACATATTCCGAAGCAGAGTATTCAAAAGCGCCGCATACCAGCCGTGGGGCGTGAAGTTGCACACCTGGACGCCGAACGGGGCGTAGCAATAGTCGCGGCCGTCCCAGGGATAGACAGTCCACTCGAAGCCCTCGTGGCAGGAGCCGGTGTGGACGAGCATGGCGTAGAGATCGCGGAGCGCCAGCTCCTGCTCGCCCCGGATCAGCGCCGTCTCGGCCACTCGCTCGGTGAGGTAGTGGTGCATCGTCACATTGTAGGTGGCCAGCCCCTCGGCCATGTGCTTCTCCCGGTAGTGGGTGAACGTGGCGGTGACCAGGGGATCAAACGGGTCCAGGATCCCGGCCGGGTAAACCGCCAGGAGGTTGCCCCAGTCAATGCCGCCCTTCACGTCCATGCCCGGCGGGATCAGACCGCCGCGCTCCTTCGCCACCCGGCGGAGCAGGGGCAGGAAATGCGCGGCGAAATCATCGCGCACTTTTTGGAAGCGCTCCGCCGCCTCTTCTTCTCCCGCGGCCCGGGCCACCTCCTTCGCGCCGGCCAGGCCCATCAAGGCCCAGAAGTTGTGGCCGGTGTAATGGCCGATGAGCATCTCGTTGTCCAGGGCATTGGTCGCTGGCATCAGGCCCCACTTGTCCTCGGCGCTTGCCTGCTCGAACCAGCTCACTGCCCGCTCGACCGCTGGGAAAACTTCGCGGGCAAAGTCGGCGTCGCCGGTGAGGCGGACGTGCTCGCCCAAGGCCCAGAGGGCCTGGCCGAAGCCGTCGAGCTGGCCTTTTTGGGAGAGGAAGTTGCCGGTTGCGTCCTGGTATTTGAGGAAGTGGCGGAGTTCCTTCTCGGCGATATCATGGAAGCCCCAGAGGTCGAACATGCGGGCGAAGAAGGCGCCGTCGCGGAGCCAAAAGCGGTTGTATTGGAAGCGGTTGACGTGCTGCTCGATCTCGTTCTCGGAGAGGATGTTCATGGTCATGAGGTTGTGGACGCGGTAGGATTGGCTGGCGTCGGCGACTTTGGCCTCGGGGAGCGAGAGGGATGCGCCTTGGGCCAGGAGCTTATCCCAGTAGCTCTCGAAGCGGGCCAGGCGCTCGTCAAAGCCGGCCGCGATCAGCTCTTCCCGCCGGGCCGGCTCCAGGGGGAAGTGGGGCATCTTGAAGACGAGCCGGGCCTGCCCGCCGGGCTTAAGCGATAGTGCATAAACGGCCAGGCAGACCGGCCGGTCCGGCTGGCGGTTGTGAAAAGGCTCGGAGTAGGTTTGATCCAGCCAGGCCAGCTTCAGCGAGGGGTTGGTGCCCCAGGCATAGATGATCTTGCCGTCGCGCCAGGCCGCGCTCTCCTTCATTTCGTAATTCCAGCGCCGGGAAAATTTTTCCTGGATCATTTGCGGAGGCCGGTGGTCTCCCCCGCCGAAGCTGAAACCCACGGCAAACCGGCTCTCCATCTCTTGGCTCCCTTGGTTCTGGGCCAGGACCCGGATAAAATTCACCGGCGGGGAGTTCATTTCTTCTCCCAGCCAGAACTGGAAGGCCTCGATCTGGAACCGGATGCCGTCCCGTTCCACTTCCATCTGCACGCAAGGCAGGTAGCCGCGGCGGAGCGCGCGGATCCGCTGGTGAATAGGTTGTAAAGGGTCCCCGGCGAAAAAGATCAGCTCCGCGGCGCCGGTGTAAAGGCGGCCTTCGGGCGTGACCTGGGTGGCGAAGACGTTCTCCGAGCGGTTCCGGATCATGTCGGTCAGGCCGGCCGGCCGCGTGACCTCCGGCGCGGTAACCCGGCCGGGGAGCCCAAGCTGCTGGCTGGGCTTGACGAAGTAGGAGAAGGGTCCGGCGGGATCGTCCAGGCTCGGGTCCAGCAGGGACTGGTGCCGGATGGTCAAGACCCCGTGGGATGCGTGACCCATCAGGTTCGTTTTCACCCGGTCGGAAACTCGGGCATGGGGAAGCGGCTCCGCAGCTCTCAGCCCTGGCAGAGGAAAAGACAAGAGCACACCAAGCAGGATTGCGCCCCACCGGACGGGCTGGTTCATCGGCATTTCCTCCAGTTAAAACATTTCCCGGGCTCATCATAACATGATTTGACAATCTCGCCATCGTTCTCTTAAGATGAGGCCGGTGAAGAGAAGTGGGAAAAGGATGAAGGGTGAAAGGTGAAGGGTGAAGGATGAAAAAAATAAACCCGAGCAGCGTTTGGATGGGGATTGCCTTGTTGGGGGTCGCGGTTTTAGGCCTGGGGAAGGAGCAGTCAGCGCCGGCCGAGTATGAGATCCGGGAGGCGGACGGAATCCCTTACCTGTTCATGAACGGGATCCCTTACTTCACCCGCTTCCAGGAGACCGACCATCCGGTGCTCGACCTCTCGGGAACCTGGAAATTCAAAGCCGACCCGGAAAATCGGGGTCTGGCCGAGCAATGGTTCGCGCCGGAGCTGAATGAAGCGGACTGGAAAGACCACCCGATTCCCGGCTCCTGGCAGGCCGTGTTCCCGGAGCTCTTGGAATACATCGGCGCCAGTTGGTATTGCCGGAGCTTCACGGTCCCGGCCGCGTTCGCGGGAAAGTTCAACCGCCTGGTGCTCGACGGGGCCGGGTTCCACACCCGGGTCTTCTTGAACGGCGAAGAGATCGGCCGTCATGCCGGCAATTATTCGCGCTGGTCGCTCGATGTCTCCAAAAAATTGAAATATGGCGAGCCGAACTCGCTGGTCCTTCGGATTGATAACCTGCTCGGCTATTCCGACGTGCCGCCGCGGCTGTGGCAAGGGTCGCGCCTGGGCTGGTGGGAATATGCCGGGATCGGCCGGCTGGTTCAGATCGAGTCGTCGCCGGCCCAGACCATCTGCAAGCTGGCGGTGACAGCGGAGCCGGTCGCCGGCGGCGCCGGCCGCATCGCCATCCAGGGCATCGCTTACAATGCTTCGGACCAGCCGGCCCGGGCGGAGCTGGCCGTCCGGCTTTCGGATCCGGCCCAAGAGACCATGCTCCTTTTCCCGGCTGAAATCATGGAACTGCCGGCCCAGGGCGTGGCCGCTTTCAAGCTTGAAGGGAACTTGCCGAACGCGAAATACTGGTCGCCCGAGACGCCGGGCAACCGCTATCGGCTCTCCCTCGCGCTCTCCGGCCCGGTCGGAGCCGAGCGGCAGGCGGTGGAGATCGGTTTCCGCCGGTTCGAGGCGCGGGGAACGGGCATCTTCTTGAATGGTAAGCCCTATTACATCCGGGGGATCAACCGGCATGAAGACGACCCGGCGACCGGCCTCTTTCAGGGCGACGCGCGGATGGAAGAAGACATCGCGCTGCTCAAGGACTTGCGCGTGAACCATATGCGGATGGCCCATTACCCCAACGACCCGCGCTGGCTTGACCGCATGGATCGGGAGGGCTTCACCATTTGCGAGGAAATCCCGCTCTACCAGACCGCCATGGGGTTTACCAAGTATGGTGAGACTTTTTTCCTGGGGGAGCGGGAAAAAGAAGAGCCGCCGGCAGGGGTGGAGCGGCGTTCTCCTTTCGGGCTGATCCACCAGCAAGCGGACGAGAAGCTGATTCAGAATGCCATCCAGCAGGAGTTGGAAACCATCGAGCGCGACCGCAACCACCCCAGTATCGTGATGTGGTCGGTGGGCAACGAGAACATGACGCTCAGCTTTTTCCCGTCCTCCCGGAAAATGCACGCCCGCGTGATCGAGGCGGTCCGCCGTTTCGATCCGGACCGGCTGGTCACCTTCGCCGTCATCACTTCCGTCGGCCACCTTTCCCCTCGTTTTGAAGGAGTGGCCGACCTGGCCGACGTGATTTCCATCAATGAATACTACGGCTGGTATTACGGCGAGATGGAACAGTTGGGACCCTACCTGGACCACATGCACCAGAAGTGGCCGCAGAAGCCCATTTTGCTTTCGGAGTTCGGGGCCGACGCGGTCCCGGGCCGGCATGCGCCGGCCGGGGCGGAGCCGGAGAAGTTCACCGAGGAATACCAGGTCAAGATGCTGGAGCACGTCTGGTCGGAAATCCGGAAAAGGGACTTCATGGTGGGCGGCATGCCCTGGGTCTTTGCCGACTTCCGGGTGGGATGGTTCGGCGACATGCACCCGACCTTCCACATGAACGAGAAGGGAGTGCTCACTTACCGGCGGGAGAAGAAGCTCGGCTATAGCGCGCTCAAAAAGATCTATCAAGACCTCGAAGTGAAAGGACCGTAACGAGGCTCTTCCTTGGTATATCTTGGTGGGCTGCTTCAAGCGGGATCATTTATGGACTAGAATCTGTAAGCGCGAGGGATAGTCGGAAATCAATCCGTCCACCCCAAGAGCGAGCAGGCGCTGGATCTCTGCCGGCTCGTTCACGCCCCAGGGCAGCACCTTGGCCTTAATTTTTTGCGCATAAGCCAGGAACGCTTGATCCACTTGCGCCGGCTGGGGATGAAGGGAGAAAGGGAGCGCCAGAGATCGGAACCAGACTTTACGCAAAGGTTCGGAGGAATCCTGCAAGTAATTGAAGCCCACTTTCAACCTTGAATCCAGGGCCTGGACCCGCCGCACGATAAAGGGGTTGAAGCTGGAGAGGATCACGTTCTCGAAGAGCTTCCGCTCCTGAAGCAGCCGGACGATCTGCTCCTCGATGCCGTCGCTGCGGATGCTCCGGCCCTTGATCTCGATGTCCAGCCACATCCTGCTCCCGAACTGGTCCAGGACTTCCTCCAGGCGGGGGATGCGCTCGCCCGCGAACCGGGGAGAGAAGTGGCTGCCCACGTCCAGGGTTTTCAGCTCCGGGTAGGTATAGGACTTGACCCGGCCGTGGCCCGGGATCAGCCGGCGCAGGGTGAGGTCATGGGCCGCAACCACTTCGCCGCTTCGGCAGCGGAGCACGTCGAGCTCGATCCCGTCCATGCCCAGCTCCAGCGCGCGCTGGAACGCGGGCAGGGTGTTCTCCGGCGCTTCCCCGGCCGCGCCCCGGTGGCCGAAGCAAAGCGGGCGTGGGTTCATCATGAAAAAAATCTCTCACCACTTAAGACACAAAGGCACTAATAAAAAAGCTCCAGGATCATTTTATCTTTTTCGTGTCTTTGTGCCTTTGTGTTTCAGCGCTTTTTGCTCGATCTCCGCGATCATCTCGACCGCGACGGTGGCGTCGGAGGGGAGCACGGGCACGCCCAGGGTCATGCGGGTGTGTCTTCCCCGCTCGCCGAAAACTTCGACCATCAGCTCGGAGGCCCCGTTCATGACCTCCGGCTGGCCGATAAACCCGGGAACCGAGGCCACGTGGCCGGTCAGCCGGACGATGCGCTTGACCCGGTCGAGGTCGCCGATCTCGGCCTTGAGCACGGCCAGGCAGTTGAGCGCGGCCAGGCGGGCGCCTTGCTTGGCAAAGCCGACCCGGACCTCGGTGTCCACCTTGCCTTTCACCGCCATGCGGTCGCCCTCGCGCGGGAGCTGGCCGGAGATAAAGACCAGGTTGCCCACGGTCAGGGCCGGCACGTAAGCGCCCATGGGCGTGGGCGGAGCCGGCAGGGTAAGTCCAAGCTCGATAAGTCGCGCTTCGATCTTTGCCATGATGATCCCCCTTGATCGAAATGGCATCATTATACAATTCCTTTGGCCCTTGACAAGCCGGGGCGAGGTGGGCCAAGATAGGTTCGGGACAGCAGCCGGGGAAAATCAGGACAAGCGCCGCGGCCCGTTCCAAGCATGAAAAGCAGGGAGGCGTGAGATGCTCTACGACCATTACGATTTCGAGTCCCGCTACCAGGTGGTGGACGGCTACCGGATCCATTACGTGGACGAGGGCAAGGGCGAGACCTTGCTCATGGTCCACGGCAACCCCACCTGGTCCTACCTCTACCGCCACTTCATCCGCGACCTGCGCTCGGACTATCGCTGCATCGCGCTCGACCACCTCGGCTTCGGATATTCGGACAAGCCTTGGCTCGCCGACTACAGCATGCGCGCGCACATCATGCGGCTGAAATCCTTCGTGGACCAGCTCGGGCTTAAGGACATCACCTTCGTGGGCCAGGACTGGGGCGGGATCATCGGCCTGGGCTGGGCGGTTTATCACAAGCACCTGGTCAAGCGCCTGGTCATCCTCAACACCGCCGGCTTTGCGCCCGTGTTCCGGGAGATGGCGAAGAGAAAGGGGCCGGTGCCCTGGGCTTTCCCCATGCTCTGGGCCTTAAAGATCCCGATCCTGGGCGAGATCTTTATCCAGGGGCTCAACGGCTTTGCCAAATACCTGATCCCGCTGGCCACCTATCACCGGGAGCGGCTGACGCCGGAGGTGATGCGGGGCTACCTGGAACCTTACCCGACCTGGGGCTCGCGCCGGGCGCACCTCAAGTCGGTGCGGCAAATCCCCATGCTGCCCACCCACCCCACCTGGCAGCTTTTGCGCGATATCGGGATGAACCTCCAAGGCTGGCCCGTGCCCACCCAGATCATCTGGGGCATGAAAGACCCGGTGTTTGTGCCGTGGTTTGCCGACAAGTTCGAGGAACTGCTGCCCAACCACCGTCCCACCTTGCGCATCCCGGATGCCAGCCATTTCCTGCAGGACGACACCCCCGCGCCCATCATCGCCAAGATCCGGGAATTTCTCAGCTCGGCTGAGCTCGCCGCAAGCCGCCAGTCCGAGCGAGCCTGAAATAAGGAAGCTACGAATGTCCGCCAACCCTGAGAACCCGGCCGGCGGGACCGACGCCGTCGGCCCGGGCCGCCGGAGGCTCTTGAACGTGCTTCTGGGCGGGAGCTTTTTGGCCTGGGCCGCGGTGGTGATTTATCCGGTGATCCGCTACTTGCGACCGCCGGCGGAAAGCGGCGGCGCCAGCGAGAGCGCGCTCAGCGACGAGGACAAGCACAAGGTCCAGGAGGAGAGCTTTGTTATAATCCGGCTGGGCACGAGCCGGGTGATTGTGTTTCAGGATAGCCAGGGCAAACTGAAAGCGCTCTCGGCCGTGTGCACCCACGAGGGCTGCACCGTGACCTATAAGAAGAGTGAAGACCTGATCTGGTGCCCCTGCCACAACGGCAAGTTCACGAGCGAGGGCCGGGTGATCTCGGGGCCGCCGCCCAAACCCCTGTTCGCTTATCAAGTGACCGGCGACCTGGTCGGCACCGTTACCGTTTCCCGGCAAGGAGCCTAAGCGATGTCTGCGAACCCTTCCCCCGCGGCCGGACCGGCTTCCGAGCCTGGCAACCCGTTCCCGGGTAGCGTCCTGGAACACCCCTGGTCCTGGCTGGACCAGCGCTTCCACCTCCAAGACCTGGTCGCCTTCGTCCGCCACAAGGAGGTCCCCCTGGGCGGCGATACCATCTGGTATTACTTCGGGGGCGTCACCCTTTTCTTTTTCTTCATCCAGATTGCCACCGGGATGCTGTTGCTCATGTATTACCAGCCCGGGGAGGCGAGTTCCTTTGAAAGCATGAAGTATCTGGTCGGCGTGGTTCCCTTCGGCTGGCTGATCCGCAGCATCCACTGCTGGGCGTCCCACCTGATGATCATCACCCTGCTCGTGCACATGCAGAGCGTATTTTTCACCAAGGCCTTTCGCCAGCCGCGGGAGGTCACGTGGTTCACCGGGCTCGGGCTTTTGGGCCTGGCCCTCACCTTCGGCTTTTCCGGCTACCTGCTTCCCTGGAACGAGCTTGCCTTCTTCGCCACCGCGGTGGGCACCGACGCGGTCAAGTCCGTCCCGGTAATCGGCCAATGGCTGCTGGAAGTGATGCGGGGCGGCCCGGAAGTCAGCATCAACACCCTCTACCGCTTCTTCGCGCTCCACGTCTGCATCCTGCCTTTGGCCACCTTCGGCCTGGTCGGGCTGCACTTGTTCCTGATCCAGCGCCAGGGCATGTCCGAGCCGATTCCCCACGCGCAAGGCGGCAAGCCCCGCCGGCTCCGCTACATGCGCTTCTTTCCCAACTTTACCCTGCGCGACCTGCTCCTCTGGGTGGTCTGCCTGAACGCGCTCGCCATCCTCGCGGTCTGGCTACCTTACGGCCCCGGGATTCCCGGCGCGGAGTGGGAGCTGGGGGTCAAGGCCGATCCGCTGGCGCCGGCTTATCCCGGCATCCGGCCCGAATGGTATTTCCTTTGGATCTACCAACTGCTCAAGGAATTCCCCTCCCACTTCCTGGGCCTGGAAGGGCCCCAGGCCTGCCTGCTCCTGATCAGCGCGCTCCTCGGGGTTTGGGCGATCATCCCGATCCTGGATCGAAGCGCCGCGCAAAACCGCCCCAGCCCGGCTTTTACCGACTTCGGCGTCGGGGTCATCCTCTTCCTGCTTTTCCTCATGCTCAAAGCCTGGAACCTGGGCTTTGCGCCGGAAAAGGGAATGGACCCCTCCGCTGATCCGATCCAGGCCCAACTGATCGCCCGCAATGCCGCCTTGGCCGTGCTCGGCCTGGGCGCTCTGCTGATCGGGTTCCGGCGCCTGGTCCTGAAAACGAAATACTTCTACCTCTCCTCGCTGGTCCTGCTCCAGGCGATCTTGCACGGCCTGGTCGGACTTTCTTACCTCGCCGCCACCGGCATCTGCCTGCTCCTGCTGGCGGCGGTGCTGGCCGCGACCTGGGCCCGCCGGCCCGGCCGGACCGCGGCTTTTCTGATCCTGGCCTGGCTGGGCTTGAGCCTGGCTCCGGCCGGCGCCCGGGGCCAGGAGCCGGCCGCCTCTCCGGGGGCGGTCGAGGGACAAACAATCACGGAAGCCAACTGGCCGGCTTCTTTTCGAGAGTTGTGGCAGGCCCTGCAAGACGGGAAGCCGGTCTTGAGCGAGGACGCCCGGGCGCGGTTCCGCAGTTTCGCGGGTTTGGTCCAGAAACTCTTTTTCCGGGGCGCCGAGTCCGGGCTTCTCTCCTCGCCGCAACAACTCCAAAACCTTCTCACCCTGGAGACCGATGACCAGCAGTTGGCGGTGCTGCTCTCGGACAACTGCGTGCTCTGTCACTCCAATCCGGACCAGCAGGACGAGTCCACCCTGTTCCGGCCCCGCCAGGACCCGGCGGACCCTTACCGGTTCCTGGACTTGCGCGAGGTGGCGGCCGACGTGCATTTCCGCCGCGGCCTGCTCTGCTCCGGCTGCCACGGCGGGACGCCGGCGGACACCGCGATGAGCGACGCCATTTACCAGCGCTGGCCGGCGACTTCGGTGCGCCGCGCCGACCGGACCTGGATCCCGGGGTTTTGCACCCAGCGCTGCCATGCGGCGCCCGAGTTCATGCGCCGGTTCAATCCGGAGTTGCCGGTGGACCAGATGCTCAAGTATGAGCAGAGCAAGCACGGCGAGCTGCTGCTCCAGAAGCACGACTCGAAAGCCGCCCAGTGCCTCTCCTGCCACGGGGTGCACGGCATCCGCCGACCGACCAGCCCGATCTCGCGGGTGAACCCGCGGAACCTCCCTTCTACCTGCGGCGAGTGCCACGCCAGCCCCGAATACATGAAAGGCTACACCAAGGACGACGGGGTGACCCCTTTGCCCACCAACCAGCTCGCGCTCTATAAGACCTCGGTCCACGGCCAGGCGCTCCTTCAGCGCCGCGACCTGGGCGCCCCGGCCTGCAACGGCTGCCACGGCAACCATGCCGCGGTGCCGCCCCAGGTGCAAAGCATCGCCCAGGTCTGCCGGATGTGCCACGTGAACAACGCCACCCTCTTCGACGGCTCCAAGCACAAGGACGCCTTCGATGCCATGGGCTGGCCCGAATGCGAGACCTGCCACGGCAACCATGCCATCCAGGAGCCTGCGGATGAGATGCTGGGCACCGGGCCCCGGAGCGTGTGCAAGCAATGTCACGACCAGTATGCGTCCCCGGTCAGCAACCAGACCGCGGATTACTTTTATGCCTCCGTGGTTTCTCTCCGCGACAATTACAACCGGCTGAACACCCAGATCGGCCAGCTCCAGGAAAAAGGCATGGAGGTGGATAACCTCTACTTTACCCTGGCCGACCTCAAGGACGCCTTGAGCCGCACCCGCTCCCTGATCCATTCCTTTTCCCGCAGTGAATTTCAGAAAGCTTATGACCAGGGCACCCAGGTTTTGCTCCGCCTGCAAAACCAGGTGCGGCAGGCCAAGAACCAATACAACCTCCGCCGCACCGGCCTGCTCATCTCCACCTTGATCATCACCCTCTTCGGGATCTTGCTCTACCTCAAGATCCGCCAGGTGGATCGCCGCGGCGGCATCCGGGACAAGCAGTGAACTGTCGTGTCTTTGCGGCTTGAATTCACTTCCGCTTGGGGGATCAAGGGGATACCATGTGTATTCCTTGTTCCACCGCCACCCTGGGGAAACTTGCCCTCCCTCATTTTTCCGTGAACCGGGGGTAGGGGCGCGATTTATCGCGCCCTTGCCGGGAGGTGGGCGCAATCAATGCGCCCCTACGAAGACCGAAAATACGCGGCGCGGTCACAAACTGAGGGAGGGCAAGCCTGGGGAAATACTTGACATTCCCGAATTATAAAACTATAATAATATTTAGGGATGGGGGTGCGGGGGCCGCGAAAGGAGTCGGCGGTGATGAAGGTGCGAAAGAAGCTTAATCAAAAAGGCTTTACCCTGATCGAGATGGCGGTGGTGATGGCGATCATCGCCGTTCTCGCCGCGCTGGCCGGCTATAGTTATTATACTCAAATTCAGCAGATGCGCCTGAGCGGAGACGTGCGCCAGGTGGACCAGACCCTGCAACAGGCCAAGATGCAGGCCGTTTCCAGCGGAGTTCCCTGCGGCGTGGTCTTCTGGCGTAAAGGCGGCGAAGACCGCACCAAGGAGCCGGGCGAGTTCTGGATCTTCATGGATACCACCGGGGACAACAGATATACGGATGACGACACACCTTGTATGGGATGCCAACCCAATCCGGATCCGAATGAAGATCCTGCGGATCCCGATGATGATTACACTAAGATTAACTGTCCCAAGGCCGCGCCTCCGACGAGTTGCGTAGATGATCCTACGGTAACTACCGACTACATAGATACTAACGATGTGATCTTGGACGGTCCCTTCGTGCTGGAAAGAGGCGATTATTTCACCCGAATTTTCGGCTCCAACTGCCCGGCCGGCGGGGGGGTGCAGAATTTCATCGACGCGGGTTACGAATACATCTTATTCAGTCCCTTGGGCGGGGTGGTCAGTCCCCCCACCCCCTTGGTCCAGGCCAATCGGCGCATCCATATCCAAAATCACCCTCGGCAAAGTGCCGAGGCTCAAGCTGGTCAAGGCGCGATTGAATTGATTTTCGCCACCGGCGTCACCCGCGTCGTCCCGAGGGGGCCGGTGGACAAAGACGCCTGGGGACCGTGTCCGTGAACAGCAACGCCAGCCGTCAGTCCTTAAAGCAGAGTGCGTATGGCTTGGATCAAGGCGCGATTGAATTGATTTTTGTCACCGGCGTCACCCGCGTCGTCCCGAGGGGGCCGGGGGACAAGGACGCCTGGTAATATTAGGAGACCTGGATTTCCAGGGGCATGATCCGGATTCGAATTCGAGACCATGACCAAAGCCGGGGCGGGTGAGGCACCCGCCCCTGCTGCATGAACTAACCGGGGCCATCCCGAGGAACGGTGCCCCGCTTTTTTTCCAACTTTTGCTTAAACCTTAATCACCTTGGTATTGGCGATCATGTCATGCAGCGCCTTGCGGTCGGGCCGCAGGGCCAGGAGACACCCCAGGCCCAAGGTGATGCCGGTCACCAGGTAGCCCACGCACCGGATCACCGCCTGCTGCACGGTCAAGTCCGCGCCGTCGTCCATCACCACCTTGATGTTCATCAGCTTCTTGCCGATGGTCTGGCCCTTGAGCCCGATCGGATTCTCGTAAGACCAGCAATAGATGTAATAAGCCCAGGGAAGCACAATGCCGACCAACTTCCCCACTACCGGCACCACGCTCAGGATGCCGCCCACCACCATGAGAAGCACCGCGTCAATGATGATCGCAATCGCCCGCTGCCCGAAATCCGCCAGCTCGGCGCCCGCTACCGGCGCCGCCGGCCCTGGAGCCGGAACTCCTGGAACATTGCTCATCTTCCTTCCTCCTTTCGGTTCAATCCCCTGAAACGCATTCGATCTTCAATCGGTTTGAGCCTAGAGTAGCCGACCGCTCGCACCCTGTCAACCTCTTTTTCTAAAATCTTATTCTAAAATTGTAGCCCACCCTTGTCCGCAAGGGTGGGTTCCCTGACACCTTTCTCAGGGCCGCTGCATCTCTCCGTCCCAGGCAATGATCGGCTGGACCCCGAGCGTGGTCTTGAGTCCCGGCCGAAAATCCACCGCCAGCCTTTCATCCCGGTTCAGCAAAAACTCATAGCTCTGACCCGCGACTTCCAGCCGATAGGCTCCGGGCAAAAGCTCCGCCAAAGTCGCCTGCCCCTTTTCATCGGTTTGGGTTTGACAGCTGTTTTCAGAATTGTATTGGTCCACCATGACCACCTTGGAGTCGGCCAAAGGCTGGCCCAGGCGGCTCAGGTGCAATTCCAACGAGAAGCGCGGCGCCGGGGTGATACCTTCCGGGGGTTTGAATTTGCGGGCGTTGGGCACCACCAGGAAATGGTCCCAGTTCTCGGAGAGCACCTGCCCGTCGGCCGCGGTCAAGGTCATATACAAAGTGTAATGGCGCGGCTGTTCGGTTTCAGGAGCCGCGAAGGTGACCACGGTGGCGAGCAAAGCCTCATCCGCCGGCAGGTTCACCGTGATCTCATCCGAAAGCACAGTGGCAATCGGAACCTGGTGGCCGATGGTGGCGGTGATCGGCACCAGGCGGGTGGAACGGATCGCGCCGATGGGGTCCACCAGCGCGGTAATGTTCAACTTGCCAGATTGGCGATAGCCCCCGAAAATAAAACTGTCCGTCTCTTCCACCAACCGCCACTTCACCTTGGCCCCGGGAAAGGCCAGGCGCTGGTCGTTCATCAGATAGAGCGGAATCTGGATCTGCTCCCGTTGCGAATAGATGTTGCGGTCCACCCGGGTCGCGACCAGTTGCGGGGTAAAGGCCCGCTTGATCCAGGCCAGCGAGATCTTTTCTTCCAGGTTCCAGTCGGTGAACCCGAAGTTCACGCTCGGCCACCAGTCGTTGAACATGTATTGCAGCACCGAGCCGGTGGGGCGATACTTGTTCTCCCGGTTGATCTCGATGTGATACTTGATCACCACGGCCTGGTAGAGCTGGCTGGCAAAGGCCCAGCTATTGAAATCCGGGTAAAGGACGCTGCGGCCGATGTAGGTTTCCTGGAACGGGACCTCCAGGGCATGGTAGAGCCATTCGCCCTTGATTTTATCGTCCCGCAGCGGCCAGAGGTCGGGGTAATAATTCATCACGCTGGGCATGGAGTAGCTGACCGCCTCTCCGCCGAACTCGAGGGGGAAGGCTTCCGGGTCGCGGATCAGGTCAAAGTAGGTCTCCTTGTACCAGCCATACCAGGTGGTCGAGTCGGTCACCCGCCCGCCGGTCCGGTGCATGGGAATGAAGGGGTTCACCGTTTTCGCGATCCGGATCAGCTCGTTGTCCAGGTTTAAATTCAGGCTCAGGTCCTGGATCATCGGGAATTTTTCGCCCGGCCGAAAAGGCTCTTCCCGGCACCAGTTGCCGGGCAGCAACCCGTGCTCATTAAGCCCGATATGGCCCGACTCATCGTGCATGCTCCACCAGAAAATCGAGGGGTGGTTGTAAAGATACCAGAGGGCCTCGGTGGCCATGCGGCCGATTACTTCGGCGTTGTTGGTAAGCTCCGGGTCGCCGTTGGGCCGGATGAAGTCGCAGACGTTGACTTCCCAGATCAGGGTGAAGTTCTGGAGGATGACCATGCCCTCGCGGTCGGCCCATTCATAAACCATCGGCGGCGCCTGGTGGTCGTGGATGATGAGGACGTCCATGTTGTTGGCTTTGAGCAGGCGGAAATAGTCGGCCAGGTATTCCGGCGTGATCTTGGAGTAATACTCGGTGGGGATGCCGTTGGTCCCGCGCAAGGACAGGCGCCGGCCGTTCACGGACCAGAAGAAAGCCTCGGGCCCGGTCTCGGTCAGCTTCACCTCCTTGATGCCGAAAACATGGCTTTGCTCGTCCGCGGCCTGATCGCCGATCGAGACCACGGCCCGCGCCCGGTAGAGCGAGGGCGCGCCCAGCTCGGGGTGGTCCCAGGGCCACCAGAGCCGGGGCTGGTCCACCAAGAGCGTGAGCCGGACCTTGTTCGGCCCGGGCGGGAGCATCACCCGGCCGGCCAGGGTCTCGGAATCGCCCTCGAAGTTCTCGCCTTGCACCTGGATCTGGACCAGGGCGGCCTGCGGTATATTTGTGAAATTAGTTACAAAAATATCAAAGGCGACCTCGGCCCGGGTGTAATTATCGAGCAGCTTGGGCGAGATCAGGACCCAGGCAATCGCCGCGTCGCCGGTGGCCACGAGCTTGACCGGC
>Ga0154610_1092_pt1 | contig 34979 bp, 24 predicted proteins | sample Rifle2008BG13ft_FD_116039 | JGI IMG/M metagenome (GOLD analysis project Ga0154610, IMG submission 116039) | Deltaproteobacteria bacterium RBG_13_61_14 | reverse complement strand
TGAGCGTTTCCCGCGCGACGCCGGCCGCTGGGATCCAGCCAGAACCACTCCTGGGGCGGATCGCTCCACAGGTCTGGAGAGGGGGAGAGGCTCTCCGCGGAGGCCAGACGGCCGAGGGCCTGTTCCAGGCGGCGGGAAGCCTCGGTCCGTTCCAGGGAGCGGACCCCCAGGATGGCCTGCCGGGCTCCCACCCGGACCAGGTAGAGGCCGGGAAGCACGGTGAGGATAAAGACCATCAGCACCAGCTTGACGGTGATGCTCACTTTCGGCCCGGCCCAGGAATGCAGTTGGAAGCGGGCGAGGAGGCTTAAGTAGGGCAGAATAAAGGAACGGATCAGGGAATAGAGGACCAGGCCGGCCAGGGTGGAGAACCAGCTCATGGCCAAGAGGCCGGTGAGAAACTGAAATCCAAAAATGGCGTGCTGGGAGACCAGGATGATTTGGATGGTGATCGCGGCCAGGACCAGGCCGGCGGTGACGGCCAGGCTCACGGCTACCGGCAGGCGGGTGAGGCGCTTCCAGTAAGAGTTCAGTTCATCGGAATCGAAGCCTTTGGCCTGGGAGGCTTCGAGCCAGGCGTGAAACGCCTGGAGACGCCGGCGGAGGCTGCGGAGAAGGAGGAAGACAGCGAGATGGAGGGGAAGCAAAAGCAGGAGTGCTCCCCAATAGGCGAAGGGAATCAGCGTCCCCGCGAAAAAGAGCATCATGGCCAGAACGAGCAGGTCGGCCACGGCCAGGCTGATCAGCAGGTTGCGGCGCAGCCGGGTAAAACGTGCTTCCAGTTGCAGAGTTTGCATGGGCGAAAAACCCGGGGAGACATCTTACTATGGCCCTGCTTGATGCGCAACCGCCGCTTTCAGCCGGCGGAAAGGTGAATCTCACCCGTGCAAGTGCATCCGGCTCTGCTATAATGGGACGCAGGAGGTGGAGCAATGGGGGAGGAAAGGTTGAGCCGGTTCGGGGTTTCCATGGAGGAGGGCCTGCTCGAGCAATTTGACGGCTACTGCCGGGGGCACGGCTACAGCAACCGCAGCGAGGCGATCCGGGACCTGATCCGCAAGGCGTTGATCGAGGAAGAGTGGAAGGAGAACCGGGAGACGGTGGCCGCGCTCACCCTGGTTTACGACCATCACGTGCCCGGGCTGACCGAGAAGCTGACCCGCTTCCAGCACGACTTTCCCGGCCAGGTGGTGGCCGCCCTGCACGTGCACCTGGGCCATCACGCCTGCATGGAGGTGATCGTGACCCGGGGCAAGGCTAATGCGATCAAAGCCTTTGCCGACCGCCTGATCGCGCTCCGGGGCGTCAAGCACGGCACCCTCACCGGCACCACGGCCAAGATCTGAGATGAGGAAATATTGAGCGTCTGTTCAGAAAATATTTTTAACCGCGGATGAACGCGGATGGACGCGGATCAGGGAGGGGTTCAATTCTTTTTCTATTGGCGTTGATCTGCGTGCATCTGCGGTTGCGATTTTCATGTTTCCTGGGTGCCGCAACGCGGCATGAAAGACGGTTTTCCGATCGCGTGAGAGAAGACTCTGACGCCGAAAATCTACCTGGTCCGTCACGGCCAGGTCCGGGTTTGAAGTGTTTCCGATTAAGGCGCGTCGGGGCGCGGCCTGCCGCGCCCCGACCTTTGAATGTGGTAATCAGGACGAATAAAATAATGATTGCAGATTGGTTTCAAATCTCTCTACCCTTCCGGCTTTCCCGGAGAATCAGACGGCGGAGCGCTTGATTAGTTTCTTCATAGTGGCAGGCCATCTGCACGTCGCGCAGCCGCTTCTCCTGGCCGGATTCATGCATGTAGCCGTAGCCGCCCAGCACCTGCACCGCGTCCAGGCAGGTGTCCACGCCCGCCTCGGAGGCGAAGATCTTGGCCTTGGCCAGCTCGGCGCGGGACGGCTTGGCCTCGGCGCAGGCCTGCCACAGCCCGGCCCGGGCCGCGTGCAGGCGCACCTCCATGTTCGCCAGCATCTCGGCCACCGCGTCGTGCTCGATGATGATTCTGCCGCCCTGGTAGCGCTCGCCGGCATAGCGGAGCGCGGTCTCGAAAGCGCCCCGGGTAGCGCCGATGGCCGCGGCCGCGCTCAAGCCCGAGGCATAAGCCAGCGCGCCCTCCAGGATCTCCTCGGCCCGTCCCCGGCCGATCAGGTTCTCCGGGGGAATCCGGCAGTCCTCAAAGAGTAGCTCCGCCATCGGGCAGATCCGGTTCCCGAGCATGCGCTCGACCTTTTCCACCGAAAAGCCCGGGCTCCCGGCCGGCACCACGGCCAGGCCCAGCCCTTTTGGTTCCGGCTCCGAAGCAACCTGGACCATGACCAGCACCAGGCCGGCGAGGTTGCCGCTTCGGACCAGGCGCTTGCGGCCGTTGACGACCCAGCCTTGAGCGGTCGCGGTGGCAATGGTCATGATCCGTCCGGGCTCGGTCTCCTGCCAGGCCAGGCCGGCGAGGGCGGGCCGCTCCGCAGCCGGCGATTCGAGCAAGGGGGCCAGGAACCTGGAAGCGCCGGACCCCTCGGCCTGGAACAGGGTCCAGGTGGCGAGGAGATGGCCGGCGAAGATCATGGCCGTGCCGGCGCAAGCCGCGGCCAGCTCTTCGATCAGGATGGCGGGGGGGAGCAGGCCGGGAAAGGCCGGCTCGGTCTCGCCGGCCGCGGGCAGATGAAAGCTGAGGAGTCCCGCCTCGCCGCCTTTGCGCATAGCTTCCCAGGGAAAGCGGTCGGGATGGTCGTCCCATTCCAGGGCCGAGGGCGCGATTTCCCGCTCGGCAAAGCGGCGGGCGGTGCGCTGAAAGTCCAAGAGTTCCGCGGAAAGCCGGATCATGCTTTACTCCCTGAGCGCTTCGTTGCCGCCACGCGAATTTCGTAGAGGTTTTTCACCTCGACCCGGGGCGGCTTGCTCATGGAGACCTCCAGGCTTAAGGTGCCGGGCTGAGAAGGAGTAAAGGTCAGCTCTCCCACCCGCCGGCTGGGCATGTCCGGCTGCAGGTCCACTTCGGTGACCAGTTGGGCGATGGTCTCGTGATCGCGGCGCAACTCGGCGCGGAAAGAGACCTGCCGGATCGCCTCCAGCGTGTCGTTGGCCGCAAAGAGAGGAATCCGGGCGGTTCGTCCTGCCGGGTAAGGGGAAAAGCGGGGCGTGGCAAAGGCCCAGATCGGGCGGAAGCATTCGAGGAGCGCATGGTAGGCCTTTTTGGGCTGGCGCCAGTAGTCCACCACGGACCAGGTGACCGCGGGCTGGGAGTCGTTGTGCAGGAAGGCGATGATGCCGAAATTGAGATGGTATTTGACCGAGCGCAGCCATTCCACGTGGAACTTGAGCAGCCGGGCCTGGTAATCCTGGGAAGCGTCCACCAACTCGGAGAGCCAGGTGTAACCCCGGCGGTCCACGTAGCGGCGCAGGAAGCGGTCCTGGTAGAGGTGGTCTCGCCGCAGCTTCGTCCAGTCTATCCGGGAAAGCTCGGCGGGGATGAAGCGCAGGCTGCTTTCCAGTCCGGGAAAAGCCTGGGCGCCGAACTCGGTGATGAATCCCAGGCTTTCGATGTCCGAGTTGAGGAAGAATTTCCGGAACCGGTCCGCGTCCCCCATGATCGGATAATACCAGCCGCAGTAGTAGTGCTTGTCCGTGCCGGCATTGCCCGAGGCCAGGTTGATCGGCCGGCTCGAGTCTTCCTCCGCCGCCGCCGCGGCCAGCGCCGGGTCCAGAACCCGCAAGTTCCAGCCCCCGCCCCGGGCCAAATGGTAGAAACCCGGGAGGCTCCGGACCACGTCCTGGAAACGAAAGTCGTGCAGAGTGATGCCCACTTCCGAAGGCTCGTTGTGGCAGCACCAGAGCGCGATCGCGGGATGGTTCTCCAAAAGCCGGACCATGGCGCGGACCTGGCGCCTTGCCTCGGGGAAGACCGAGCGGTGGTAGCCCCATTGCAAGGGAAAGTCCTGCCAGACCAAGATGCCCTGGCGGTCGCACTCGTCGTAAAACTCGGGCCGGTCCACGTGGGCGTGCACCCGGACCATGTTGTAGCCGGCCTCGGCCATCATGGCCACGTCCTTAACCAGGTCCGCGGGGGAGGTGCGGGCGAGATAGACGTCCGAGGGGGCGTAATTGTTGCCCTTGATGTAAAGGCCCTGGCCGTTGAGCCGGAAGCGGAGCCGGTCGTCGGCGGAGACGGTCCGGAGCCCGACGTTGAAGGTTTGGCGGTCGAGGGTCCGGCCGTGGCAGAGCATGGTGATGCTGGCCCGGTAGAGATGGGGCAAGCCGCGGTCGTGGCACCACCAGAGTTCGGGCTTGGTCAAGGTGGATTCCTCCGACAGCCGGACCGGGCCGACCGGCGCCCGCACCTGGCGGCGGAACTTGTATCCCGCGCCTTCGAAATTTTGGGGAACGAGCTCGAACCATAGGTCCAGGTCGCAGGGCTCCAGGGTGGTAAGGTCCACGTTGAAGCGGACCCGCGCGTTTTCCGCGGCCAGCTCCAGCACCTGGAACTGCACGCGGTCCAGGCAGGCCGGGCCGGTCTCCACGATCTCCACCGGCAGCCAGATCCCGCCGGGGTTGTGGCAAAAGGAGATCACGTCCCAGTGGCCGAACACGCCGGTGATCTGCTTCTTGGCCGCCCGGTTTTCTTCCTGGCAGGACTCGACCTCCACCACCAAGAGGTTGTCGGACTCCAGCACATCGTTGATCGGGAAGTCGAAGGGATCGAAGTAGCCGGCGTGGTGGCCGAGGTGGTGGCTGTTGAGGTAAACGTCGGCCCCGTAAAACACGCCATGGCAGCGGAGCCGGTAGAGCCGCTCGGCCTGCCGGCTGAAGGGGAAGCGGGTGCGGTAAACGACCCGGCCGGCATGGTCCTGGAGCTCCGGGAGCATCTGCCACTGGCCGGGCAGCTTTTGCTCGAGCCAGTCCCTGTCGTTGAAGCCGGGGTCGTGGTAATCGGCCGCAAACTGGGAGACCGCCTTCACCCGCCAGGGCGTCTCCACCAGCGAGTGGCGGGCCAGGCCGCTGTTGAGAAAAGTGGCAGCCATTAAGAGAGGATTCTAACACAGTCATTCATGCCGCGCGAGGCGTGGCGCCCTGAAAATATGAAAAGGGCTTCCACTCCTGATATCATGAAGGGGTCGGGGAAGAAGGTCGTTGCTCTGGGGAGCGTCCGAAGCCGGCGACGCCGTCTGACCTGGATATCGCCCCGAACCCGAAATGGTCGCCCCCGCTTCTCGGGGAGCACGCCGAACCGACGGGAGGAGCAATTGCCCCGGAACTTTCTTTCGATGGATCAGGTCATAACGGACAATAAATCCGGGGCTGGCGCGTATTCCCGGATGAAGCCGAAAGCGAGCTTCGATGGTCTCTTCGGATGAAGCGTTAATGATCGCTTATCGCCGGGGCGAGGCAAAAGCCTTTGACGAGCTGCTGCTCCGCTACCGGACCCCGCTGTTCAGCACGCTCCGGCGCCTGGTCGGCGACCGGGCCCTGGCCGAAGACCTGTTCCAGGAGACGTTCCTGCGCGTGATCCAACATGCCGGCCGTTACGATGCCGGCCGGAAATTTTCCGGCTGGGTCTTTCGGATCGCGCGCAACCTGGCCGTGGATGCGCTCCGCCAGCGGGGCGTCCGCCGGGAAGAGGAACTGGACGATGAGCACCATGACCCGGCCGGCGGTCCGGACCGGGCCCTGGCCCGGGCCGAGCAGGGTGAGGCCATCAGCCGGGCGCTCGAGCTTTTGCCCCTGGAGCAGCGCGAGGTCTTCTTGATGCGGGAATGGGCGGGCCTGAGCTTCAAGGAGATCGCGGAAGTTACGGAAAGCCCGCTCAACACTGTGCTCGGCCGCATGCACCTGGCGGTCAAGAAACTGCGGGCCAGCCTGGCCGAACACGCGGAGGCATAAGATGGACAAGGAACCCTCTCCGGCCTGCCGGAAATTTCGCCGGGAACGGCTCTTGCTCTATGCCTACGGCGAGCTTCCCGCCGGCGAGGCGGAGGTGATCCGCCTGCACCTGGCGGGTTGCGCGAGCTGTCGGGCCGAGGTGGAGGCGATCGCCGCGGTGCGGGCCGCGGCCTCGGCGCCGGGTCTGCAGGAGAATCCGCCGTCGGCGCTGGAGGCCAGGCTGCGGATTGCGGCGCGGGAGGCGCTCTCGGCCCGGCCGGGACTGCGGGAGAGGATTCCCGGATGGCTTCGGCAGCCCAGGTTCTGGTATGCGGCCGTGGCCGCAGCGGTGGTGGTGATGGTGGCGGGCTTGGGCTATCGCTCCTGGGAATCACATCGCGCCCGGCCCGAGGATTTCACGAGCGACGGGCTGGCAGCGCTGGTCGAGGAGGTGGACTCCTGGGATAGCCCGCCCTTGGCGTTCCTGGAATTGGAGCCGGCGACGCCGCTCTTCGAGGAAGTTGAGCAAGAGCCGGAGGTCATCTCTCCGGGCGACGAGGCCGCGGCGGAGCCTTGGTATTGGCCGACGCCGGAGAGCGGCCTGGACAAGATCGAGCGCGGGCTGGAAGAGTTGGATGCAAGTGTCCGCTATTTATAAACCTGCCCGGGTCCGGGACCGAAAGAGCGGACCCGGGTGAAGGGAAGAGGAGGAAAGATCATGCGAGCGAGAAAATGGAACCGGTATGGATGGCTGGCCCTGATCACCGTGTTGGCGGCGGGTTTGATCTGGATAACGCCGCTGGCGGCGCCGGCGCAGCAGAAAGAGCAGCCGGCATTCGAGACGGAAGGGCCCCTGGCTCCGCCGCCTCCGCCTGGTCCGGGCCGGCCGGGGCCGCGGGGCGCGCGCGTGCACCAGCCGGCGGACCGGCCGATCCGCGACCAGCAGGGCATGGGGCCAGGCATGGGGCCGGGCACTGGACCGGGCATGGGCCAGGGCGGCGGCCGGCGCTGGGGCGAGGCGCTGGAGCGGATGAAGACCGAGAACCCGGAGCGTTACCAGCGGATCAGCAAGATCCGGGAGTTGGCGGATCGGTACCGGGCGACCACGGAAGCGGCGGAGAAGAAGAGGATCGAGAAGGAGCTGCGGCCCCTGCTCGATACGGAGTTGAAAGCGATCCAGGCGGACAACCAGAAGAAGATCGAGGAGCTGGAGAAGCGGCTGGACGAGGAGAAGCGCAAGCAGAAGGAGCGGGAGCAGAACTGGGACGCCTACCGGGATTACCAGTTCAACCGGATCACCGGCAAGGACGACTACCGGAACCTGCCCCTGGGACCGTGGAAATAATTACTTAACATGGGGCCTGACCCCATGTTAAGTAGCGACGGGAACGGGCCGCCTTTCGGCGGCCCGCTCCATTCTGACCGCGCCAACCGCCGGACCGATGCCCCTGGGCTATTGTTTCCTTCCCGCAGCTTGCTCCAGCAGCGGCAGGCGGCCCAGAGCCCAGGCCGAAGCAGCGTAAAGGAACAGAGCGATCAGCACCACCGCCCGGAGCCCGTAGAGATAGGAAACGCTCTCGACCATGCCGCCGATGGTGGCTCCCAGCATATTGGCGGCAAAGGCCGCCTCCACTCCTCTTACCCTCCGGATCGAGCTGGCGAAGATCACCCCCGCGAAAAACAGGGGCAAAGAGTAAAAGGCGCCGACCAGAATGCCGCGGGTCAAGTAGCTTCCTAGGAACAGCTTATCCACCGGGACCAGGTAAGACAAGAAGAGGCTGGCGAGAAGTCCGAGATACCACCAGCGCATTTTTTCAAGCTGACCGCGGAGCGCAATCAAGTTGGCGAGCAGGATCATCACCAGGATGGCCGAGATGATGACGACGTTGACGATCCAGGTGGAGCCGAATAGCAACGCCGCCTTGGAGATCGAATGGACCTCCACCAACATGAACCCGGCGCCCAGAAACAGGAAGTGGCTGGGGCCGATCCGGCCGGCCGGGAATAAAAAGCGGATGACCAAGACCATGAAGGCGCACAGGACCGCGATCAGAATGTAGTAAAGGGAGGGGATCTGGCGCTGTTTCAGGTAGAGGAAGGGCCAGTCGTCGGTGGGCACGGCGATCTCAACTCCGGGACGAAATTTTTCGAAGTATTCCTTAGGGAGGAGACGACCGGAGATGGCGCGGGCCAGAGCAGGATCCTTCTCGACTTGGCTCCGAAGGCTTTCCTTGTCGCCGGACAGGAACAATATCCCGCCGGTGCCGCACACTTTTTCGCGGCCATAATTGTCAAGGATCAGCGACGGCTGGCCGAAAACTTCTTTGCTCAGGGCGTAGAGCTTGGCACCCAGCCACTCGTGATGGCGCTGGACAAAGAAACTGAGCGAGATCACGCCGCCTTCGGCCAGGTGGGCTTTGGCTTCCTCGAAGCTTTCGCGGGTGTAGACATAGCTATCGAGGTTGATGTTGGTGAAGTTGGAAACCAGGGTATGCGAGTCCAGGAGGGCGAAGATGATCAAATCATATCGCCGGTCGGTCTTTTTGAAAAAGGATCTGGCATCGTCAATGTAAAGGTGGACCCGAGGGTTCTGGTAGGGCCTCTCGGGATGGTAGGTGCTACCCAGCCGGGCGATCAAGGGGTCAATCTCCACGGCATCAATCTGGGTGGCGCCATTCCGCAGCGCGGCGGCCACGTCATTGCCGGCGCCCGCCCCCACGATCAGCACCCGTTTCGGCCGGGGATGGAAGCGATAGGGGAGGTCATAGGGATAATAAGGGGCATCCTCCTTTCGAAACACGCTCGGGAATCGTTCCAGTTGGGCCTCGGAAAGATCCAGGATCAACATATAGGTCACCGAGTTGATTTGAATCTGGTAATACGGAATTTTCGCCCCCAGCGTGTTATTGATGACCTTAGAGAGCTGGAGCTTCTGGTATGGCGACCAGAAGGTCAGCTGGGAGGGGGTATCCTTTTCGATCGTCAAAAGAAGAAGAACCGCCACGGTCGCCATCCCCGCGATCGTCCTCCGGGACCAGGGCCAGATCAAAACCGCCATGCCGGAAGCGCCAATCAAAAACCAGATCCAGGGAGGGGTTTGTAAGTAACTGAGCCAGGAAAAAACCCAGATGCCGGCCAGACTCCCCATCAGGTTGATCGAGTAATCGCGAATCCGGTTATCCGAGGTCGCAAAGATATCGCCTAACATTTGGCCGAAGGGAACAAAAGTTACGGCCAGGACTACCACCACCGCTGCGATCATGGTATAGCCGGCCGCCATCTTGAAAAGGGTGGTGTGCAAGGGCGCGTACCAGATGTTGTATTCCGGAAAAGTCAGGTAATTGGGAATCTGCCGGAGGCCCACGCCCAAAATCTCCGCCCCGGGATGAACCGCGGCGGCCAGGCCGACCAACCACAACAGCGAGAACAAGGGTCCGACGCGAAACCGTTTGAGGCTGAAGCCGATCCCCAGCCCCAGGAAACAGGAGATCAGGGTGAGGTTCCGGAAGTAGGCGAAGATGCGGATTTCCACCCCGATCCAGCGGATCAGGAGCAATTCCAAAAACAAGGACAGGAAGCTGAGGACCAAGAGCTCCAGAGCCACGGGCATCCGGCTCGAGCGAGTGGCGGCGCTCATCCGTTCCCGCCTCTCATTTTCATCGGGGCAAGGTGAGGGCCCGGGCCGGCTCGCTTTTCGGACTTTCGTTGAGCGTGGGCGCGTGATCCAGGGCGGTCACCGCGTAGTCGTATTCGCGGCCGGGAACGAGGGCACGGTCGGTGTCCAGGTATTCCGCCTCGAAGAGCGGCTCCGGCGTGATCCGCTCCCAGCCGGCCGAGCCGGCCAAGCGGCGGTAAACGTAATAGCCCTTGAGGTCCGGCTCCGGGTTGCGGTTCCAATGCAGCATCACGCCCTGCGCCGAGGGTGCGGCCACCAGTTCGGCCGGCGGCAAGGGCGGGATCTTGTCCTCGGGAACAACCTCCACTTCTGAAGAGGCCGGGCCTTCCTCCTCGATCCCCCCTTCCGCGGACAGCACCGTGCGCACCACATACCGGTAAGTCTTCCCGTTGGTCAAGTTGCCGTCCACCCAGCAAGGCCCGGGCGCCAGTTGCAGGTTGGCCGAGCGCCGCGGATACGGCTCGCCCAGGAGCGCCCGATAGACGCGGAACCCGGCCGGCGACTCCACCGAGGGCGGGCTTAGCCAGCAAAGTTGGACGAAGCCATCGCCCGGCTCGGCCGTGAGCGAGGCCGGGGCCGGCGGCGGAGGGAGAAAAACCACTGGCACGGCCGGCGAGGCCGGTCCGGCCTTGCCCTGGGCGTTCAGGCTTTGCACCTGGTAAGCCGCGCTCTGGCCGGCAGGAACTTCACAGTCGGTAAAACTCCGCTCGGCGAGAGGAAGGTCGGCCAGGGGTTTGAATTCCGGCTCATCGGCGCGCCGGCGCAGCACGCGGTAGCCCGCGGGCTCGGTCGAGGGGGCTTTCCAGCTCAGGCGCAGGCACCCTTCGCGCACGCTCGCGTCCAGCGAGCCCGGCGGGTGGATGAGGAACGCGGACGGGGGAATCGGCGGCTGCTTGACTCCGCAGGCCGCGAGGAGAGCAAGGAAGAAAAAGTAGAGAAGCCGCGGCCTCATGTCCGGAGCCGGCGGCGCAGTCGCGCGATTTCCTGGCGCACGCGGCGGGGCGCGGTGCCGCCGATGACGGACCGCGCTTGCAGCGAGGTCTCGAGCTTAAGCACCCTGGCCACGTCTTTCTGGAACTTGGGCGAGAATTTTTTCAAGTCGGCGAGCGCGAGGTCGGGCAGAAGCAGGCCCCGGTCCAGGCAATGGCGGACGATCCGGCCGACCAGCTCGTGCGCCTGGCGGAAGGGCAGGCCCTTTTTGACCAGGTAGTCGGCGAGGTCGGTGGCGAGGATGAATCCCTGCTCTGCGGCTTGCCGCATCCGGTCGGGGTGCACGGTCAGGCCGGGGAGCATGGCCGCGGTGATTTCGAGGCAGTGGCAGAGCGTGTCCGCCGCGTCGAACAGGCCCTCCTTGTCCTCCTGGAAGTCGCGGTTGTAGGCGAGCGGCGTCGCTTTCATCACGGTGAGGAGCGCCATGAGCGCGCCGACTACCCGGCCGGTCTTGCCCCGGATCAGCTCGCAGGCGTCGGGGTTCTTTTTGTTGGGCATCATGCTCGAGCCGGTGGCGAACTCGTCGCCGATCTCGAGGAATCCGAACTCCTCGCCGCTCCAGAGGATGAGCTCTTCCATCAGGCGGGAGAGGTGGACCATGGCGATGGCCGCGGCGGCGGCGAACTCCAAGAGGTAATCCCGGTCCGCGACCGCGTCGAGGCTGTTGCGGCAGACCCCGGCAAAACCGAGGGCGCGGGCCACGAATTCCCGGTCCAGGGGATAAGCGGTCCCGGCGAGCGCGCCGGCCCCGAGCGGGCAGAAGTTGAGCCGCTTGAGCAAATCCTGGAAACGCTCGCGGTCGCGCAGGAACATTTCCACGTAAGCCAGGAGGTGATGGGCGAAGAGCACCGGCTGGGCGCGGCGGGTGTGGGTGTAGCCGGGCATAATGACCGATTGGTGTTTTTCGGCAAGGTCGAGGACGACGCGGGCGAGGGCTTCGAGTTTCTGGATGGCGAGCCGGGTCTGGTTGCGGAAATACAGGCGCATGTCCAGGGCCACCTGGTCGTTGCGCGAGCGGCCGGTGTGGAGCTTGCCCCCGAGCGGTCCCAGCTTTTGGGTGAGTCGGCGCTCGACGTTCAGGTGGATGTCTTCCAGGCCGGGGTCCAGGCGGAAGCGGCCTTCGCGCCATTCCGTGAGCATCTCGGCCAGGGCGCGCTTGATGGCCAGGGCCTCTCTCCGGCTGAGCAGCTTGGCCCGGAAGAGCGCTTCGGCGTGCACGATGCTGCCCAGGAGATCGTATTCGGCCAGCCGGCAGTCGAAGGCGATGCTGGCGCTGAACGCTTCGAAGAGGGGATGGGTCTTTTTCCGAAAGCGGCCGGCCCAGGTTTTTTTGCTCATGCGGGTCCTCGCGGTTTGAGATCGTGCTCCATTTGTAACAGCAAGCCCGGGCGAAGTCAAGGAATCTCCAGTCGCCGGGCCTACCCCATCGAAGCGGCTTTGGGTGGCGTGGCCGCTCATTGCAGTCGCCGGCCCGGGTGGATAGCGCGCTTGAAAAGACCCCTGGAGAGATGATAAATTCAGGATCGGCGACCGGGGATTGGGGCTGATGAGAAAGGACCAGCTCATGAAGAGACGGCAAGAGATTTCTTGTTTGGTGGACCGCGCGGTCAACCGCCGGCTATTCCTGCTGACCACCGGCGCGGCCGCAGCCGGGCTTGCAGGTCCCGGCCCCGCAGCCGCGGCCAGGTCCGGCAAGATGCGCCTGCGCGTGGTGTATGCGCTGCACGCGGTGAAGCAGCACACGGCCGACTGGCCCAATCGGGGTTTTGATTTTGCGCCGGTGATGGAGCGGATCAACCACGCTCTGGCCCAGGCGTTCCCGGACTACGAGTTCCGCCCCGCCACCGCGAGCGGACCGATCCAAGCCGAAAAAATCATCCTGGGCGACGTTGCCTCCGGGATTGACGGCTACATCGTGGTGCAGATGAACAACTGGAACCTGGTGGTGCAGCCCTTCGCGGCCACGGGTAAACCCGTGCTCTTTGTCCATTTCCTCTACGGCGGCACCGGCGGGTTTTTGGTTTTCAACTCACGCTTCCTCCGTCAAAACAGGTCCCAGGTGGGTTTTATCAGCTCCTCTAATCTCGACGACCTGATCGCCGCGGTGAAGTGCTTCGAGCGGGTGAAACCAACCGGGGCCGCGGCTGATTTCGCCGCGGCCGTCGCCCTGGTCCGCCGGGAACGGACGCCCGGCCCGGGTGATCTCGCCTGCCTGGCGGATCCGCTCTCGGCGCTCAGCCCTGAAGAAACCTTGCGGAAGATGCGGGAATCGAAGATCCTGGCCGTGGGTTATCCCGGGGTTTCCTTAAGGGGCCTTCCGATCATTCCGATGAGAATGCTGTCCTTCGGCAAGCTGAACGCCGCCTGGAAAGCCGCGGACCGAGACCAGGCGGCCGCCATTGCCGAAGGCTGGCGGCAATCCGCCGCCGCGGTGGAAGGCGTTTCGGACGAGACGCTGGCGAGTTCGGCCGCCATGTACCTGGGCATGAAAAAGCTACTGCAAGAAAACGGGGCCAACGCCATCACCATCAACTGCCTGGTCGGGTTCTACGGCGGGTTCATCCACGCCTACCCGTGCCTGGGCTTCCATGAGCTGTGCAACGAGGGCCTGGTGGGAGCCTGCGAGTGCGACGTGCGCTCGACCGCGACCATGCTTGCGATCAACGCAATGACCCGGGGCCGGCCGGGCTACATTTCCGACCCGGTGCTGGACACGACCACCCGGCGGATCATCTATGCGCACTGCGTGGCCTCAAACCGCCCCTTCGGGCCGCAGGGCCCGGCGAACCCGTTCCAGATCCTCACCCACTCCGAAGACCGCCAGGGAGCCTCGGTGCGCTCGATCCTGCCCTCCGGCTACATGACCAGCACGCTCGAATTCGCCTCCGGCCGCAAACAGATCCTCTTCCACCAGGCCAAGGCCCTGGCCAACGATCCGGACGACCGCGCCTGCCGGACCAAGCTGGTGGCGGAACCGGTGGGCGACATCGAGAAACTTTTCACCCAGTGGGACCAATGGGGCTGGCACCGGGTCACGGTTTACGGCGACCTGAAAGAGCCGGTCTTGGCCCTGGCCGACGCCATGGGCTATGAATTGGTCCCGGAAGCCTAAGCGATAGCTGCCGGGCCGCGCAGCTTCACTCGTATTTTTTTTCTTGACAAGGGCCTGGTGATGCGGGATACTGGGGTTACGCTGGGAAAGGAGGTGGTCCAATTGGAAATAAATTTATGGATCAGCGAGGTGGCTGAGACTTAGGGGAGACACCTTCCTTGCGTTGCCAGGTTCGCGGGTGTCGAACCTGGGTCAATCCCCACAGTTCACCGGCCCCGGAAGGCCGCCAAGCCTTCCGGGGTTTGCTTTTTTCAGGCCAGAATAAAACGCAGAGCGCACAGAGAACACAGAGAGGAGAAAGAGGATGCTTCAGGTTTTTAGACTTTGAACTTCAGGCTTTTTCTCCGTGATCTCTGTGGTCTCTGCGTTTAACTCCGGAAAAAATAATGACGGGCACGTCGGGGGCCGTGCCCGTCAGTATAAGGGACAGACTGCGTATCCGCCGCCGGGAGAGGAATGTTAACGAAGTTGGATTAATGGTGAGGGATCCAACTCCCCTCTCCCTCAGTTAGTTATCTCTTTTTCTTTTTGGCAGCTTTTTTGGCCGGTTTCTTTTTGGCTTTCTTCGCCATCAGCTTCTCCTTTCTTGGAATGGGATTGCCCGTTCGGGCGTGAAAGTAAATCTCCGGCGGCGGCCGGAGTCTGCCGCAGAAATGAAAAAGCCAGAGAAACTTCTCCTGCTCGAAAATCCTTCGTAGGTTTTCGTCGGGAGTTTCTCTGGCTGCGAGACCAAGCGTTTCGATCTAAAACTTTTTAGTTCCATCAGCTCCACAACCTGTGTCGCTTACCACCACCCTATGGAACCGAGAGCTATTGTGGCACACTTCAAAAAATTTGTAAAGAAAAAAATGCACAAAATGAAAATTTTTTTCGGGCCGATTTTTTCCCTCCGACGGGCTTTTTTCCGAGCAGGAGGGCCGGGCGGCTCCCGCCCGTAAACGAGCCCGGAAGGAATCAGGACCAGGAGAAAGAAAAATGGAGGGCGATACTGGATTCGAACCCGTCCGGGCCGATTCACAAAAGCATAGCAACTCCGATACAGAAACCCCGCAAAACCGCGATAAATCAAGCCCCTGCCCCGACCCGGCCAAAGCCTGCTTGTGCAAAAGTGCAACACTCCCCGAACATAAAAAACACACTCTTTTGCACGAAAAATGTGCTACCAGCGTGCAACAGAATCTTGACCCCGACCTGGCCCAACTGGCGTCCGCCCCGGAGCACGTCCAGCGCGAAGCCTGGGGGTTGGCCTGGCCTGAGCTTCCGGTTGCGGTCCGGGACGGGATCGTGCGGATGGTGAAGGCCGCAAGGAAGGTCAAATGAGCGGGGGCCACGCGCAAGTTTCGGCCTGTAAAGGCACGGAAGCGACTGGGGAAGGGTTGACTAAGGCCAGGCCGATTTCGCAAGCCTACGGCGGCCTGGGGCGGCCTGGGGGTTATTCTTTTGAGTATCCTGGCCGATGCTAGACCGTATGAGGTAAAACATGGAGAACGGTGGACTATCGAAAACCAAAGAACCGATTGCCACCTGACCTTCAGGCCGTGGTGGACGCTTGGCCAAAGCTCCCCAAAGCGGTTCGGGCCGGAATCTTGGCGATGGTCAAAGCCAGCTGCTGACCCCGAACCATTTTTGAAAAGCCACCTATGGCGCAACGTGGGCCGAACAGAGGGGAAGTTTAGGGGCAGTATTAAAGGGTCCCCCCTTTGTTGACTCCCCCAGTAACCTTCTTAGGGCCATGAAAGTAAAGTAATCCCGAGCCAACTTCTTGGGCTAAAATTGGAACCGTAGTAACTAACTTCAGGTTCTTGCGATCCCACCATCGTTAACCGTTGACTTTATCCCGCCTCCCTCACTTGACGAACTCCTCAAACTTAGATATACCTTAGCCATTCAAAATCAAGCGGAATAGAAAGGCGGACTTGTAAGGAATACAGAAGATTCCCTGCTGCCCTGCCTGAAGTTGGATTCCGGGTGCGCATGCGTCCAGGGGGCCTTAGCAGGCACTAACGGAGGCGGAAAAAGGGCAAGGAGTCGAATCCGGCAGAGGTTAAAGCCAATGGCATCTCCGGAGTTCACATTCCCTCTCGGCCAGCGCATCTCATTGCCCGGCCACTTTGATTTCCCCGTGACCCTGGAAGAGGTGCGCACCCTGGGCAACGGCTACGAATGCCGCGTCCGCCTTTCCGATGGTTCCCTAGATGAGGTCGTAATCTCCGTCGAAGAGGCCAAGACTCTCGCGGGTGAAGCCGCCGCGCCATCCCCTGTCATCAAGCCGGTTGACGCCGAAAAACTCCGCCTCCTCATCGAGTCCACCCACATCCGCCTGGCCTATGCCCACGACCAGCAGTTCGCCGTCAGCCTCTCCGGCATCCGCACCCTGCCCCACCAGATTGAAGCCGTCTATCAGAAGATGCTCCCCCAGCCCCGCCTCCGTTTCCTCCTGGCCGACGACCCTGGTGCGGGCAAGACCATCATGGCTGGCCTCCTCATCAAGGAGATGAAACTCCGCGAGGCTATCGAGCGCATCCTCATCCTCTGTCCGGCCCCTCTCACCATCCAGTGGCAAGACGAAATGCTCCAGTGGTTCAACGAGTCCTTTGACATTATCAATGCCGCTGTGGACCAGCAACAGCTCACCGACCAATGGCAACGATGCTCCCAGGTGATCGCCTCGATTGACTACGCCAAGCAGGACGATGTCCGCGAGCGCGTTTGGCAACAACGCTGGGACTTTATCATTATTGACGAGGCCCACAAGTGTTCCGCCTACACCAAGTCCGGCGGTCGGGGCCGCGACCTGAAAGTTGCCACCACCAAGCGCTACGACCTCGCCTGGCGGCTCACTCCCAAGGCCGACCACGTCCTCCTCCTCACCGCCACCCCGCATCACGGTGATGACGAAAGGTTCTCCCACTTCCTCCGGCTCCTCGACCCGGACCTCTTCCCCGAGCCGCACCGCCTCGGCAAACAGGCCAAAGAAGTCCGCAAAGCCATCTTCAAGCTCGGTCAAGATTGCCTCTGGGCGCTCCGTCGCCTCAAGGAAGACCTCAAAGACACCGATGGCCGCCGTCTCTTCCCGGATCGGCACGCTTTGACCGTGTCCTTCACCCTGAACGGCGATGAGTTCGCCCTTTACAAAGCCGTAACCAACTACATCAATGAGTTTATCCCCCAGCAGGTGGGCAAGCGCCGCGCTTCTGCGGCCCTGGCCCGCACCGTAATCCAGCGCCGGCTCGCCAGTTCCACCTGCGCCATCCACGAGTCCCTCAAGCGCCGGCTCCAGAAACAGCAGGATCTGCTGGATGAGCTGGCATCTTTGCCTCTGGCGGCAAGGGCCAAACGCCTGGGACAGCTCCAGGGCAACCTCCCGGACAGCGAGCAGGAGGACGACGACCTCGACGAGACGGCCACTGACCAGCTCATTGATGAGTTCACCGCCGCCGAGGAGTTGGACCAGCTCCGCACTGAAATCGCCGTCATCAAAGACCTCACCGCCCAGGCTGGCCGCGTCCGCGAGCAGGCCAACGACTCTAAGCTCTCCGCCCTCAAAGAATGCCTGGCCCGGGCCGAGTTCGCCGAGCTCAAAGACGGGCGCGGCAAGCTCCTCGTCTTCACCGAGCACCGCGACACCATGAACTACCTCCGCGACCACATCCAGCGATGGGGTTATTCCACTTGCGAAATCCACGGCGGCATGAACCCTCACCAGCGTAAAAAGGCCCAGGACGACTTCCGCACCCAATCCCAGGTCTGCGTTGCCACCGAGGCCGCCGGCGAGGGCATCAACCTCCAGTTCTGCCACCTCATGGTCAACTACGACCTGCCCTGGAACCCGACCCGCCTCGAACAGCGCATGGGCCGCATCCACCGCATCGGCCAGGAGCGCGATGTTTACGTCTTCAACTTTGTCGCAGTCTCTTCCGATAGCGGCGACCCGGTGATCGAGGGCCGCATCCTGAGCCGCCTCCTCGAAAAGATGGACGCCATGCGCGAGGCCCTTGCCGGTCGCGTCTTTGATGTTATCGGCGAGATCCTGGCCCTCAATGACATCAACCTCCCGGAAATGCTCCGTGAGGCCGCCTACGACCCGCGCCGCCTGGAAGAGTATGAGGACCAGATCGAAAAGATTGATCCCAAGAAGCTCAAGGAATATGAGGAAGCCACCGGCCTCGCGCTCGCCCGCAGCCACGTGGACTTCTCCGCCTTCCAGCACCGCAACCTCGAAATCGAGGAAAAGCGCCTCATGCCCCGCTACGTGGAAGAGCAGTTCCTGGCCGCCGCCAAAGAGGTCGGCCTCCGCGTCGAAACGCGCGCCGACGGCCTCTACCGCATCGAGCACGTCCTGGCCGACCTCCGCTCCGAACGGCTGGCAGCCGTGGGCAAACTTGGCAAAGCTGAGCCATCCTATCGGAAGATCACCTTCCACAAGCATCACCTGGAACAGGACCAACACCTGGACGCCGTCCTCCTCGGCCCCGGCCATGCCCTTTACGCCGCCGTGGACGAGAAACTCAACTCGAACCTCGAACCCTTGAACGGCGGCATGGCCCTCTACCTCGACCCCCTTGCCGAATCTCCCTATCGCCTCCACTTTTTTGAAATCGCCATCAAGGGCAAAAAGTCCAATGGCAACGATACCGACCTCTATCGAGAATTGGTGGCAGTCAGAGAAGAAGCGGGGGAAGGAGGGAGGACAGGCGTCACGCCTGCGGTTTTTGAACAAGTCCCCGCTGACCATATCCTCAACCTCCCTCCTTATCCCAATCCGCCCTCTCAGATAGACCCGGCGGATGCCCAACCCGCCTGTGATTTTCTAAAAAGCACTTACCAGCTTGAGCGCCGATCCCTCTGCCAGGAAGAGCGAAAGAAACACACGACCATTGTCCGGGACTACCTGGAAAAGTCCTTCCGCGTCCGCACCGACCGCGCTCAGGTCCAGGCTATGAAATGGTCCGCCGAGGCCGCCAGGAACCCCAACTATCAACTGGTCGCGGACGAGGCCCACAAAGAAGTGGAAGAACTGACCAGGGCAAGAGAGGAGCGCCTCTCCGGCCTCTCCCGCCTGGAGATCGCCCGCACCGGCCCGGTCCGCCACGTGGCCAGTGCCATCGTCCTGCCTCCGGGTGCTGATGCTCAGCTTCTGGCTTTGGCGGAAGAGGGCGACATTGCCCTCCAGCGCAAGAGCGAGCTTGCCGCTGAGGATCAGGTCATTGCCGCCCTGGTCAAGGAGGGCTTCGCCCAGGATTGCATCCAGCGCGTGGGCCACCTCAAGCTCGGCTTTGACATCCGCGCTCACCGCGTGATAGATTCTGCTACTGGAGAGATCGAGGTGCGCCGCATCGAGGTCAAAGGCCGCTCCAAGTGCCTGCCCATCCGCCTCACCGTGAACGAATGGTTCAAGGCCCAGCAACTTGCCCATACTTACTGGCTGGCCGTGGTCTGGGACCCCTTGACCGACAACTCCGAACTCATCACCATCCAGAACCCTGCGGAAAAGCTTGACCACGCCAAGAAGGAAATAGTGGCGGCGAGGTTCTTTGAGATACCAGCAGAGGCAGTGAGAGGGAACTAACATATGCCAATTTCTGAAAAATCTCTGGAACTGAATGTAGGTGCGGAGTTGCTTTGGTTAATAAGAGATGTATGGGGATATAGGAGAGTCTATTTGAGAGGCTTAACTCAACAAGAGGAACATGACGAAGGTCCTGATTTTGAAGCTCTCTTAGACTCAGGTGCACGGCTTTTCGCATTCCAATTTAAAGCTCCAAGAGGTAACTCTGATTCATCGCCTTATTATTTTAAACTTGTGCGTTATCAACATGAGGCTTTATTTGATTTATCGCTATCGGAGCCGAATAGTGTTTTTTATGTGTTTCCATTCTATACTACAGTCGGTAAACTTAGAAGGAACATCCCGACTCTTCTTCAAGATACCTGGTTTCTCAGAGTCAATGATATGCCAACTCACAGGGCATTTAATGGCTTCAAAACCCGAACAATCGAATGTGAGCCAGGATTGGCGCATATAAATCCTACTTTCAAAATCACTAAATTTGTCTTTGATGTAGATCATAAACTTACAATTCCTGATGGTATTTCGATGGAGAAGTTTAAGCAGTGGTATAGTAAATTTAAAGAATTGCAAGAGCCTGATATGCCAAGAAGAAGTCCTTGGTTTGCGAGAGGACTGAGGGTAGCAATAATGGTGCCGGGCTAATTGACTCAAGGAGACGGCTTACGTGTCGAATTTATTTGAAAATAGGAACTTTGTGGGAGAAGGCGATGCGTAAGGATTGTACCTTGAAACCTTCTCTCAGGCAAGCAAAGGAACAACAGCATGTCTGATCGAATAAAGTTTAATCTCCTCGAAAATGCTTTTGATTACCTCTTGAGCGCGGCAGAGTGCGTTAAGAAGGGAACGCCAAGGGATAACAAGTATGCTTTGCTTCATCTGGTCGCAGGAATCGAACTGCTTTTTAAGGAGAGACTTGCTCAGGAGCATTGGTCTCTGATTTTTAATGATATAGATAATGCGAATCGTGTAGCTCTTGAGACTGGCGATTTTAAGGGCATAGATTTAGATAAAACAATAAAAAGGCTTGAAGGAATAGTAGGGGTAAAATTGAGTAAATTAGCGATTGATAATATTAGAAAAATTAGAGATTTAAGAAATCGGATTCAACATTTCGCTGTTAATGTTGAACTTGAACAGGCTCAATCAATGATGGCTATTGGCTTTAATATTCTTTTGGAATTTTATCATGAAAATATTAAAGATCAATCTATTGGAGAGAGTATTATAGGAGATATATATTTAGACTTACGACATTTCCAAAGTTTCGTAGATGAAAGATTAAAGGCTATTAAGCCACAAATAGAAATAGAGAAATATCTATTCGATTGTAATAGATGCTTGAATAGAACCATAGCATTACAAAATGGCAAGCCTTATTGCCTATTTTGTAGATATGAACTTGATTCAGAATCATTAGCGATGGATATTTCAGAAGATGGTATTCTACAAAATTGTCCCCACTGTGAACAAATGACGTGTACCTGGGTTCTTTATAATAATGATTATGGTGAGTATGTTTGTACCTCGTGCGGAGAAAGAGGAGACTATTCAATCTGTTCGAGGTGCCAAAATTTGAAGTTGGAGGAAGAAGATCCTTGCCCAGATTGTTGGGAACAAATTATGAGCAAGGATTAGTTTTTGAATGACAAAAGAAAATAAAAGACTCATCGAAGACTACCTCCCCATCGAGGCGATCTCCAAGGAGGCTTCGCGGGAAAAGTCGGTTCGGAAGGGGCATATCTCGACCCTGCATTTGTGGTGGGCGCGGAGGCCGCTGGTGGCGTGTCGGGCGGCGGTGTATGGGGCGCTGGTGCCGGCGTCGAGGTTTGTGCCGCCTGCCTGCCGCGACGAGGAACGCGGCGCAGGCAGGGAGAACGGTCTTCACAGTAATGGAAAATCTCTGGGCCGAGCCAATGCCGCCAAGTTCATTACCGAGCTGTGCAAGTATCCGGGCGACCCCCAGGTCATTGCCGAGGCACAAAAGCACATCCTGGAAGCTCATGCGGAAAGACTAACTGAAGAAATCAAGGAATGTAAGACAGGCAAGAATGCCTGTCCCCCTTGGATAGAGGAATTTCAATTCAAGGGGGAGAAGGTAACAATTAAAGACATCGAGGCGGGCCGCGCTCCCCGGCCCCGCGTGCTCGACATGTTTGCCGGGGGCGGGGCCATCCCGCTGGAAGCTTTGCGCCTGGGCTGTGAGGCCTATGCCCTGGACTTGAACCCGGTGGCGCACATCATCGAACTCTGCACCCTGGTCTATCCGCAAAAATATGGCAAGCCCGACCCGAATGAACGGGGTATGACCGGCTTGCCTGCGCCGCGACGCTTCTGGGCTTACGTCATCCGATGCGAGGATGATTCTTTCTACATCGGCCAAACCGATAATATCGTTCGGCGTTACCAAGATCACCTGAACGGGAAAGCGGAGTGGACCGCCACTCATAAGCCTGTCGAACTGATCCACTGGGAGGAGTTTCAAAATCGTGAGGAAGCGGTTGCACGCGAAAAAGAATTAAAAACCGGGTTTGGCCGAAAATGGCTTAAACGCGAATGGGAGGCTGGCCGTCTCGCGTCGCGGCAGGCAGGGCCGGCGAATGGAAAGGGGCTGCCTGCCTGTCTAGAAGGACAGGCGCAGCCAGGCGAAAAGACCTGGGGCGGACTGGCCGAAGAAGTCCGATTTTGGGGCATCTGTGTTTTGGAGAAGGTCAAGGCCGAGATCGGCGATCTTTACCCTTTGATCCCAGATCCGGAATATGACCACCAAGACGCCAAGGGCACCAAGGGCAGAAAGAAGCAGAAGAAATTATTTGAAGAATCTGCGAAATCTGCGTCATCTGCGGATCAAGAAGGTTTCTTAACTCCTGTCGCATACCTCTGGACCCGGACCGTTCGGTGCAAGAACCCCAAATGCGGAGCCACTGTGCCGCTGGTCAGGCAGACCTGGCTTTGTAAAAAGAAAGACCGCTACGTGGCCATGAAAATGGTCCCGGATAAAAAGCATAAACATGTCCGGTTTGAGGTGGTCGAAGCGAAAACGGAAAAGGGATTGGGGTTTGATCCAGCGGCGGGATCAAAAGGCGGAAACGCAACGTGCCCGTTCTGCGGTACCGTGGCGGACACCGAATATGTTATGCTTGAAGGTATCCAGCATGGTTTTCGAGAGCAATTGATGGCTGTTGCATATCGCAGTCAATCACCAGGAGAAATTAAGTACTTGCAACCAGAAAGCGACGTATTTCCGAGAATCGATCCAGGGATGATCGATGCGCGTTTAAAATGTCTCCTGGCCGAATCAGGCGTTACAGTTCCTGATGTCGACATCGATCCAACCCGACCGTCTCCAAATGCTCGCGGCTTAACTGCAGTAACGCGCTATGGCCTCTCGCGCTTTTCGGATTTGTTCACGCGGCGACAACTACTATTTCTCCTTAGCTGTGTTAAGACGATTCGATCTGCTGAAACGGTCCTTGAGGCACAAAGCATAGACCAAGAACGTGTCGACGCGTTACTGGCGTATCTTGGTGTGTTCCTTGACCGCAATGCATTGATAAGCACGACGATGGCCAGATGGCGTGGCGATAAAGCTGGTCGCGTCGAAGGTGCATTTGGTCGTCATGCGCTAACAATGGTTTGGGACTTTCCTGAGATCAACCCTTTCGGGGGACTGTCCAATGATGCCTGGAATAACTTCCTTCCTGTCTTGGAGGTGATTCATGACAGTTGTGTAACAGAGCCAGGCAAGGTTTCACGGGGAACGGCCACTGCAACCGGATTTGCAGGCAAAGCCTTGGATGCAATTATCACCGATCCTCCATATTACGACAATATACCGTATGCCGATATCTCGGATTTCTTCTATATTTGGTTGCGCCAAGCGATAGGGCCGAGGTTTTCTGAGCATTTCGCCGGTGCATTGACACCAAAGAAGGGCGAAGCTACGGCGCTTGCCAGCAGATATGGCGGGAACATGCAGAATGCCAAGCTGGCCTATGAAAATATGATGGCTCAATCTTTCCGAGAGGCATTCCGATCCATGAAAGACGAAGCCCCGCTCATGATCGTCTATGCTCATAAGACGACACTTGGTTGGGCGACTCTCGTTGACGCACTAAGAAATGCTGGCTTCGTAGTCACAGAAGCTTGGCCACTTGACACCGAGATGGACACTCGTCTGATTGCGATGGAGGCGGCCTCTCTCTCCTCCAGCATCTTCCTGATCGCCCGAAAGCGGGAAGGCTCCTTGACCGGCTCCTACGAAGACGACGTCCGCCCTGATCTGGAAAAGATCGTCCGCGAGCGGGTGGACACGCTCTGGAAGATGGGCATCACCGGCGCGGATCTGGTGATCGCGGCCGTGGGCGCGGGACTGCGCGCCTTCACCCGCTTTTCTCGCGTGGAATACGCCAACGGCGAGGAGGTCCCGGCCAAGAAGTTCCTGGCTGAGGTGGAAGGAGTCGTGCTGGAGACGCTCCTGGAGAAAATCTTTGGCGTGGCCGGCCGGCCTGCCACGACGCGGGGCTCTGCGGCGCAGGCAGGAAGCCGCATGGCGGCAGTGGACGGGCCGAGCCGGTTCTACGTGCTCTGGCGCTACACCTACAAGGCGGCGGAGATGGACGCTGGCGAGGCCATCGTGTTCACCTATGGCCAAAACGTGGAGCTGGACGGCCAGCACGGACTCTCGGCTGGCAGCCGCGCCCTGATCGCCAAGAAGAAAGGCAAATATCGCCTGTTGGATTTTGAGGAGCGAGGAGATAATGACAATCTGGGCCTGCCCGACTCGCAGACAGGAATGTCTGCGCCGCTGATTGACACCCTGCACCGCATCCTCTGGCTCATCGAGAACCAGCCCCGAAAACTGAACAAGTTTCTGGACGAGGCCCGGCCTGACTCCGAGCGTCTGCGGATGGTGGCCCAGGCCCTGGCCGGCACCGCCCTTTCCGGCAAAAGCGCCGAAGACGCGGCCCGCTTGATCCATACCACCGCGCCCGAACAATCCGCGCTCCAAAAGCTCCTGGCCAACTGGAAGTCCCTGATCGAAGGCCGCCTGGCCGGGCCAGGGCCTTTGTTTGAGGAGAGGAAGAAATAAACCACCAAGACACCAAGAGCATGAAGAAGGAGTTACAGGGATGAGCAATTGGGCAAACAGTTTGGAAACCGTTGACCGGTTGATCGCCGATGGCCATTATAAACAGTCCATTCAAGAGGCTGGTGGTGTATTGGAGGAATTATTAAGAGAGTTATACAACCAAGCCACAGGCCATTTATCAACCGATGATCAAAAGAAAGTTACAGAGAAGGCAGAAGCTATTGGTAAGGGCAAAGCTGTACATGACTTTACCCTTGGACAGTTGGTAGGTTTATTTCGCGAGGCAAAGCTTTTTGAACATGTTGAAAAAGTGCTTGACAAGAAGCTCACTCATATGAAGACGGCCAATTACAATGCCTTCGTTGATATTCGGAACAAAGCAACCCACGAAAGGGAAGAGGTAAGTCAAGAGGAAGCGAAATTCTTTGCAGCGCAGCTTAGGTTATTCGTCAAGGAAGCAGGATTCATAACCGAGCCTGCCAAGAAAGGGAAAGCGGTGGTTTCAATAGCTCAAAAAGGCATCAGGCCCTGGACCGAGTTGGTGAAGCTCCACCCGGATGTGGAAGCGGGAGCGCTCACCGAGGCGGTATTTGCCATTGACCTGGGAGCGATTGCGGAGAAGGACCCGAACGTGCCGGTGGTGTATCGGGACCCGGAGGCGTTCTTCAAGGCCACTTATCTCACGGCAGACATGCGGCGGCTTCTAGAAGAAGTGCTGGCATCGCTGGCCGGCAAGGCGGGGTATAATCGGGTGCTCAAGCTCCGGACCCCTTTCGGCGGCGGCAAGTCGCACACCCTGGCCGCGCTTCTTCATGCGGCTTGCTCCAGGAAGGCGTTAAAAACCATCCCGGAGGCCAAGGGCTTTGCCGACCCTGGAACTGTCAAGGTGGCGGTATTTGACGGGGAAAAGTTCAGCGCCACCGGCAAGAAGGTTAAGACCTCGTCGGGCGATGAGAAAACCATTCAGACCATGTGGGGCTGGATTGCGTGGCAGTTTGGCGAGGAAAAATTCAAGCTGGTCGAGGATCATGACCGGAAGCGGGTGTCGCTGGGTGGAGACGAAATCAAGGAGTTGCTCAAGGGGGGTCCCAAGCTGATCCTGCTGGACGAGGTTTTGAAATACATGGAGCGGTCGGCGGCCGTGGCGGTTTTGGATTCGACCCTGCAGCGCCAGACCAAGGACTTTTTCCAGAACCTGACCGTGGAGGTTTCGGGGAGCAAGAATTGCGCCCTGGTTTACTCTCTGACCTGGAGTTCGCGGGAGGCGCTGGGCAACGTGGCCCTGCTGCAGGAGATAGACCACCTGGCCTCGCGGGTGGACCAATCGCGCGAGCCGGTGAGCGGGGACGAGATTCTTTACGTTCTCCAAAAGCGGCTCCTGAGCGCGGCCCCGCCGGAGGACGCTTGCAGGGAAGTGAGCGAAGCCTATTCCGAGATCGTGACTAATATGATGTGCGCTCTGGCCGAGACCTCGTCCGCCCGTAAACAGGCGGATGAGGACGGGCTGGCGCTTCGGAACCGGATGAGGGTTGCTTATCCATTCCATCCAGCGCTGATTGACGCGATGAAGGAGCGGTGGTGTTCGCTGGATGAGTTCCAGCGGACCCGGGGCGCGCTCCGGTTCCTGGCCTCATGCCTTCATGCCTTGAAAAAGGAGGGAGGGGCCAGGGCGCTCTTGGGGCCGGGCGAGGTGCCGCTCAAGAATGCGGAAGTGCGCGTGAAGATGCTCAAGGAGCTGGGGGCGCAGAACGACTTTGATGCGGTGATCTTGGCGGACGTGGTGGGGCCGAATGCGAGGGCCAAGCGGATTGACGACCGGATGGCGCAGGAGACGCCGGCTATGTCCGGGGTGAAGCCTGCGACCCGGCTGGCCACGGCCATCTTCATTTTCTCGTTCGGCGGACTCAAGCGCGGGGGAGACAAGGACAGCGAAACTCTGCCGCCAGGTGTAACCGAAGGCGAACTTCTGGCGGCGTGTGTTGGCCCGGACCTGGATAGCACCACAGCCCGGGCGGTGCTGGGGGAACTCAAGAACGCGTGCTTATATCTCCACTATGACGGGGTGCACTATTGCTTCAAGAAAGACCCCAACGTGACCAAGCTGATCGAGGACGCGGAGAAAGAAGTGGCGCGACATCAAGAGGAGGTCACGGTCAGGATCAAGGAGATGCTAACTCAGCGCTTGGCGGGCCATCACGACGCGGTGGTATGGCCAACGGACTCGCGCGCGGTATCGGACGAGGAGCCGCGCTTTCTGGTGGGGTATCTGCCGCTGGAATTTGCCAGGGGGACCAGGGCCGATCAGGAAAAGCAGGCGGTCGAGATTTTTTCCAACTACGGGAACAAGCCCCGGAAGTTCAGGAATGGGATTGGCCTGGCGATTCCCGATAAAAAGCAGATCGAAAGCCTGCGGCGGGCGGTGCGCTACATCATGGCCGTGGAGAGGGTGGACAGCAAGAAGAGCCAGCACCGATTGTCCAAGGAGCAGCAGGACCAGCTCAAGGAACAGCGGCGGACCTGGGAGGCGGCAGCGGAGTCGGGGTTTCGGAGTTTGTATAACGCGGTGTGGTTGCCGAGGGTTGAGAACGGCGGCCTGGGTATCGAGGCGGTGGAGGTCGGGGGGAGGCCGCTGCAGGCGACCGGGGTGCATGAGCGGATCATGGAATTGTTGACCAAGGCGGGGACGCCCAAGGTGCACAGCACGGTGACGGCGAGGAAGGTGGCGGACAGGGTGAGGCTGGGAGAGGGGGGGGTGGTGTGCATCAAGACGGCGGAGGTGGTGGAGGCGTTTTACCGGGACATTGCGCCGCCGAGGCTGGAGTCGATGAAGGCTATCTGCTCTGCTATTGCCAAAGGTGTTGGCGAGGGGATGTTTGGATACGGCAGTGGAAATGTTCCCGCCGTCATGGGGGACGGCAAGGCCCAGGTGAGCCGGGAGAAGGTGGTAATTGGGCGGCAGGTCTCGGAGGATGAGATTGACTTGGAAGCGGGGTGGTTGATCTGGCCGAGTGCGCTGCCGGAACCGCTCGTCTCAGGACAGCCTGGGAAGCCATTTGAAGAGCCGGGGATGCCTCCGGCAGGGCCTGTGCCTGGAGCTCCTGATGAGCCTGCCAGGCCGATAGGCGGTTTTCGGAACTCGGTCAGTATCCGGTTTCGGGCAACCAGGGATCAAGTCTTTAAGGCTTTCCAGGCCATTGCCAATTTGGCGGATAGGTCGGATGAGGGGAAGGTGACGATTCAGGTTGACGGAATCTCAGAAAAGGGCTACGATTCTGCTTGGCTCCGAAATGCGGTGGAGGAGCCGTTGGATGAGGCGGATGTTGAAAAGGAATAGTGAGAGGTCAATAAACCGGCCCGGTGATGCTCTTGAGCGCCCCCGTAATTGTTCAGTTCCGCCACCATGTGGGCCAACTCGCGTACCTACCGCGAGAGTCGGTCACCCCGAACACCAGCAGGACATTGAACGCCCCGCAGTTGGCATCGTAGAGCATCAAAGCACCAGTCGAATCCAATATCTGTCTGGATTGGCAGGATTCCTAAGGGAGGATTCCAACCTCGGTCTGGTATTGGACAGTTCCAAGATTAGGACATTAGATTATCTATGGTCAGCGCGCCCGCTACTAAAATACTATTACGCTGATGAAGAAACGACAAAGATCATCAATCATAATATCAAGTGGATATCCAATAAGGTAGAGCATCCCCTCTTCCAGTTCGCTTACCTGATGCTTCCGACGCTCTGTAACCAGAGGTGCAGAGGTTGTTTCACCGGCCAGGACAAGAACAGGTTGCCTCCCCATTTGTCCGGTCCATTTTACTCTACTGATGAGCTTCATGAGATTCTCTCCTTCCTTAGAGACCACGGCGTGCAAGCTGTTGTTTACGGCGGGGGTGGGGAATTATTCACTTGGGAGGGAGCTTTTGGGTTTCTTGAGCTAATTGTCGAGCATGGGCTTTCACCCGTTGTGTTTACGAATGGAACTCTATTATCGGCTAGGGATATATCACGGCTCAATTCGCTGGGCACCGTTCTGATCATATCTTTACGCGACACCGTTGAGCAGTACCACAACTCGGAGGTTCAGATTAATGGTTTCCGAAGGACGATTGCAACCATAGAGCGCTGCATGCAGGAGGGCATGCACTATTCAAATCGGCTGGCAGTGGAGGTGCCGGTTACGAAGGAGAATGAAGACCGTATCATCAATGACTTTCTGCCAATTATGCGTGCTTTGCATATCGTGCCAATGATAGAAGAGTATATCCAGATCCTCAGTTCCCATGAGGAGAAAAGCCGTTGCCATACGTTCGCTGAGGCAAGAACCTTTTTTCAGCGAGTACGGAAAGCGGATTACAACCTGGGCCTCGACTATTCACTGAAGTTCGGACAGCGCATGGTTGGCCAGCCCCAGTGTAGGAGACCGTTGTATTCCTTTGCGGTATACCCAAACGGCGACATCATGGACTGCCCCAGCCATAGCACTTGGTACGGGAACTTCAAGAAAATCTCTATACATGATGTTATCTACTCCGCTCTCTTTCGTAAGGCTCTCTTTGATTTCAAGTTGTGCGCTTGCTCTGTATTCTACACCGAAACAGACGCAGAAGTTCCTTCATACTTGCCAGAGCACTTAGAGATTCTGAGATGACTCCTATGTACCCGAACATTCCTAAGGTAGATGTCCTCCATCGGCCTTTAGATAAAGGCAATCTTGTCCAGTACTGGGGTTTCTTCAGCGCCGATGAACTCGCACGGAACCAACACGCGCTGCTTATGATGGATATAGATTTGGGCAGGAAATGCTCTCTCCGTTGTCCCTCTTGCTTCCGAAAGAGCAACCCCGTTGATGATTATAACTACCCTGATCTTAAGTACGAACAGATAATGGCCGTGCTGGAAGAAGCTAAGACTCTTGGTCTTCGTGAGATCAAAATATGCGGTGCAGGGGAACCACTGGAGGACTCCCGCCTCCTACCGTTTGCCAGAGACCTAACGGCAATGGGTCTCGGATTATCTATTTTCACGAAGGGCCATGTTCTGGGAGATGACAATCATGTGACAAGCATTTATGGCAAATACGGTATTGATAATGCAGTTTCGCTATGCGAGGAGTTTTTTCGATTCAAGACGAGCTTCCTGGTTGGCTTCCAGTCTGCGCACCCTGAGATTCAGGACAAGCTTGTTGGTGATGTCAAAGGGTATACTCTGAAACGCAATCGAGCGTTGGAGATACTGGCTGATATCGGGTTTAACAAAACTTCGCCCACTCGTCTCGCTATCTGTGCTAACCCGATCATGTCCATGAACTATGGCGAGCTTTTTAACATTTATGTCTACGCTCGCCGAAGGAACATCCTTCCCGTGAATGCGGCCCTCATGGTCAGTGGAAAGCAGATCGACACTCATTTCTTGGCCGCAAACGACGTCTCTGCCGAAGAAAAGGAGCTATTCTTCATTCGAGTTTATCGTTATAACCTTGAGCACGGTATCCAAAGTAAGGGACAAATGCTCACTGAGGGCATTTCGTGCCTTGTTGGCATCCATCCATGCAACCAAATTGCTGCCGGTGTCTATCTCACCTGCAACGGAACTGTCATCAGATGTCCCGGTGACAGTGGAAATCCATTGGGCAATATTCACGAACAGACAATTACGGAAATCTGGGAGGCTAACAAGCAATGGCGCTTTGCCGGGATGTTCAATTGCCACTGTCCATTCAAGGACGGTGTAACTCTGCCAGAAGGCATCTATAGTCGCGTCCTGGACAGGGTCCTTAATGATCAAACCGCATTGCTTCAATTAGGAAGGAGAGAGTGTCATGGGAATCAGGAAGATTGTGTTAGCTTTGATAGCAATTAGCTTGGTTGTTAGCTGCAACAAGCAGGACCGCCGCGAAATAAAAATTGGCGCAGTTCTTCCCCTGACTGGTGATATTGCCTCTTACGGCAATAACGCCAAGAAAGGTATTGATCTTGCGCTGGAGCAGATCAATGCTTCTAACGATTTCAAGGTTAAGATAGCGGTCGAATATCAGGACAGCAAAGGGAACGCCAAGGAAGCCGTAACGATCATGAATAAGTTCTGCTCTATCAACCGTTACCCTGCTGTAATCGGTGAAGCTGCAAGTTCAGTCTCCCTGGCTATTGCTCCCATCGCCAACCGTTATCAGGTCGTTCAAATTTCACCCATTTCTTCTTCACCTGAACTCACGACCAAGGGCGGCGATTACTTCTTCCGTGTGTGTCCCTCGGATGCCTACCAAGCCGTAATACTCGCCAAGTGGATGCGTGAACTTAACATCAATAATGTCGGCATTCTGTACGTCAATAACAGTTGGGGAGTAAGTCTGAAAGATCAATTCGTCAAGGAATTCGGTGCGCTCGGGGGGCAGATCGCTGGTATCGAGAGTTGTAACGAAGGCGACCGGGACTTCCGCACTCAATTGACCAAGCTTATCGCCGCAAACCCGGACGCTATTTACTCTCCAACTTATGGTAAAGAGGGAGGTCTTATACTTAAGCAAACCAAGGAACTTGGCTATAACAAGAGCGTTTTTGGCTCCGACGTCTGGAGTTCTCCCGAGCTAATCACCTCTGCCGGTGATGCAGCTGAAGGCGTACGCTTGGTCAAACCAGCGATTTTTCAAGGAGCTGACTATAAGACCTTTCGGGATTTCTTTTATGCGAAGTATAATGAGGAACCCGATATTTATGCCGGCTACTCTTACGATATCGCGATGATCCTTGCCAAAGCTTATAATGAAAGCTATAATTCTAATCTAAACCTTCGTGATTACCTTCTCACTATGCCCCTATATTACGGAGCTACTGGTGAGACAAAATTTGACGGGAATGGTGATTGCAATACCAAACCATTTGAAAGACAACAGATTATGGATGGCAAATATAATTCTATAAATAAGTAACTACCTTTAGGAGGCGAGAAGCCAATGAAGCCTTTTGTTAACCCAAAGTTTATGTGGCTGGAAATTGCCTCGGTCGTATTGATATGTATTGGTATATTTCGCCCACTTTTTAGGATTCCTCAAGAATACATTATCATACCATTTTGCTTAGGTTTCATTTTATTTGCCATTTCTTATTTACTTAGCAATAGACCTCACCCCGAACACGCTCTACACCTTCTATGCAAAGGTTATATTAAATATCCGGATGCTATTGGAGAACAAAGCCTATTAAGAAACATTGACACTCTTCGTCTTATAATTGGCAAACTTGGTCCTGCAGTACAAATAGCAGATACTTTGAGAGATTATTGTAGGTTATGCAAGGGAATGCTTGCTTTTACAGAGAAAGATGGAGCAATACTTACTCTTCAGACTCCTGCTGATCCTGCCTCTGAGGATGCTAAAAAGGAATATGATGAGTACATCTCAGCAACAATTGATCGCATTCTGCAAACTGATTCATCTGGATCATATACCCTGACTACATATCAGAGGCTTATAATCGTTGATCCGAGTCCTAATAATATTTCGAAAATTAAAGAAAAACTGGAGGGTTTCATTTTAAAGCTTTTCGAAAAGGTAATTGAGCAAAATAATAAGGGACTTAACCCTACACTAAATTGCCTAGTAATTGGAATGGTGAAAGATGAACAAGCTGCTAAAGTTTTTCACTCAAATATTGATATTCATATAACATCCCGTAGCAATTCTTGCATAGCCTTCCAAGCTCCTACCAACGGCGAAAAATTTGGTGCCAGTATCCACCTAAACGAAAGAATGATTAACCCCAATAGTCCAGATGCATTGAAAAAGAAATTAGAAGACGGGTTTAACGCCCTATGGTCAATAAGTAATAGATTTTACTTTAAGAATGAATATAATCCAGTAGGCATAGCATATATAAATGATCAACAAAAGAAAATTATGAATAAGCTCCTTTTAATGCTCCAAAAGGAATTATATTAAACTATTATGTTTTACCAATTATTGGCTAATTCTTTTATCTCGGCTTCGACTATTCTTTTGGTCGCACTCGGCTTCGCAATTATCTATAGATGTGGGCGTTTCTTCAATTTCAGTCTAGGCGTGATAGTTACGCTAGGCGCTTATTTGACATTTGCCTTCCAGAAATTCAGTGCTACTGCCTTAATTTGGTCTATACTTGCGAGTATTATGGGAATCGCCATAATGGGAGTTGTTATCGAACTAAGTGTATATAAACAACTTAGAATAAAGAGGGCGGACCCCCTAGTCCTATTTCTAGCCTCGCTTGGCGTCTATGTAACACTGCAGAATCTGATTTCTTTGATTTTTGGTGATGATACCAAGTCCATTAGATCAGGGATAGTTACGGATGGGACTAAGATCCTAGGTGCAAGCATAACACCTATTCAGTTAGTAACCATCGGCACGAGTGCTTTGCTGGCAATCTCTACAGCAATTTATCTAAAACGAACGAGGGCTGGACTAGCACTGATTGCCGTAGCTAACGATCCCGAGCTCGCGAACGTGATAGGCTTGGAAAGCGACCGCATATACTTGTGGGCCACTGTCCTGGGCTCGTCGCTAGCGGGTGTTGCAGGAATATTAATCGCGCTCGACACAGACATGACACCGACAATGGGTTTGCAGGCGTTGATGATGGGCATCGTGGCCGTCATTATTGGCGGAGTAAACAGCATCCCCGGGATCGTATTGGGAGCTCTACTTCTGGGCATGGCCCGCCACTTTGGTGTTTGGGAAATAGGCTCACAGTGGCAGGATGCAATCACGTTCCTAATTCTCCTTATCTTTCTTCTTTTCCGCCCTCAAGGCTTTCTGGGCAAGAAGATGAAAAAGGCCACGGTTTGAGGAAAGGCATTCTGCATGAGGCGCGAGGGAAGAGGCTTTTGACCTTTGAGGATTTCCCGATATACTATTTACTGATTCTATGCACTGTGCACCGTGCACGGTCCACTGACTAGAATGGAATACCTACTCCATATTATCATCCTCATCGGTATCTATGTTATCCTGTCGATCTCCCTTAACCTGATCGCCGGATATACCGGCATCCTCTCCATTGCTCACGCGGCCTTCTACGGTGTTGGGGCTTACGTGGCAGCGCTCATGGCGCTCAAGTTGGGCACACCGTTCTTGGCTAATGTCATCTGCGCCATCGTCCTTGCCGGGCTTTTCGGCGCGCTGGTAGGCATGCCGTCGCTACGAATACGGGACGATTACTTTGTCATCGCCACCTTTGCATTCCAGGTAATCACCTTCAGTGTGCTCAATAACTGGGTCTCCTTCACCAGCGGGCCGATGGGCCTGCCGGGCATCCCTCAGCCCAATATATTCGGCTTGCAGGTTTCCTCGCACTGGCAATTCCTGATCCTGGTCGGGATATGCGCGGTCATTGTCTTCCTGGTGGCGCGCCGGATCGTGGAGTCGCCCTTTGGCCGGGTGCTGAAGGCGATCCGGGAGGACGAGGTTTTTGCACTGGCCGCAGGCAAGAATGTGGCGGCTTACAAGGTGCTGGTGTTCGTGATCGGCGCGGCAATGGCCTCGGTCGCCGGCAGCCTCTACGCCAGCTACATCACCTACATTGACCCGACCAGCTTCACGGTCATGGAGTCCATCTTCATTATTTCTATAGTGATCATCGGCGGGGCCGGGAACCTATGGGGCTCGGTCCTAGGCGCAACGGTGCTTGTTATCCTACCGGAGGCGCTCCGCTTCATCGGCCTGCCAAGCTCAGTGGCCGCGAACGTGCGCCAGATCATCTACGGCGCCCTGCTCGTGGCCTTCATGATGTGGCGACCCCAGGGCTTTCTCGGCGAATATGCTTTTAAGAAAGGTGACCAGGGTTGACTTTGCTTTCCTGCGAGGGTCTGACGAAGCGCTTCGACGGGATAAAGGCCCTCTCGGAGTTCTCCTGCGCCGTGAAGGAAGGCGAGACCATCGGCTTGATCGGCCCGAACGGCGCGGGCAAGACCACCCTCTTCAATGTGCTCACCGGCTTCATCCCGGCGGACGGCGGCGCGGTCCATTTCCAGGGCAAGGGTATAACCGGGAAAGCGCCCTACCGGATTGCCCGGATGGGGATTGCCCGGACCTTCCAGATTCTGCGACTCATCAAGCGGCTCAGCGTGCTGGAGAACGCACTCCTCTGTTTCCAGGACCAGCCGGGCGAGCGTCTGGGGAGCATCTTCTTCCGCTCAAGGCAAAGCGCAAAGCAGGAGGCCGCGAACCGGGAAAAGGCGGTGGCGCTTCTTAAACAATACGGCCTGGGCGACAAGCTCCACGACTTGGCCGATGCCCTTTCCTACGGCCAGCAAAAGCTTCTGAGTCTGGTCTGTTGCCTGGCGGCAGGCGCGGACCTGATTCTGCTGGATGAGCCAGTGGCCGGGATCGCGCCGGAGATGATCGAGAAGATTCTGGAGGTGATCAAGGGCTTGCCCGGCCAGGGAAAGACCGTGATCCTGATCGAGCACAACATGGAGGCAATTGGGCGGGTGTGCGACCGGGTGATTTTCATGGACGCGGGGGAAAAGGTGTGCGAGGGGACGATGGAGGAAGTGAAGAACGATCCCCGGGTGATCGAGGCTTATCTTGATTGAGGACGGTGTTCCAGCCCCAGGGCACGGCCCTCAATCCTGGCTGAACAATGGCGACTGAAACAAACCTTCTTCAGGCAAAAGACCTGGAGGCCGGCTACGGGAAGAAGCAAG
>Ga0154610_1056_pt1 | contig 40049 bp, 34 predicted proteins | sample Rifle2008BG13ft_FD_116039 | JGI IMG/M metagenome (GOLD analysis project Ga0154610, IMG submission 116039) | Deltaproteobacteria bacterium RBG_13_61_14 | reverse complement strand
AGCCTGCGACAGTCCTCCTGCAGCCCAATTAAAAATAGCTGGAGCGCTACGACCATTCCCTCCGCTGACGCTGGATAAATCGCCGCCGGCCGTGTTCAATTGTCCTCCGCTGACGCTGGAGTAATCGCCGCTGGCCGTGTTCAAATATCCCCCTCTGACGCCGGAAGCAAGGCCGCTGGCCGTGTTATTTTCTCCCCCGCTGACGCTGGAGTAATCGCCGCTGGCAGTGTTAATCCATCCCCCGCTGACGCTGGAAGCAACGCCGCTGGCGATATTATCACGTCCCCCGCTGACGCTAGCATTAGCCGCGAGAATTTGATTAAAGGTTCCAACCACCAAGCCGCCGTAGGAGCTGTAGCCATTATTCGCGCCGACCACGATGTTGTGGGAGCCAGCGCGGGAATAGCCCGCAAGATTCTCGTTATAGCCCACGATCAGGTTGCCGAGGCCGTTGACGGCATTGGAGGTACCGCCCGAGCCGCTACGGATGTGGACATTGACGCCAGTGAAAATAAAATTCGTGCCCGAGCGGGTCACCGGCGCTAGCTTGGCCGTGTTCGCGGCAATGCTCGTGGTGTTAGTAGCTATGTTCCCAGCGTTGGTCGTGATGTTGGTGGCATTGGTCGAGATGTCGGTCTGGTTGGTGGCAATATCGGCCATGTTGGTAATGATATCTGCGGTATTGGTCGCGATACCCGCGGCATTGGTGGCAATGTTCGCGGTGTTGGTAGCGATGTTGGCCGCATTGGCCGCGATGCCGGCGGCATTGGTGCCGATGGCCGTGGTATTAGCGGCAATCGCGGCGGCATTGACGCCTATACTTGCAGTGTTAGCCGCGATGCCCGCGGCATTAGTGGCAATGTTCGTGGTGTTGGTAGCGATGTTGGCCGTATTGGTCGCGATGCCCGCGGCATTGGTGGCGATGTCCGCCGTGTTCGCGGCAATATCCGCGGAGTTGACCGCGATGTTATTCTCGTTCGCAGTCACCCGGGCTTCCAAAGCCACGAGGTCCGCATCGCTTTGATTGGCCAGGTCGGTCAATTGGAGCTGTAACCCCACCACCAGAACCTGCAGGTCCGCCACCTGGGCCTGAAGCTCCTGGATCTGCTCCGCCGGGGCGGGAGCTCCCACATGCATCGCCGGGGTCTGACCTCCTCCTCCGGAACCGCCCCCGCCTCCGCCGCCGCCCGGCTGACACGAAACCGCCAAAACCAGCAAGCCGGCTAAAACCAGTGTTACCATTCTCTTCATCTCTCTACCTCCTAATGCCTGATTGGAAGTTTGGGGTTTGGGAACAGGTTACCTTAACCGTTTATTTATTGTTGGCGTGATTCTACCACTTCAGGAAAAGGCAAGCAACAATTAATTTGGAAACAGCTTACTCTTTTTAATGAACTTGGTTCAACCGCCGATACATGGCCCGATTATTTTTGTAAATATTGAGGAATTCAGTAAAAATTTCGTCATAAAGGCGCCGGTTCCCAGAGTCGGGCTGGAAAGTGTTGGCATACTTGACCAGCCCGGGAATATCATCAAAGCTGATAAAGCCTAGCGCCACTGCGGCGATCAAGGCCGCGCCCCGGGCATTAGCCCAGATCGGGTGCTCCACCTGGCGGATGGTCCGATCCAGCACGTCCGCGAAAATCCGGCACCAGAGATCGGACCTGGCCCCGCCCCCGACAATATTAATGGGGTCCATTTTCCGACCGATGAACCTCTCCACATATTTGAGCGCCCACCGGGTGTTCAGCGCCACCCCCTCGTAAACCGCGCGCACCATCTGCTCCAGGCTGGTGCTCAGGGAGAGGTTATGGAACCCGGCCCGGATCGTGGTGTCATCCACCGGCGTCCGCTCGCCGTTCAGCCAGGGCGTGAAGATCACCCCGTTGCTCCCGGCCGGGACCGCGGCCGCGATTTGATCGAGCCGTTCATACACGTCTTCCGCCGGCGCCTCGGGCCGAAGCTGATTGCGCGGGAATAGAATCCTGTCCACCAGAAAATTCAGCGCCCCACCGGCGATGTCCTGCTCGTTCACGCAGTAGTAGCGGCCGGGGATGGCGGTGGGCAGCGAGGCGATGGAATGGAACATATCGGTCTTCTTGAACGGCACCACGCACTGGACCCAGGAGGAGGTGCCGACGTAAAGGTGGCCTTCGAAATCGCGGACCGCGCCGGAGCCGATGCAGGCGGACTGGTGGTCCGGCGAACCCATCACCACCTTGACCCCGGGCGAAAGCCCCAGCTCTTCCGCCACTTCCGGCAAGAGAATACCCAGGACTTCCACCGAAGAGCGCAGAGGCGGGAGCTTGGCCCGGTCAATCTGGAGTTTCCGGATCAGCCCGTCGTCGTAATGGACGCGGTTGATATCGCGGGTATTGGTCACCCAGAAGAGCATGATCGAGTCAAAACTCGCGGCGAATTGGCCGGTGAGGCGCAGGTTGAGATAGTCCTTGCTGCCCAGGAACATATGCGCGGCTTGGTAAATCTCCGGCCGCTCGCGCTTCCACCAGAGCACGTGGGCGATGTCGTCCTTGCCCGAAAGCTGCGGCCCGCCCCCGGTCTTCCAGATCCAGGGCAGCATGGTGAAGATGTTGTAGCCGTCAATGCTGGGGAATCCCGAGACCACTTCTTTGACATAGGGCGCGCCGCGGGAGTCCATCCAGGTGAGGGAGTTGCAGAGGTGCCGGCCCTGGCGGTCCACCGCGACGGTGGAAGAAAAAGTAGAGGACACCCCGATGCCGACAATATCTTCGACCGGCACCAGGCGCCGGGCCAGGAGCCGCTTGGTCGTGTCAATCAGCGCGTTCCACCAGTCGGCCGGGTCTTGCTCGGCCCCGCCGGCCGGCAAGAAATAGGTGGGGGTCTTCTCCGATTCAAAGCCGATCAACTCGCCTCGGACCGAAAAGAGCGCGGTCTTGACGCCCGAGGTTCCGTGGTCCACGGCCAGGAGGTATTTCTTGGTATTTGAAGTTGCGGCCATTTTTTTCAATTCAAATCGCCCGGTCAAACGTTATGTGTAAAGTGAAGCGTTGACCGCAGCCCCCAATCTCCCAATCTCTTAAAGTTTAGAGCTGCCTCCGCGTGTATTCGAGGCCCGAAAAGACTGACTCCCGAAGCCACTCGTACACGGCTGGATCACGATATTTGAGCGCAAATGGATTTGTAACATAATCTACATAAGCCGCAACGAACACCGACTGATTATCTGCCGTCATTACCGGCGGCTCTCCCACCACTAACTCCAGCCCAGGCTCCGACACCGCTTCCGCCCGCAGCTTCTCCACCAACTCCTTAAACTGTGCCTCCAATTCCCGACCCATCACCTGATCCTGCCAGGTCTGATGAGCGGATTTCTCGGCTACCGACACGCTCATCGGGATCCGGCTGACTCCTTGCGCTTTGGCATCAATCAAAGTCTGGTCGCCGATCTGCACCGAAACCAATTTACCAGTTTGGTCATGTAACAAATCATTCACGCGAGCATCCAAAGCCGGTCCTTCCAAACCTTCCTGTGCCATCACCTGACCCCGCAACCAGTCCTGATAGATAGGATCTGCTGTGATCTCATCTACCACTTTCAAGTTCCCCCGAAATACACCCAATTCCTGCGCGGTCCGCTCCACATCAGTCAATTGCGCCCGAGGAATGTCCTCCACCTGAAACCCACCGAGATTTACTGTTAAAGTCGGCGGAACAGGCTGTGGTCGTACCTCTTGTATCTTCACAGTTGGTACTTGCCCACTTTGCATTTGCTTGACTCGTTCCAAAATATCATCTATGGATCCGCTAAGATCCAAATCACCAATCCGCTCGCGTGACAAAAATCCGCCTCTGCACCCAGGATGACTAATCCATTTAGATGAATCAGTCGGATCTTGCGTTAGTGGATAATCAAGTTTGAGCAGATCCGCAATTTTCCAAACCGTTCCATGCAGTTGCCGGCAGTTGGTACAGGTCTTCAAATCCCTCATCTCCCGCCGCTCAACCTCTTCAATTCCACGATTTGCCCACGCCTGTAATTGCTCCTTGGCATTCGCGTTCATTAACTCCGAATGAAAAATGGTGGTAATTTGGGGTTGGAGCTTTTGCCACAATGCCTGTTTCGATGCCCTCAAAAGTTTTTTGTCCACCAGGCCTTGATAAGTCTCCAATTCCGCCTCTAGTTCCCCCACCAGTGTCCTCACGATGACATTGATTGACCTACCCTTCGCCGACTGATTGACTAACTGATCTTTCAAACGGGCTGGTAAATTCGGGTCGGACAGAGACTTAATCAGGGTAAACGCGGGGTCTCTTTTGAATGCTTCGATTAACTCTTCGAGAGTTCGGATATTAATAAGTTCGTTATTCATGATCGCCTGCTGTAAGGGCTGACTTGGTTGGTGTGGCCCGGGCAGGGCTTCCAGGCTCCCTTTTTCCCGCAAACTTCACAGATCGCGGCTCTGCTCTCTGCCCCATATTCTAAGCAAGCTGCCGTCTGCTTGTCAATCAAGAAAACAGGCAAGGCAAAGGAAATCTAGTGTAGTGCATCCAGGCGCTATTGTGGTGCAGGCATCTTGCCTGCATATCAACTGGTTAGCAGGCTGGAAGCCCGCACCACAACTTCTAAAACGCTGCACTAAATGTCCAGCTTGGTGACCTTGCCGGTCTCATCTACATGCTCCACGATCACTCCGCCGAACGCCTCGCCGCCTTCTTTCTTCTCGTCCAGCTTGAATACTTTGGGCACCAGGTCAATGAAGTCCGTGGGCTTGACGCACCCTTCCGGCGGCAGCACGCCCTTGCCCAGGACTTTGCCTTGCAGCATCAGGATCGCGCCGATGACCGCGGGGATGGCGGTGCCCTCGCCCATGGCCTGGGTTCCGGAGGCCAGGTGGAACCGGTATTCGCCGGCCTGGCCGCTTTTCCGGCCTTTGACCACCACGCTGGCGCAGCCCCGCTGCGGCCCGAATTTGGTCTCTTTCAAGATCCGCTCCCGCTCGCGGACGATGTAGGCCACCGTGAAATCATGAGGCGCCACGCTCCGGCCTTTGACCAAGAGCGGCTTCTTGTCCGCCAGCCCCAAGCGGCAAAGCTCGCGGATCATCTCGGCGTATTCATCGGGCAACACCACTCCTTTGTTGGTTACTTGCCGGCACTTGATGGACCGGGGCAGCGTCACCTGCTCCGGGTGCGGGTAAGGGAAAACCTTGACCTTGCCCAGCACCGGGAAATCAAACTCCTGCCGAAGCGCCACCCCCTCCGGCTCAAAAAATTTCAGCCAGCGCAATTGCCCGTCCAGGAACATGGGGATGTCCGTGGTGATGCAGTGCAGCCGGTGCTCGATCACACCCTCCCCTTCCACCGGCTCGCCGCCGTGGGCGTGGAAGATGTCAATCGAGTCCACTTCATCCAGCAGGTTGTCGGCCGCGAACTTGGCCAGCAGGTTGGTCGCGCCCGGCGAAGAGCCCATGCCGATCAGGGCCGTGATCCCGGCTTTCTTGGCCGCACCATCCATGTCCAGGATCTTGAACGTGACGTCCACGTCGTCGCAAATGTCCACGTAGTTGATCCGCGACTGGATTACCGCCCGGAGGATCGGCACCGCGAACTTATAGAAAGGGCCGACCGTGTTCAAAACCACGTCCGCGCCCTTGACCGCGGCCTTGACGCTCGCGGGCTTCAGCGCGTCCACTTTTTTGGCCGAGACTTTTTTCCCGAGCTTTCTCGCGAGTTGCCGGCCTCTGGCCAGGTTGAGGTCGCCGATCACCACCTCGGAAAAGTAATCCGTCCGGGCCAGCGTCTTCACCGCGACGCTCCCGACTGCGCCGCAGCCGCCCAGCACCACGATCTTGGCCATTGCCGTTCCCCTTCCTGTCCAGGAGTAGGGGCGGTTCGCGAACCGCCCCTACCAATTGTTATGACCGACCTATTTTTTCCGGCGGCTTCCAGCCGCCGAAGATGCTTTCCAAAACCTTGGCCGCGGCCATAGTTACATGGTCGTTCCACCGGCCCGAGACCACCTGCACCGAGACCGGCACGCCGTCGGCCCGATGGAAGATGGGGAGGATGGTGGAAGGAAACTCCAGGACATTGATGACCCCGGAATAGCCGATCCCTAAAAAGTGGACCCAGATCCAGGTGTGCCTGGGCGCCGGCACCGGGAACACCGGGCAGATCAGGACCCCGTTGTCTCCCAGCTTCTCCTCGATCCGCCGCTGCAGGTCCTTGGCCAGGGCCAGCATCTTTTGATGGGCATTTTTGAAAAGCGCTTGGTTGGGCTTTTCAATCAAGGCCGTGCCCAAGGCCGGGAAGGTGATCTTGGATTGCCGGAAGATGAGCTTGAGGAACTCCTTGTAGAGCGCGATTGGCTCGTCGCCCTCCAGGTAATGGATGAACGGGTCAGGGTTCTGGGCCATGCCCGCCTGCCAGATATTCAGGCTCTTCTCCATGCCCTGGGGCCGCCAAGACTCGACCGGGATCTTCATCCCGGCGAACGCGCCCGCGGCCAGGTTCACCGCCCGCCGCACGTCCGCGCCGCATCCGGCCTGGCCGTTGTCGTCAAAGAAAAAGACCCGCAGTTTTTTCAGGTCCACGCTCTCCGGCGAGCGGACCTCGCGCTTTTCCACCACCGGGTCTTTGCCGTCCGGCCCGGCCAAAATGGGAAGGATATAAGCCAGATCGTCCACCCTCCGGCCGATTGGCCCATGGGTGTTATAAGGCGCGATCGGCCCGCGCGCCGGCGGCCAATGGCCGTAGCCCGAGACCAGCGTGCCGGTGGGCTTGTGGCCGGCCACGCCGTTGAAGGCCGAGGGGTAGCGGATCGAGCCGCCGATGTCCGAGCCGATGCCGAAGGGTGAAGCCGCGGAAGCCACGATCGCGCCCTCGCCCCCGCTGGAGCCGCCCGCGCCCCGGCCCAGGTCATAAGGGTTCTTGGTCCGGCCATAGACCGTGTTGTAAGTCTCGCACCACATGGCCGCCTCGGGGATGTTGGTCTTGCCCATGATAATCGCGCCGGCCTGCTTGAGCCGCTCGACCACCGTGGCGTCGTAGTCCGCGATCAGGTTCCGCCGGGCCCACACGCCCGCGGCCCAGGGCAGGCCCTTCAGGGCATAGGTATCCTTCATGGTGCAGGGCACCCCGAACAGCGCCGGCAAGTCATCGCGGTTCTTGGCCAGGCGCTCTTCCGCGGCCTGCGCCTCCTTCCGCGCCTCCGCGAAGCGCTTGACCACCACCGCGTTGATGGCCGGGTTCACTTCCTCCATCCGCCCCAGGTGCGCCTCCAGCGCCTCTTTGGGCGAAAGCTCACCCGCCCGGATCCGCCGCGCCATCTCCTTCACCGACATGGTCAACAGTTCACTCATGATCTTTCTTTCCTCGTCTCCCTACCAGATTTGGCCGGAACCGCCAAAATCTTAACAAGCTTGCCGGTCGAAAGCAATTCTCAAAATTCGCCTCGCCCGATTGACCTCTTGGCTGGCCTTGTTATAATTTAGCTTCGAGTTATTATCGCTAATTCTTCAGTATCACTGTGCACGGAGCACCGTGCATCCATAAGAGACGCACCAGGGAATTGAAAAGGGCCGTGATCATGGATGCCGAGGCTTTTCGCCGAACAAGGGAGAAGCGATTTCTTGAAAGATAAAATGGACATCACCCCCCGGGTCCGCAACCTGGTTGTTTCCATCGTGGCCTTACTCTACCTCTTGATCGGGGCCCATGGCTTCATCACGGTCAAGCCCCTGCTCCACCAGCCGTTTGCCGGGTTTCTGTTGCTGAAAAACAATTTTGTCCCGCTGATCTATCTTCCGGAATGGGAGGGATTCCAGCGGGGGATCAAGTTCGGGGACATCGTGAAGGCGGTGGACGGGAAGCCGGTCACCGACGCCGATGAAGTAAGGAAGATGGTCGCGGGAACCCGGCCGGGCACGCCTCTCACCTATACCATCCGGCGCGGCGGTCAGGCGCTGAATTTAACCATTCCGGTCAGCGTATTTGAGCCCCAGGACATGATCATTTCCAGCTTGTCCTGGCGGCTGATGGGTCTGATTTTTGTTTTATCCGGCCTGGTGGTTTTTTATCTGCGGCCGAATCTACGGGTGAGCTGGGCCTTTTTATTTCATGGGATGGTGGCCGGTTATGCCGTGGCAGCCAGTCCCGCGTATTGCATCGTTAATTCCAACAACCTGCCGCTGATCTTGATGCCCCTGCTGGGGCCTTCGGTGCTGATCCTGAGCTTGTATTTCCCGGTCGAGCTGAAGATGAAAAGAATGGTCATCGCCCTCCTGGCCATCACCACTTTGCCGATCATTTTTTTCAACCTCTACTATTTTCCCCACATCAGCCGATTCCTGGTGGTGGATAAAATCTTTCTGGCCTACACGGTCCTCACTTTTGGCCTGGGCGCCTTGGTCATGTTCATCTCCTTTGTCGCTTCCACGGACGCGGCGGTCCGCCAGAAGGGCAAAATCGTGGTGTTCGGTTTCGTGGTCGGAGCCATCGGCTGCGGCCTCGGCGTCCTGGGAGCGCTGGTCTTCAAGGTCTTGAACTTCTTCTGGATGTTTATTCCCATGGCGCTGGCTCCCCTGAGCCTGACTTATGCCATTGTCAAGCATAACCTGTTTGACGTGGACATCTTCATCCGCCGGACCGCCAGCTACTTACTGGCCAGCGGGATCGTCTTGGTGCTCTTCTTCACTTTGATTGCCGGTTTCAGCTTTATTTTACAAGGCATCACCGGCCGATCCTCCCAAATTGCGGCCGTGCTTTCCACCCTGGTCATGGTGATCCTGTTCCTGCCCTTGCAGCGCCGCATGGACCGCTCTCTGGACCGGAGGTTCTTCCGTGAGCGCTACGAGTATCAGGCCACCATCCAGCGAGCGAGCGCGGTCCTGGTCAGCATCATCGAGCTGGACCGACTGTTAAATCAGATTCTGAATACGATCCTGGATGCGATCCAGATCGAGCGCGGCTGGATCATGCTCCGCCAGCCCGAGCCGAAACTTCTGCAACTGGCCGCGGCCAGGGGCTATGCCGATCCTGCCCGCTGGCAGTCTTTGCCTCTGGATCATCCGCTGGCGCGGCATTTGCAAGAGAAGGGCCGGGCTCTCCAGCTCCATGATATCGAGGGCCAGGAGCCATCCCGAGAACAGAGGGACGAAATCTTGGAGTGGATGCGGGAACTCCAGGTGATGCTGGTCATCCCCATCCTCTACGAGCGGCGCTTGATCGGGGTCCTGGGGCTGGGCGAAAAGAAGACCGGAGCCGGGTACACCGGCGAAGACGTCGGGCTGCTCTTTACCCTGATGATGCAGACCGCGGTCTCGATCGAGAACGCGCGCAAGGTCGAGGAATTGAAGAAGATGGTGGAATTGGAAACGTCCTACCGGGAATTGAAAAAGCTGGATGAAATGAAGGACGACTTCCTTTCCATGGTCTCCCACGACTTGCGGGCGCCCATGACCAGCATCGAAGGCTATGCCGAACTCCTGCTCGAGCGCCTCGACCAGCCCGAGCCGGCTGAACAGAAGCTGTGCCTGGAAGTGATCGCCAAGGAGAGCCAGCGGCTGACCCGGCTGATTGATAGCCTGCTCGATTTGCAGCGCTTCGAAGCCGGCATGATGGAGCTGGATTTCCAGGAGGTGGACTTGGGAAAACTGGTGCAAGAGTCGGTGGCCTCGTTTCTAGGCGCCGCCTATGCCAAGCAAATTCACCTGGAAAACGATCCCGCTCCCGGGACGGTGCGGGTTCGGGCCGACCGCGATCGGCTGGCCCAGGTGATGGCCAACCTCTTGTCCAACGCGATCAAGTTCACGCCTCCCGCCGGCCGGGTGCAGGTCCGCCTGGAAACCGTGGCCGAGAACGGTCAAGCCACGGCGCGGGTTTCAATATCGGATACCGGTCCTGGAATTCGCCGGGAATTGCAATTGAAAATTTTCGACAAGTTCCAGCAGGGTGACAAACTCGCCCGGGTGAGAGAACGCGGCAGCGGCCTGGGCCTGGCGCTGGCGCGGCAGATCATCGAGCACCACGGCGGCCGGGTGGGTCTGGTGAGTGAGCCGGGCCGGGGCAGCAGCTTTTATTTCCTTTTGCCGACGCAAGCGTAAGGAGGAACCGGGGTGAAAAAAATTCTGATTGTGGACGACGAGGAGAACGTCCGGCGCCTGGTCCGGATGAGCCTGGAGGCCGACGGTTATGAATTTGAAGAGGCCGAGAGCGGGGAGGAGGCCTTGCGCAAGGCCAAGGCGCTGAAGCCGGACCTGGTGATCCTGGACCTGATGATGCCGGACCAGTGGGGCTATGTGGTCTGCGAGGAGTTGAAGCACGACCCTGAGACCCGCGCGATCCCGGTCATGATCCTGACGGCGCGCACCAGCCATCTCTCTAAAAAGATGGGAAAGGTTAGCGGGGGAGATGAATACCTGGTCAAGCCGTTCCAGCCCCAAGAGCTGCGAGCCAAGGTCAAGAGCCTCCTGGGGTTGGAGTGAGCAGAAAATGAAGAAAGCCAGCGGAACGATGGCAAGATTCTGTCCAATCGTTTGCGGTGAGTAAGGAAAGGATGTCCTGAAAATGGAAAATGGCAAAAAACCTTCCAGGGCAGCAGGATCTGCCGAACTCGACCAAAAGCTCTTGCTCGAGACCTCGGAAGAATGCGAAGCCGAGGTTTGCCGGCAATTGCTGGACCAGGGGGCGAATGTCAACGCCCGGGATGAGGACGGGTGTTCGCCCTTGCTTTGGGCGGTTCTGGCCGGGAACAAGGAAGTGGTGAAAATGCTTTTAGCTCAGGGAGCGGAGGTTAACGTCAGCAACCTCGACGGCGAGACGCCTTTGCATTGGGCCGCGGTAACCGGCAAGATCGAGATTGCCCAGCTTTTGCTCGATAAAGGGGCCAAGGTCAATGCCAAGGACGTGTTCGGGATCACCCCGCTCCGCTCCGCCAGCTTGAACGGAGACTGGAACATGGTGAAACTCCTCCGCAGCCACGGAGCCAGCGAATGAGCGGGCGTCAACCTCAAGCGCCGGGCCTGAACCCGGAAAGGGGAACATCATGGGCAAGGGACAGGGAATTGCACCATCCTCAGAAGGTATTTGAAGGAAGAAGGGTGAAGGATTTTTCAGTGGGCTTACGGTTCATCCTTTTCATTATCTGTGTGCTTACGCCAACAACTTTGAGCGTGGGTTGCTCCAGTGCCTTTGCGGGCCAGCGTTCGTCCGGACTGCGCTACAACCAGGTCCAATGGAAGGCTTCGCACAATTCCTATGCCCAGAAGGCCGACATGATGACCCAGCTTCGGGACTGGCACCTCCGCTCGATCGAGTTCGATCTCCACACTGCCAAGCGAAAGCTTTTAAGCCGGGAAGCCGCGCCAGCCGGAGATTTTCTGGTTTATCACACCACGCGGGACGAATTCTCCAACTGCCGCCTGCTCTCTGAGTGCTTCGAAGCCGTGGCGAGCTTCCACCGGGAACAGCCGGACCATGAGGTTCTCACCATCTTCTTTGACATGCGAGGCGTGGGGGAGGAAGGCCACACCAAGGATGACTTATACGCGCTGATGCGGAAGAAATTTCCCGACGGCGGCATCTTTACCCCAGGCGACTTATTAAGCGGTTGCCCCGGCGCGCAGAACCTGCAGGAAGCGGTGACTAAAGCCGGCTGCGGCTGGCCGCTGCTGGATGACCTGGCCGGAAAAATCATCCTCGTGGTCTCGGACGGCCGCGATGACATCAAGGCCGCGGGCTATGACCTGCAAAAGGACTTGCTCTTCCTGGTCGCCAAGGGTCATGACCCGAAAAGCCTGCACGCCGACCTTGACCTGGTCTTCTTCAACATGGCCGGGCCGAACCCTTTCCTGACCGAGGTCAAAAAGGCCGGCTTTGTCAGCAGGAGCTATTGGCTGAATGATAAAGATTCTTACCTGAAGGCCAAAGCCCTGGGCGCCAACCACCTGGCCACCGACCGGATTGATCCCCAGGAATATCCCTGGGCCAATATTGAAGATCAGAAATATTAAGAAAGAAAAATTAAACACAGAGGGCACAGAGAACACTGAGCCTAAGAAAATCTTATTTTTATAAAAGAATATTAGTATTTTTTCTTGGTCTTGTCTCTGCGATCTCTGTGTGCTCTGTGTTAAAGTCTTATCTCTTTTCTTTCTCTTTCACTTCCTCATAAAACTCCGCCTCGCGGAGCGACAATTGCCCCTGCGCCACCAGCTCCTGGATGCGCTTCAGGTCCACCACCGGCCCCTGGGCAAGGCGCAGGTCGCGCTGCCAACTGGTATAGATGACCAAAACCGCTAAAAGCAGAGTCAGAAGAATCGCTGATAAAAATTTGATATCATCTTTTTTCAAGGTAGCGCCTCAATAAAAAAATATTTCTAGAATATATTTTTTCTCCGTGCTCTCTGTGTCTCTGTGGTGAATTCTTCAAGTCACGAGCTTGTCCACGAACCGCGCCAGTTGCCGCAGGTTCATCACCTCTTCCACTTGGTCGCAGTGCCGGGCATAAAGTTTCATTTCCGAATCGCCGAAGCCCCAGGAAGGCTTGCCTTCCGGGTTCATCCAATAGACGCGCTTGGCCCGGGTGTGGACGTCGCGGAGCGTCCAGTCCTTGGCGTCGTTGTAGTTGTTGCGGCCGTCGCCCATGACGATCACGGTGGTGCGGGAGTTGACCGCGTCGAGATGGTCGCGGTGGAACTGATAAAAGGCATGGCCGAAGTTGGAGTGGGCGAAGAGGTTGACGACCTGGCCGGAGAGCGCCTGCTCGATGGCGGCGTTGATCTCTTGCTCCTTGAAGAGACCGGTGACCTCGCCGATTTCGCTCACGAAGATGAAGGAGCGCACCCGGTCGAACAACTCCTGCACCGAATAGACAAACTGGAGCATGAAGCGGGAGGCGGTGCGCACCGAGTCGGACACGTCGCAGAGCAGGATGATCTCCGGCTTTTGCTTCTTTTTGCGCTGGAGCACGATCTCGATGGGGATCCCGCCGTATTGGAGGTTGCGGCGGAAGGTGCGCTTGACGTCGAAGGTGCCGCGGCGGTCCTCCTTCCGGCGGATCACGGTCACCTGCTTGAGCTTTTCCGCCAGCCGCTTCACCTCGTCCTGCATCCGGATGATCTCTTCCCGGGTCAGGTAGTTGAAGTTGCGGTCAGCCAGGCTCTCGGCCCGCAGCCGGTCGCGCTCGCCGTAGGCCCGCTTATCCCGCTCCTGGCGCACGAACTCGCGGACCAGGCCGGGGAAGGCTCTGCTCAGGTATTCCAGGTAGGCCAAGAGCTGGGCCTGGAAGGGCGTGGGATCGGGAAGAGCGCGGAGCTGGTCCAGCAGCCGCTCGATCTGGCCCAGCGCCGAGGGCCAGTCCATCTCCGAGAGCGTGCTCCGGGTGTAAAAGCCTTCCTGCAGCAAGTTGCGGATGCGCTCCACCCCGGACGCCTGCGCGGCCTGGCGGATCATTTCCTCCAAGCGGCCGGCGTCGCGGAAGAGGATGGCGAGAGTCAGCTCGCTCAGCTCGAGCCCTTGCTCTTGCAGATATTCGAGCAGTTGGCCCAGGAATTCCTGGAAGGCCTGAAGCGAGGAGAACAGGGCCTGGGCGCGGTCTTGGTCCTGGCGAAGGAGGTTGCCCAGTCCGGCGAAGAAAATCTCGAAGAGGTCTTCAAAGGCCTGCAGGTCGCGCGAGCTTTTGATCAGGGTGGTGCGGAGCGCGGCGCGGAAGTCCTCGCGGCTTTCCACTCCCACCTCGGCCAGCGCCCGCAGGGCTTCCAGGTTCTCGGAGATGCTCACCCGGATCCCGTTCTGGCGCAGCACCTCGATGAATTCGCGCACCCGCTTTTCCACACTCTCAGTATAGGTAGAAATCCCGGCCCGGGCAAACCGGGACACGCCTGCCGTTTGACAATTCCGCCTCGGTCCAGTAATCTAAGATCCTTGAAAAGCCTAATGTCTAAGGCCTTAAGCCTTTCTTCAAATGCCGGCGTAGCTCAGTGGTAGAGCAGCTGATTCGTAATCCAGACCCATGCAAAACTGAAACTCCCCAAAAAGACGGAGAAAATGAGAAAAAGTGAATACAGGGGGTGGACTTGCGCCTTGGCCGTCTTTTCCGCCGAAGTCCGTCAACTTCCGTCAAAATCCGAGGAGTCTGAGCCAGAGTTGTAGCAGAAATGGTAGCAGTAAGGCCCGACCTGCCCGATGCGGTCAAGGCCGGGATCGTGGCGATGGTGAAGGCGGCCCGGAGCCGGAAGCCATGAGGGGGGAAAACCCCCCTTGCCCGCGTGCTTTCCGCAAGTCCTGGGGCGTAATGGGCGGCCTGGGGCTATTCTTTTGAGTATCATGGCCGATGCGAGACCGCAAAAGGTAAAGCATGGAGAACGTGGACTACCGAAAACTGGAGAACCGATTGACGCCCGACCTTCAGGCCGTGGTGGACGCCTGGTCGAACCTGCTCGAATTGGTCCACCGGGTCATCGTGGGGATCGTGGAGAGCGAGCAGGGGGAAGGCCACCGAATGGCTGCCCTTGGCTTATCTAGCCTGGTTTCATTGCTCCTTGTACCACCTGGCCTTGGGGTGGAAACGGAGTTTCTCGACCAGGGGGCTATGGCAAATAAAGCGATACTTGATCTTCTTCGGCTTATAGAAGATGCGTTTCCCCGCGATTCGGCTTGGGCCGGGCCGGGCTTGGGTGGTATAGCCGACGGCTGCGGTATCCAGAGTCTCCTGAAAAATCGGGTGGGGCAGGATCGGCTCTGGCGGTTTGGCTTTGAACAGAAAATAGAAACCCGAAAGCCTCCAGAGCAGGAACAGGTATCCAAAAAAGAGCAGGGCCAGAAGAACCCGGGCGAGGAGCAGCCCAAGGGTTCCCGCGCTTCCCCTCCAGAAAGACGGCGCTATGCAGATGATAATAAGGGTCAGAACCACGCCCACCGCCAATTTGGCCAAAGCCGCCACCAGCCAGCGTTTCATCTCTTCCACCCCTCTCAAGCAGCCGCCGGCCGCGCCAGCGCCGCCAGCCTTTGACGCGCCACGTCGCAATAAGCGCCGGTCGGGAATCGGACTAAATACTCTTGCAGCCACTCCTCCGCGGCCTGGGGAGCGCGGAGACGATCAGCCAGAAGCTTTGCCAGGGTGAGGTAGGCCTGCTCCAGCTTCCTGCTATCCGCCAACAGCGGCTTTTTCTTGAGAACCTGGATATAACCCTCCAAGGCCCGGGCGGCAACATCGTATTCACCAATCCGAATCAGCTCACGGCAAAGCATCGGCGGAGCCTCCTGCAATGACAGCGCCGGGTATCTGCGAAGGAACTCCGCAAAGGTCATGGCCGCTCTCCCCCGCTCTCCCTCCTGCCAGTAACAGCGGATCGCCATCCGGTAAAGCGACGCTCCTCTGGGGGTTAGCTCATACCGGGTCTCGATCCGGGCCAGGTCAAGATAAGCCTCAGCATTGCCAGGGTCAGCACAAAGCAACTTCCTCAAATCTTTGCGCACCTGGTCAAAACCCACGCCCTTTTCCAGCCAAAAGTCAGCCCTCTCCCGAAGCTGGTCCTTCTTCGCTTCCAGGTATTCCTTGTCCCTCAGGGTTGCGGCTACTCCCCAGAAAAAGCCTCCCAAATGGGCCCAGTGGCCAACACGGATCGCAGGGTTATCAAAAGTGCTCAGGGCGCCCATGATGTCCCCAAAAAGGTAATAGGCCAGGATCAAGACCGAGGGCACCCCGATGCGCTTGGGCCAATAGGCCAGGCCTCCGAGGAACCCCACCCCGATTTTCACCTTGGTGTGATAGCAACGGACCAGGTGAGCGCCCATCAGCCCGGAAATCGAAGCCGAAGCGCCAATCGAGGGTATTCCAAGATTTTCCGGGGGCCCAAAGTTCAAGGCCCAGGCGGTATGCAAACATACCCCGAAGAAATCACCGAGAAGGTAATAGGCCAGGAACTTCCTGGGTCCGACCACGGTTTCCAGGTAAGAGCCAAAGGTCCAGAGGAAGATCATGTTGGAAAACAGGTGCCAGAAATCAACGTGGATGAACTGGCTGCCGATCAAGCCGGTCAGGTTCATCTCGCTGACCACCCAGCCATAGCGCAACACCGCCTTCAAGAGCTCGCGATTGTCCAGGGTCAAGAGGTAGAGATGCACAAAAGCGTTGGAAGCAATCAGCGCGGTCGTAATTACCGGAAACCGCTTGAGTTTGGCCTTAATCCCCATTGGCACAAAAAACATTTCGCCCTCCTGCTGCTAACCCGGTTACCTGACCCAGCCCAGGTAATACCCGGCTTTAATTAAAGAGTTAAAGGCCCCCATCCCTGTTACTTTGGATAAGGGCTGGTAAAGGCGGGGTTCATGAAAATCAGGAGGACTAGTGAAAAGTCATCAACGGTTGATGATGAAAAAGGGCATGATGAAAGTGGGGAGAGGGGCGAAGAAAGGCACCAAGGCCATGCCCCGACACAGCCAGTGCCGAGGTCTCACCTGTGCAGTCCAGGCAAGAGATTGACCGCCTCATTCCGTTCTGTTATACATCAGGGGTCGCTCGAGAGACCCCCCATGCTATTTAGATTAGCAGACCCTTTTGCGAGGTTCAGAAAAATTCCAGGAAAAGGGCTTTAATTTCGACTATGCCTGGTTGACTTGACAGGGCTTAAAGCATCATCTAAGCTGATGCCAATTTTAAGTCCGGGGGTATAATCATGTGAAGCGCATTGCACTGGTGAAAAAAAGGGGGTTGTAAAATGAAGATGGTGGGGAAAATAATGATCTTTTTAGCAATGGGATATAATGCACTTTTGTATATCTTTATAGAGATAAACCTCATTAGAGAAAGCTGGTTTAATCTAATCAATCCATTTGCTTATTTTGCAGCTTTATGGCGATTGGTAAGTGGGTTGGACTTTTGGGTAGCGATCATTATTGGCTTGGCAGGGTATGGATTGGTTCGATTATCCGAAGATGCTAATAAGGAGGGGTAGGTTAAAATGAATAAAAAGCAAAAAGGGGTCGTCCTTGCGGGAGCTATGGTGATTGTCCTGATGGGCCTCATTCCACCGTGGAAGTATCTAAAGGGGGGGGCTCATAGGATTGAGAGGCCAGGAAGCTATGGGCTGATTATGGCCCCCTATATAATTAAAAAGAAAAAGTCTCCTGATGCTTCTGATAAGGCTGTGAGTGATGATGTTAAAGCTTTCTTGGCGTTGAGTCAACCGCCAAAGACCTCAGCTTTCGATCAATGTTATACAGAAGATAATAATTGCGGAGCGCGAGTTGATACCACCAGATTACTAATCCAGTGGTTTATCGTAGCCATTTTCACAGGAGCTTGGGTTATGTTTCTAAAAGACGAAAGGCCGCCAGTCCAAAGATAAGGGCGCCTGAAACCGATCAGGCCATGCCGCGAGTTTATCCCCGCTCTTTACCCCAGGCCGTGAATCCTCAAAATCTCCCTGGCCGCCGCCAAGCGGGTCTCGTGATCCGGCCGCTCCTGCCCGTCCTCGATGGTGGTAGCGGACGATTTTCCAGTCCTCGTCGCTGTTGTCCACGATAAAAAGCTCGCTGCCGGTCTTGCTCACTCTTTGGGGCATGCTTCCGCCTTTTCAGGGCCTGAATCAGGATGCCTGTATTCTATCTCAGTGGCTATCCGTGTCAAGCGTAGGTACGGATTTCAGTCAACGGCTGACGCCTCTGAAGCAGTGGACAGTGCATCAAGAGGCTTTAGGCATTAAAGGCTTAGGCTTTAGTCTAAAGCCTAAAGTCTAATGTCTAATGTCTCAAGCCTTCGGAACCTGGGGTGGTTGCCGCACAGAATGGGGTGGTTCGCTGGCAGGATGGGGTGGTTGCTGCGTAGAATGGGGTGGTTGGCGTGCAGAATGGGGGGGACTTGCGAAGAGAGTAGGTAGCAGGTAGTAGGTAGTAGGTCGGGGAAGAGAAGAGGAAGAAACCAAGAGAAATTTCGCCAGGTTAAGTTGGTTCCCGGGTAGTCGGGGAGGAGGATCGGAGGATTCAGAAGGGCCGATGGCAGGAATGGGGGTGCATCTTGGGGGAGCTGGGACAAAAAGGTCTTGAGAAATCGCCTGGTTAGGATCTCGAACATTCGTTTGATTTCAGACCTCATCCTTCATCCTTCACCCTTCAAAATTCACTGTCCCCTATTAGTGTAAGAATGTTACAGCAGCTAAAATGCAAGTGCTTAATATTTCAACTTTTTCTTGGTTGGATTCTTCCCGAGTGGCATAAATGTTCCCAAACTTTTGAAATCTGCTAATGGCGACTTTGATATCATCCAGGGCCGATTAATTAAGAATCCAGTCCTTAACAGGTCCGGGCCTTCCTCTCAGTCCTGGGCCTGCGCAAGAAGAGCCTCTATGAGTTCCAGGCCACTCTGGGCCTCAAGGAGAAAACCAATGGCAAGGGCAAGTTCTTTGTGATCCAGTTCGCGAACCTCAAGGAGAACACGCCGGAAGAAAAGGAGGTCTTTCGCGCGCCATGTACTTCCAGTTCGTCGGACACACCATAGATCAGACCTTCGACGCGGAGAAGAAGATGAAGGATGATCTGAGTGACGTGCCGTTCGCATAAACAAACCAAGGGGGCAGGTCAAATGACACTGCCCTCTTTATTAATTTTTGGCTGCGACCTGATGGACGCAGTTTTGATGACCATTGGCATCAGACCAATTCAGAGATGTTCCACCGCTCCTTCATGCTAGAGGGGACGACCCCGCTTAGCACGAGTTCGCCGATAAATCGCATGGCGTCCTCAAGGGTGTATTTGCTATCAAGAGAGATGCGGAAACTCAGAACCTCGATCAGCCCGGTCAGGGCAAAGGCCAAAAGCTCGGGATCTACTTCGGCCCTGATCTCGCCCCGCTCGATGCCCTCGCGGGCCTCCTTAATCACCGGACCGGTCAGGGCCTTATACATGCGGTTGATCTTCTCCTGAGGCCATTTCTCATCTGAGGCGATTTCGGCCCGGAGTTGATTCAAGATTTCCACGTAGCGAGTATAGTTCTCGAAAAAGGTCCGGCCCCGAATGACAAGCCTCTTGCCCAGGTTTTGCTCCCCTTTGATATTCCTGGCCGCATCTCCCACGATGTGGCGGAACACTTCCTCCACCACTTCAATAAACAGGTCGCGCTTACTTTGAAAGTGAACGTAAAAGGTCCCGATGGAGATTCCTGCTTTTTGGGTTATGTCACTCACTTTGGCGCGGTGATAGCCCTTTTGAGAAAACACCTCGATGGCGGCGTTTACAATTTCCAATTTCCTTGACTCTTTAGGTTCCTGTTCCGCATCGGATTGGACATTATCATCGGAAGGCTTATTGTTCAGCACCTCCAGCCGTTCCAATTCCTGTTTTAAAAACGCAATGGGCATACGGAGGTCTTTGCGAAGCCGCTTGATTGCGGACAGCCGGTAAAGATGGCTCGAGTCATAGTAGGCCATGGTTCGCCCGGTCTTGGTCGGGGGATGGAGCAGACCTTCTCTTAAATAATAATGGATGGTAGATTTAGGAACGCCGCTTTGCCTCGAAAGCTCGCTGATCTTCATGTATTTTTGCTCATTCATGGTTTTTCCTTTCCCTTGATCATGAGCCTTGCTTAGTATCAACTATAAAGTATTACCTTATGAACTTAAATTTTTTATTCATTATTTATCAATGAGATAGCAGATTATTCAATTCGTCCCCTCATAGCCTTCCTTTATAAAACAACAGGTTGCACTGCCGAACTATGTTCACGTAACCATCTAATAAATATAACTTTTCTCTTGACATCGTTTTCTTTTTATGCTTGAATACAGAACGATGCTTCATTCATGGACTATAGACTTTACACGAGTCCAAAGGAATTGTCAAGATTAAAACCAGGATCACCTGGGCAGGAGGAGAAAACATGCCGCTAACGAAAGAAGAAGCGACGAAAAAAAGTTCGGACCGCAAGTCGGACGAAAAAACCCTGGCGCAGGAGAATGCGGGGAAATCCGCCAGCACTTCACCCCCCAAGCCCGCCTACCCCGAGCTATTTCAGCCCATCAAGATCGGGGACTGCGAGATCAAGAACCGGATCGTGATGGCGCCCATGAACACGGTCTTCTCGCTTGACAACCTGGGCTATGTGAATGAGCAGATACTCGCTTATTACGCGGCCCGGGCCAAGGGTGGCACCGGTTTGATCATCACTGAGTGCGTGCTGGGCACGAAGCTGTGCTCCCGGTTCCCTTATACATCGAACCTTCACCTCTTCAACGGCACGCACGTGCCTGGGCTGGAAGAAGTGGTGGAGACCATCCACGCTTTTGGCTCCAAGGTTTTCATCCAGTTATCGCTGGGGTTCGGCCGGCAGGGCCACAGCCATGACCATTCCTCCCCGCCCGCGCCCTCCGCCATCCCCTACCAGACCGACCCGACCTTGATGCCGAAGAAGATGATCGAGTACCTGTCGAAACACCCGCAAGCCCTGGACCCGCGCATCCCCAGCATGGCCTACGCGGCCATGCCCCGCGAGATGACCAGGGAGGAGATCAAATCGGAGATCGCCGAGTACGCCAACTCCTGCGTGCTGGCCCTGATCGCCGGTTTCGACGGCATCGAGCTGCACGCGCCGCACGGCTATCTTGAACATCAGTTCCTCTCGCCGCGCTCCAACAAGCGCACCGACGAGTACGGCGGCTCGCTCGAAAACCGGATGCGGATCGTGGTCGAGGTCTACCAGGCGGTGCGCGCCAAGATCGGGAACGCGGCGCCGGTGGGCATCCGTTTTTCCGGGGATGAGCACATGCCCGACGGCATCCATCATGATGAACTCAAGAAGGTGGTCAAGAGGATGGGGGAGTTGGGTATTGATTACGTGCATCTGTCCGACGGCTCCTACGAGGCGCTCAGGTATTTCTTCCCGGACGAGGAAAACCTGCACCTGGTGGAGGAGGCCGCGGGCTTCAAGTCAATGTTGCCGCCCCACGTGCCCGTGATCTCGGTGTCGCTCCACGACCCGAAAAACTCCTCGCAAGCCATCCGGGAGGGCAGGATTGACATGGTCAGCCTGGGCCGACAGATGCTCTGCGATCCGGATTACGCCAACAAAGTGATGAACGGAGAGAAGTATCGCAAATGCGCCCGCTGCAACGACTGCCTGATGCGCACCTCCGTGGGCCTGCCCGTGCGCTGCAAATTAAACCGCGACCTCGGCCGCGAGAAGTATATGCCCGAATACTGGCGGCCAACGCGCCAGGCGGGGACACCTGTCCTGCCCGAGGTCCCCAATCTGCCGCCGCTGGTTTGACGAGTTGCGGGACCGAGCACGAATGAGTTTCAAGGAGGACGGAATGAGCAAAGTGGAATTTGTGATCATCGGAAACGATGAAATCTTCCTGCGAAAGGCCTCTGGAGTCTAAGATCAACGGAATTGATATTTGAGCCGGAAGGTAATGTTGATGAATAAAGAGAGAAAACTCGGCTTCGGGGAAGGCTATTCCAAGTTCTGCCACGATTACGCGGCGGGAACTACCATACTTTCCGGAGTGGTTCAGGTAAGAGGCGCCTTAAAAGCTCAAACGGTCAGGGAAGCCCTTTCGATCGTTCAGCTGCGGCATCCCATGCTGCGGGCCGGGTTCATGGATAAAGAAGATGATTTTGATTATTTTACGTTCGATGAGGAGCCGAAGACTCTCCCCCTTACGGTGATGGACAGGTCTGGTCGAGATGATTGGATCGATTTCCATCAAAAGGAATATTTGACGCCGTTTACGGACGCCGATGATTATCTGTGGCGTACAACGTTTCTGCAAAACAAGGAAGATGAATCGGGCGAACACGAACTGGTGGCTTCCTTTCATCACTCCACCAGCGACGGAATTTCCCTGGCCAGTTTTTTCAAAGATTTTCTGTACTGCTGCCGGTGCCTGGCAGATGGTGAGAATCCGGACGTAAAGTCCCTTCCCATTACGCCTTCGGGAGAAGAGCTGTTAAACCTTGGAACCTCTTGGCCCGCCTGGATCGCAAGGAACGCCGTCGCGGCGGCATTCTACCTGTTAGAGGAGAATAAACTTTACGGCTATGAGGAGCATGCGCCGCTTCAATTAAGACGCACGCGCCATGTATACCATGAACTTGATCGGGAATACCTGCCTCTTCTAATCGCCTTGTGTAAAGCCAACGGCGTGACCATCACGGCACTCTTTTCCGGGGTGCTCATGAAGGCGTGTAATGAAATACTGGGGACGGAAAAAGGGAAGTCGAGACAAATAGCCTTTACGCCTTTCAGCCTGCGTAAGCGCTTCGATCCGCCCCTCGGGAACGAGCATTTGGGCTTGTACGTGGGATTCGTAAATACAAAGTATCGCGTCGGCCCTAAAAACACTGTTTGGGATCTGGCCGCCAGATTCGGCGAACAACTTGAAAAAGGGATACAAAGAGACATACGGATGCCCGGTGAATTCCGCAAATCATTGGGCCGGCGATTCCTGACGAGTTTTGACAAAGGACTGTTAAAAGACGTTTTCCAATACGGGGTGGGAGTTACTAATATCGGGGCTATAGACATCAGTGCGCGGCAAGGTCCGTTCGAAATTACGAGGATCCACTTCGGTACCTGCCGAAACTGGGGCGACTGGCTAATGCTAGTCCACACCTCATCTTTGGATGGAAAACTCTTTTTCTGCTCCTGCTATACGGAGCCCCTTCTCGGAAGGGATGCCGCTGAAAAGATAATGAGCAGGTTCGTGGCGTTACTGAAGGGGACCGTGAATGAATCCAAACTGTCGGCGCCGACGCGTGACCGGGCGGATTCCCGAGCGTGGGATAATCGGGGGCCGGCTGAATAATTTAGCAATTTTTACAAGGGAGGGATTAATGAGTAAGGGAGAATTCGCGATTATCGGAACCGGTGAGGTTCCCTGCGGGCAATACCCGGAGAGGACCGAGTTCGAGATCGCCTATGAAGTGGCCAGGCTGGCGATCAAGGACGCGGGTATCGATAAGAATGAGATCGGCGCGGTTCTCAGTGCCCAGCACATCATGGGCAGCGAGTACAACACCGAGGCGGTTTTTGGCCGCCTGCCCGAGGCCATCGGGGCCAAGGGTTGCAAGATCACCTGTATGACCAGTTCGGGCGGAGCTTCGAGCTTCTCGATTCGCAAGACCGCGGAGGGAATCCTCCACTCCGGCGAGACGGACACGGTGCTGGTCATCCACGCCCAGCGCTTCTCCCAGTTCACCATGAACGAGATGGCCAGGTACTTCGCGGTCGCGGGCTCGGACGAGGAGTGGGACGTGCCCTATGGCATGACCTATAACTCGTTGGCGGCCATGATCACCCAGGGCTATCTGGCCGCCACCGGGACCACCATCGAGCAAGTTGCCGCGGTTTCCGTGGCCTGCCGGAAGTGGGCCTGCCTCCAGCCCAACGCCATGTACAATAAAAAGGAAATCACGGTCGAGAAGGTCCTCTCCTCGCGCATGGTGGCCTGGCCGCTGACCTCTCTCATGTGCAACGTGCTCGCCGACGGCGGCTCGGCCTACATCATGACCACCGCCGAGAAAGCGAGAAAGGTGTGTAAAAAGCCGGCCTACATCCTTGCCGACGCCTCGGAATATTCGCATCGTGGCATCACCACGGCTAAGGTCAAGGATCTGGAAAGCCTGGGGACCTTCCTCACGCCCATCGCCATGAAGGCCTACGAGCGCGCGGGACTCGGTCCCAAGGAGATGAGTATTTTCGAGATGTATGGGTCCTATCCGGTCGTGCAACTCATCCTCCTCGATTCCATCGGCATCTGCGAGCCTGGAAAGTCCGGTAAGCTCGTGGCCTCCGGCGCAACCAGCCCGGGCGGCAAGTACCCGACCACGACTAACGGCGAGGCCCTCTCCTTCGGACACACCGGTACCGGAGTCGGCTTCGGACTTTTTGTCGAGGGCGTGCGCCAGCTCCAGGGCAAGGCGGGCAAGGCCCAGGTCCCGAACGCCCGGTTCCTCATCGAGAACACCGGCGGCGGGGCTTTCATGGACTGCCACTTCACCATTCTCGGCAACGAGATTCCGGCCTGACTAGGCCTCGATTCAGGAGGGATGAACATGGGAATCAAGGAATTATTGAATTTGTCGGACGAGGACGTCAAGAAGCCGATGCCGAAGCCATCCAAGTGGTCGCGGCCCTTCTGGGAAAACACGAAACAGGGGAAGCTCACCCTGAAGCGGTGCAAGGACTGCGGGCACATTGATCAGCCGCCGTATCTCTATTGCACCAACTGTATGAGCGAGAACAGCGAGTGGATCGAGGCCTCGGGCAAGGGCAAGCTCAAGGCCTATGCGATTAACGTCTACATGGTGCCTTTCCCCTTTTGGGATGATATGCCCTACGTGGTGGCCATGGTCGAGCTGGCCGAAGGGGTAACCATGATCTCGAACATCGTCGAGTGCGACCACGATAAGCTCAAGAACGGCATGGACCTCGAAGTGGTGTTCGACGATGTGTCGCCTGAATTTACCCTGCCCAAATGGCGGCCGGTGAAAAGGTGAAACATGGGAGCCTATAACACTATTCTCTACGAATTGAGCGGGCCGGAGAACGCGGTGTGCAAGATCATCATTAACCGCCCCGAGCAGCGCAACGCCATCAACCGCGAGATGGCGGAGGAGATGCTCGACGCCTTTCTGCGGGCCAAGAAGGACCCCAAGGTCAAGGTGATCCTATTTTCCGGCGCGGGCAAATCCTTCTGCGCTGGCGGCGATCTCTCGGTGCTGCCTACCTTTAACCACAATTCGGTCTACGACTGGATGGCCCACGAGGGCTATGAGATTGCTAGAGCCATCGCCGAGAACGACAAAATCGTAGTGGCCAAGGTCAAGGGACATTGCATCGCCGGCGGGCTCGAGCTGGTCCTGGCTTGCGACCTGGTGTATGCCTCCGAGAAGACCAAGTTTGGCGTGACCGAAATCACCCTGGGAATCCTGCCCGGCTGGGGCGGCACCGCCCGGATCGCCCGGAGCATGCCCATCCACCGGGCCAAGGAAATCCTGTTCACCGGCCGCAAGGACTACCCGGCAAGGGAAATTTACGAGATGGGCCTGCTCACTCGGGTCTATACTGACGAAGAACTCGACGCCAAGGTGGACGCCATCGTGAACGAGATGGCCGGCCGCTCGGCCGACGCTCTGCGCATGGGCAAGAGCGTGCTGAACCGCTCCTTCGAGGGCATCCCCTGGGACGCGGCCATGACCATCGAGAGGAACGCCATAGCCTGGCTCTACCATTCCGAATACGCGACCAACCTCCGGAATTTCGCCTTGGCGGCGATCAAACAGAACAAGGAGTAGCCGAGATGGACTTCGCCTTTACCGAGCAGCAGGACCTCATGCGCCAGCAAGTGCGGCGCATGTGCGAGAAGGAACTCTCCCGCGATTACGTCCGCTGGATGGACGAGAACTGCGACTTTGTGCCGGACGAGTTGTGGAAGAAGATCGCGGACCTGGGCTACATGGGCATCGGCATCCCGGAAAAGTTCGGCGGCATGGGAATGGGCATGGTGGATGCCATGATCGTCTATGAGGAGCTGGCCATCGCGTCAACGGCGGTGGGACTCTGCATCGGGGCCACGGTTGGCTTTGGGGCCAAGACCATCATGGGACTGGGATCGGAAAAGCAAAAACAGGAATTACTCCCCAGAATTGCCAAGGGCGAACTGAAATTCTCGATGGGTCTCACCGAGCCTGGAGGCGGGACCGATATTCTGGGCGCTATAAAGACCAAAGCCGAGGACAAGGGCGACCACTGGCTGATCAACGGGACCAAGATGTTCATCACCGGCGCGCACAAATCGGACTACATGGTGCTCATCGCCATCACTGACCCCGCGGCCAAACGCACCAAGGGGTTATCCATCTTTCTGGTCCCGCAACCCAGCGAGGGCCTGGAGACGAAACTCATTCCCAAGGTTGGTTGTCACGCGGCCGGGACCAACGAGGTGGTCCTCGAAGACGTGAAGATACCCAAGGAGAATCTGCTCGGCACGAAAAACAACGGATGGTTCGAACTCCTGGGCACCTTGAATCCCGAGCGCATCGGCACCGCCATGCTGAGTTTAGGGATAGCCAAAGCCGCGTTCCGCGACGCCATGCAGTACGCCAAGGAGCGCGAGGCCTTCGGCGGGCCCATCTCCCGCTTCCAAATCCTTCAGCACTACCTCGCGGACATCGCCATTGAGATCGAGTGCGCGACCGACCTGATCTACAAGTGCGCCTGGCTCTCCGACGCCGGCAAACCCTTCCACATCGAGGCCTCGATGGCCAAGATCGTGGCCGGCCGGGCCTCGGAAAAGGCCGCCATTTACGGGATGGAGATCCTCGGCGGCTACGGCTACACCATGGAATACGACATGCAGCGCTACTTCCGGGACTACAAGCAGATGATCTTCTCGCCCATCTCTGACGAGATGGCCAAGAACATGATCATGCAGTTCATGGGCCTGCCCAAGTCGTGGTCCTGAGCGAAACCTGACGAGGAGACGAGACCATGCAGATACTCGATGACATCCCGAGGAAGCACGCCAAACTCGACCCCGACTTCGAATGCTTGGTCTTTGAGGAGTTCCGCCTCACCTGGCGCCAACTCAACCAGCGGGTGGATCGCCTCGCCAACGGCCTCATCGCTCTGGGCGTCAAGCCGGGCGAGCACGTGGCCATCCTGGCCCAGAACAGCCACCGCTTCATGGAGTTCTATTACGCCTGCGCCCGGGCCGGGATCGTGGCGGTGCCGCTCAACTGGCGGCTCTCCGACAATGAGCTGAAATATATCCTGGACCACTCGGAGACAATCGCCTTGATGGCGGGCGCAGAATATCTGGATACCGCCAAGCGCTTGCGGCCCAAACTGGCCAAGGTCCGGCATTACATTTCCCTGGACGGCCCGGCCGAGGACATGAAAAACTATGAAGAGTTGCTCTCCCAATCCTCGTCCAAGCCGCACCAGGGGCCGCGCGATGAGAACGCCGTGTTCATCCTGATGTACACTGGCGGGACCACGGGCCTGCCCAAAGGCGTCATGCTCAGTAACCGCAACATCATGACCGCGGCCCTGGGCTGTCTCCTGGGCATGGGCATTACCAAAGCGGACAGCACGCTGATGATCCTGCCGCTCTTCCACATCGCCTTCTGGCCGGTGATCGTGGTGCATTACATGGGGACCAAGGCCGTGCTCAGCAAGAAGTTCGATCTAGGTTTTGTGCTGGAAACCATCCAGCGCGAGCGCTGCACCCACATGAACATGGTGCCCACGATCGCGGCTTTCCTCCTCATCTTCCCGGACCTGGATAAATATGACCTGTCCAGTCTGCGCGCCCTCACCTATGCCGGTTCCCCCATGCCCTTCGAGCTGCTCATGAAGCTCAAGGAGAAATTCCCCAACCTGGACCTGGGCCAGGGCTACGGGCTTACCGAGGCCGCGCCCACGGTCGCCCTCCTTGATCAGCACGACCACCAGCGGACCGAGACCGACCAAGACCGGCGGCGGCTCGCCAGCGCCGGCCGCGAGTGCCTGGTCACCGAGGTCCGGGTGGTGAACGAGAAGGGGGAAACCGTGAAGCCCGGCGAGGTGGGCGAGATCACCGCGCGGGGGGCCAACATCATGCTCGGCTACTGGAAGAACCCGGAGCTGACCGCGGAAGTCTTGCGAGGCGGCTGGCTCCACACCGGCGACCTGGCGACCGTGGACGAGGACGGCTACATTTACATTGTGGACCGCAAGCACGATATGATTATCTCAGGCGGCGAGAACGTCTACCCGCGCGAGGTGGAAGAAGTAATTTTCAAGCATCCGGCGGTATTGGAGTGCGCGGTGGTTGGGGTTCCGGACCCTACCTGGGGCGAGGCGGTGAAAGCGGTGGTAGTGCTCAAGCAGGGAATGAGCGCCACGGAAGAAGAGATCATTGCGCTGTGCAAGCAGCATCTGGCTGGATACAAAAAGCCCAAGAGCGTGGAGTTTGCCGGAGCTCTTCCCAAAACGGCCATCGGCAAGATCCTGCGCCGCGAGGTCAGGGAAAAATATTGGGCCGGCCGGGATAAAAAGATCGGTTGATGGGAGAACCCTCATGGTGAAAGGCCAATCCGAGGAACGCGGGGTCAAGGGAACCATGGTCCTGGACATCGTAAAAACCATCCACGGCTTCAAGGATGTGCCTTGGGACCGGCATTTGTCCCCGCAAGCGATGGCGCTGGTCAGTAAAAAGATACTCGCCTCGACCTGGTATCCGGAAAAGCCGGTCAAAGAATGTTTTAATGCCATTTATCGGGTCCTCGGCGGCGGCAAGCCGGAGGCCGCGCGAGAGTGGGGACGGGTCAACGGACGCCGCGTTTTCGAGGACGTTTACAAAAACCTGATCGTGCCGGGTGACCCTATGCAGTCGCTCAAGAAACTGAACATCATTGCCAATGCCTTCTTCAAGGGCTGGACCTATCAATTTCAAGAGCTTGGAACAAGGAGCATTCAACTCAAGGTATTGGATTCCGATCGCGAGACCGAGGTGATCTATTACCTAATCCAGGGATGGATTGACGTGATCATCGAGATCACCGGCGGCAAGAACGCCAGGGTTCTGATCCCCCAAAAACACTGGGAAGGCAATGAATCCACCATCATTGATATACGCTGGGAATGAACGCCGGGGGGGCCGGAAAGGCGGCAATCGCCCCTTGCCCTTTGGAAAAGAAGCATGAACATGAACTCCCGAGAGCGCATCGCCGCCGTGGTGGCCCTGGAGCAGCCGGACCGGGTGCCGGTCGCTCCCTTGATTGATCATTTTGCCGCAACCTATGCCGGGATTTCAAACGCGGAGCTGATGGACCACGGCGACAAGCGCATCGCCGCGGTGCTCAAGACCATGCGTGAGCTCGGGCCCTGGGACATGACCTTTATCGCCGACACCGCCAATGCCTACCTGCTCAAGATGGGCGTCCTGGCCCGACTCCGCCTCCCCGGACATGAACTTCCCGCCAACGAGATCCACCAGTTCGTGGAAACCGAGTTCCTCAAGCCCGAGGACTACGACCTGTTAATCAAGCTCGGCTTCTTCCGCTTCATGATGGCGGTCACCGGCCGCAACCATCCGGAGCTGGCCGGCGTCGGCAATATTTTTAAGATCATCTCGAGCCTGCTTGAAATGCGAAGGCATCGTCAGATGGTGGAGGCCGCGGGGGCCGTGCTGGCCTGCGGCTTTATCCATCCCGGGCCCTTGTTCGAGGCCTTCTCCTTCGGCCGCGGGCTCGGGCCGATCAGCCTCGACCTCTTTGACCGGCCCGAAAAAATCAAGGCCGCGAGCCAGGCATGGGTCCAGGCCTCGACCCGGATGGCCATCCTGACCGCCAGGTTCATCGGTGAACCCAGGATTTTCATCGGCCTTTCCCGGTCGTCGCCGGTGAATATTTCGCCCGCCCACTTCGAGGAGTTCGTTATGCCCGAGCTCGAATACATGATCCACGCCTTCATGGACGCCGGCGTCACGCCGCTCCTGCACTGCGACTCCGACTGGACACGAAGCTTTCCGATGTTCAAGCGGTTCCCGGCGAAAAAGTGCATCCTCGAACTCGACGGCTTCTCGGACATCTTCAAGGCCAAGGAGGTCCTGGGCGATCACATGTGCATCATGGGTGATGTCCCGGCCTATCTTCAAGCCTTTGGCTCCAAGGATGAAGTCATGGCTTACTGCAAGCGTCTGATTGAGGAGGTGGGCAAAGGCGGCGGCTTCATCCTTTCCACCGGCTGTTCGATCCCGGCCAATGCCAAGCCGGAGAACGTGAAGGCCCTGGCCGAGGCCGTTGAAGAATGGGGCTGGTATTGAAAAGGCAAGGGTTATGAGTGAAAAGCGCGTGGTAAAGTCGGCCTGCCGGATGTGTCACGGCGTGTGCCAGGTGCTGGTGCACCTGGACGGGGACCGCGTGATCAAGGTCACCGGCGATCCGGACAGCCTCACCAGTAAAGGGTATCTCTGTCCCAAGGGAGCGGCCTCTCCGGAACTACTCTACCATCCTGATCGGCTTAAATACCCCCTCCGGCGCGCGGGCCAGCGCGGCGAGAACAAATGGCAACGCATCTCCTGGGATGAAGCGTTAGACGAGATGGCCGCCCGGCTCACAATGATCAAGAAGGATAGCGGTTCCGAGTATTTCGGCATGATGCAGGGCACCGGCCGGCCGTATACCGGCTTCACCACCCGCTTTGCCAACGCCTTTGGCACGCCCAATTTCACCGGGGTAGCCCACCTCTGCTATTTCCCGAGGTGGATCGCCAGCCTGGGCACCCTGGGCCAACTGCCAGTGGCCGACGTTTACGGCTTTGGCAACCGGGGGCCGGAATGTATAGTGATCTGGGGCTGTAATATCACCCATACCGGGGCCTCCGACGGCATGTGTGGCGGCAGGGTGGAACGTGCCCTCCGGCAGGCGAAAAAGATAATCGTGATTGACCCCCGCCGGATCGGGCCCGCCGACCGCGCCGACCATTGGCTCCAGCTCCGGCCGGGCACCGACGGCGCGCTCGCCCTCGCCATGCTCCATGTGGTCATCGCCGAGGAACTTTACGATCATGAGTTCGTGGAGAAATACACCAACGGTTTTGAAAAACTCCGCGTGCACGTGCGGCCCTTTACCCCGGAATGGGCCGCTCCCATCACCCGGCTTAAGGCCGATGACATCCGGGCCGCGGCCAGGACCTACGCCGGCGCGAGACCGGCCTGCATCCAGTGGGGCAATGCCCTCGATATGAGCATGTCCAATTATCAGACCGCGCGCGCGATCCTTATCCTGAGCGGCATCTGCGGGAACATTGACGCCCCCGGCGGCGACGCCCTCTGGGTTGCGCCCGAGGGCATCAAACAGCGTTCCATCTTCCGCAACCTGGAGGTGGCGGGATTGCAATTCCTTCCCCCGGAAAAAGCCGGCCGGAGACTCGACGGGGGAAGGTTTCCACTTTGCCCGGCGGTGCACCCTCCAACCTTCTGGCGCTCGATCGTATCCGGAGATCCCTATCGGCTCCGGGCGTTTTGGGTGGTAGGCTCAAACCCGCTTACCACCATGACCAATACCGCGGACGTAGAGGCAGGTTTGAAGCTCCTTGAATATACCGTGGTCTCGGAAATTTTCATGACCCCGACCGCGCAGTTGGCCGACCTTGTGCTCCCCGCCGCCTCCTGGCTAGAGCAGGACGAAGTGGTCAATATTCATAAGATCTGGTGCGTACTGGCGAGGAAAAAGGTCGCGCAGATCGGTGAGACCATGGATGATAGGGAGATCATTATTCAGTTGGCGCGTCGTCTTGGCCTTACAGAGGCCTTTCCTTGGAAAAATTACCGTGAATACCTTGAATGGGTCTTGGAGGATGCGAGTTTGACCTTCGAGGAGTTCTGCGAGCGCGGCATGCTCGCGGGCGAACAGCGCTATTATAAATACAAAACCCAAGGTTTCGAAACCCCTTCCGGCAAGTTGGAAATTTACAATGGCATGATGGCAATTCTGGGGCGTGATCCGTTGCCGGTCTACCGCGAGCCACCGCTGACTCCCGTGTCAGCTCCCGAGCTCGCCAAGGAATATCCGTTGATCCTCACCACCGGCGCGAAAATCCGGGCCTTTTTCCATTCGGAAGGCCGCCAGATCGAGTCATTGCGCAAAGCTAACCCCGACCCCCTGGTCGAGGTCCATCCCCAAACCGCTAGCTCACTCGGCATCCGCGACGGCGACTGGGTCTTTATCGAAACGCCGCACGGCAAGGTCAAGATGCGGGCCAAGCTCACCGGTATTGTGGCCCCGGATGTGGTCAGCGCCCAACACGCCTGGTGGTTCCCGGAGCAGGCCCCGCCCGACTACGGCTATCAGCAGTCCAACGTGAACCTTCTCTTCGGTCCCATGGCTTACGATCCCGACACCGGCTCCGAGTCCCTGCGGAGTGCGTTGTGCAGGGTTTATCCCGAAGGAGAAAGCAAGCCATGATTCTGGGGCGCCCCCTGAAAACCGCGGCGGTCCTCGCCTGCGCTCTTCTCATGATTTCCGTTTCTTCCCCGTCCCCCGGGCCCGACCTGAGCCAGGGGTTGTTCCCGGAAAGCGCCGTCATCATCCGTGGCGGGGAAATGCCCTCATTGGCCGGAACGGAAATTTCCGCTCTCCTCCTGGCGGCCCTGCGCGACGGCGAGCTTCGCGCCATCCCCTTCCAGGTGGATGAAGTCAGGAACGGCGAGCATGTATTTGATTGGGTAAGCCCACTCGGTCGAGAGAAAGGTCTCTATGACCGCGACGTTGACAACGGCCGGCTCGACGCTGACGATGAGCTGGTGTTCATGGCCAGGGACCTGGGCCCGCGCGCTGAGTCGGTCAAAGAATCCGGCGCGGAGAAAGCCGTGGAGCTGGCCGTGACCGATCCCACCTCCGGCAAGACGGCTTATGCCTACCTTCTGCTGAAGTCCAGGCTGACTCCCAGCCGGGACGATTACGTGAAGATGGACATCTCCGGCGGGAGACTCCATGTGGAGACCAGCCGCTACAAGCTCTCCCAGCCGGCCGATCGGGGCTACTTTGATGAATTGCGCGTCCTGACCGCCAAAGGGGATTTCAGCAAGAACCTGGTAATCAGGAACCAGACCCCGGCCCGGATCAAGGTTAAACTGATCGGTATCGCCGGCGAGAAAGACTTCTATGACCTCATCCGCGGCGAGCCCATTGCCGCCAAGGACGGCCCTGTCCGGGTCCTCTGGCGCTGTGCCGGCGGCGCGGACTTCGGCGGGTTCAAGATCAAGGGCGAGGGCGGCACCGAGCAGCACTATTACGTCAACCGCATGGACCAGCCGGTCATCATGGACATCCCCTTCAATTTCAACATGATGCTCTCCTCCTTTGACATCCGCGGCGTCATGCTCTTGAACCCGCAGGCCCGCCCCTTGACCTATTACGACATCTCCCATCGGGCCGGCGTCAAGATAGATGGAGTCCCCGATGCCAAAGATGGCCACTTAATCGGCCAGGAGCCCCGCGACTGGTGTGTGCTAAGCGGCAATGGCCTGAGTGTATATTTTATCACTCACTTTCCTGAAGGATGGGACTCGAGACTGAAACGGGTTTCCTTTGTTGACGACGGCCCGGCCCGATCCGCGGTGGGGTCTGAATTCGGGGAGATGGTGGACCTTTTAAGCAAAGGCATCCATGTTTATATGGTGCGTTTTTATATTATGCCGGAAGATTTCAAGTGGGGTAAGGAAAAGGAGATTGAGGACATGGCGGGACAAAAGCTCACGGTTTCTTGCCAGGCCATGCCCTGAAGGTTTAATACGGCTGGCAACTCCCGCCGGCCAATCGCAAGGAGGAAGACCAATGGCGGAAAAATTTAAGAAGGACGAGTATTTCAAGATTGATCCCGAGGCTCACTTGATCGGGAACATGGAACCGGTGAACCATTTCCCGGGGGTGCAGATGTGGTGGCGGGCGATTGCCAACATCTCAAGGCCGCTCATGCTCGGCGCGCCAGCGGAGGCAATGGCCATGCTCGAGCCTTGGGAAGCTACAAAAAGCGCGGACCCGGCCACTCTCCTCAAGTCCATGGATAAGTACGGAGTGGACGTGGCCTGCCTGCTCCCGGAGTCCATGATGGACACCACCGGATATACCAGCCGTTGGTGCACCAACGGCGAGATGGCCAAGATCGTTGAGGGAAACCCCAACCGTTTCATGTATCAGCCGAATGTCTCGCCCATCAAGCACAAGGGCGTAGAGAACACGATCTGGGAGCTGGAGTATTGGGTCAAGGAGAAGGGCGCGAAGATTTTCAAGTTCTACCCGCCGGAGGATACCTACATCAACGATCCAGAGCTATGGCCGTTTTACAAGAAGGCCGAAGAACTCGGCATCGTGCTCGACATCCACACCGGGTTCTGCTGGGTGCCGCCGGGAAAAAGCAAGTATGCCCTCCCAATTCTGCTCGATGACGTGGCCCGCGATTTCCCGAACTTGAAGCTTGTCGCCTTCCATATGGGTTACCCTTACTGCAACGACCTTAACATGGTCGCCCTCGGCCATCCCAACGTCTACCTGTGCCTGTCTCTGCTGATACCCTGGGCCATTACCGCGCCGCTAAAATTTGCGAGCATCATCGGCGAGGCCCTTCGTTTTATCGGTCCTGACCGTATCATTTGGGGCACTGACTACGCGGGGTTCAGCGCACAGATGGGCGCCGCGGTCAAGGGCTTCCGGGAATTTCAGATTCCTGAAGATCTGCGCAAGGGATATGGATACCCGGAAATCACTGAAGATGATAGGAGAAAGATCTTCGGGCTGAACCTGGCCGGGCTTCTCGGGATCGAACCGAAAAGGAGGATTACGAACCTGTCGCTCAACACCGAAAGCCTGGGGCACTAGAAGAGGCAAAGGAAACATTTTTATGGACTTGATGACAGAACTTAAAGAAATCATTGGGACCGAGCGAGTAAGCGACTCTGCCGCGATATGTCAGGCGTACTCCTATTCCTGTTTTCTTGGAATGAACTGGGTGAGGAAGCCCGACGTGGTGGTTATCGCGGAGACGCCGGAGCAGGTCTCGCGGATTTTAAGGCTTGCAAATCATCACAAGGTACCAGTGACCCCGCGAGGCGCGGCCGGCCAGGGAGGGCACGGCGGGCCTCTCCAAGGCGGCATTCTCCTGGACCTTACCCCTATGGAGAAGATCATCCTGATTGATACGGAGAACATGAAAGCGGTGGCCGAGGCCGGTTGCAGTTTTTTCAAGCTCTCCCAGGAACTGTTCAAACATGGGCTTATGCTGCCCACGGCGGAATATGGTCCCGGGCCCAATGTGGCGGCTTCAGCCATCACCCCGGTAAACGCTTTCGGTAAAACCCGTTACGGGAGGAACATTGACCTGGTCGAGGGCTTCGAGGCGGTCCTGCCCGACGGCGAGATCATCACTGTAGGCTCGATGGCCTACGCGGACAAGGACTTCGGTCCCTTCTATCGCTACATCACCGGCCCGGACCTGGTCGGCCTCTTCACCCAGTCTAACGGCGCATTCGGGATCGTGACCAAGGTGGCGTATCGGTGTTTAAAAAGATCCCCACATTGGGCCTTCCATTCTTATTATTGGCCGCTCTCCAGGATTGAAGAGGTCAAACAGACGCTCCTTGAGGGCACGGCCTTGGAGATGTTCGACGTTCATGTCAACGACAAATATAAATACGCCGGGCTCGAGTATATCAAGCTGTTGCCTCCTTTGCCGGAAGACTGCCACTTCATCGTCTATTTTACAGTCAACGCGGAGACCGGTGAGGAGCTTTCTATCAAGGAGAAAGCCGTCCACGATCTTGCCCAAAAATATGGAGGGAAATTGTTGCCGGGTCTGGCGGAGTCATTCTTTGCGATCTGGCCGACCTTTTTCTGCCCGGTTTCCAACCCCATCGCCAGCGCCATCTCACGTGTGGTGCTGGACGTGGTCAAGGGCAACTACATGTATATCTATGACAGCCTCACCTATCCGACCAGTTGGTTCCCCAGGGTCTACCAGAAGCTTATGGAGGTCGGGAAAAAGTATGACATCTGGGAGTCGCCGCGCTTCGCCGTTTTCGACGGCTTTGCCATGAAAAGCCAGGTGATGTGCTCGCAGACCTGGGCGTTCGTGGACTATAACGATGAGTATTGGGTCGGACAGATTCAGAAGTGCCGCGATGAGTTCCGGGAGTGGTTTGGAGAACGAGGCGGGGTGTTCCAATCCATGCTGCCGCCGCTCACGCCCGATTATACCTGGACCAATCAACCTGGCGCGCACCAATTGCTGCGAATAATCAAACGCGCTCTCGATCCCAATAACATTCTCAGCCCAGGGAGCTTTTAGTGGAGTGGTCGTCATGATGGATTTATCTCAAGCCAAACTGGAGGATTTCAGGGAGCGGTTAAATCTCTGCCTCAATTGCGCGGCCTGTTTTTATCGAGGGCCGATTGTGCCGCATAACTGGCGGGAATTGCCCCCACCTGAATGGCAGGCGCCTTCGAAGAAATGTCCTTCCTTCGAGTATTACCGGTTTCGTTCTCACACCGCGCTCGGCCGATTGACGCTGGCGGCGCTCGTCTGGAGGAAGGACTTCCCGATCTCCGATGACCTGATAAAGATTCTTTATACTTGCGCCGGATGCAATATGTGCAACGAGATTTGCCAGACCTTTTTACCGCTCCATTCTATTTTGGCTTTGCGCGAGGAAGTGGTCGAAAGAGGGATCGCGCTGCCGGAGCCGCTTCCTGAAATGAATGCTGGCATCAAGGAATTTCATAATATCTTTGGAAGGAAAGCCAAGGCGAAGACCCCGGAGAAACTCCCAGCCGAAGGCGAGGACATGTACTTCGCCGGCTGTTACGCTAATTACCGCCTGCCAAAGACCGCGACCGCTACGATAAGGGTCCTAAAGGCGGCTGGAATTAATATCGCATCACTGGGCGAAAATGAAAGATGTTGCGGATTTCTCGCCAGATGGTCGGGCAACCGCGCCCAGGCGGAAAAATCAGCCCGTTATAATGTCGAGGCGATGAAAAAGGCCGGGGCGAAGCGGGTGATCCTGTCTTGTGCTCACGGTTATCATATGTGGAAAAATGACTACCCGAGATATGTCGGCCAGCTTCCGTTCGAGGTCATCCATGTGACCGAGTTGTTGGCGAAACTGCTCGAAGAAGGAAAGATCGCTTTCCGCCATGAGATTAACGGGAAAATAACTTACCACGATCCCTGTTTCCTGGGGCGGCATGGCAAGGTGTATGAGCAGCCGCGAAAAGTATTAAAAAGCATTCCCGGCCTTGAACTCGTAGAGATGGAGAGGTGTGGAAAATGGTCATATTGCTGCGGGGCTGGGGCCAAAGTCATCTTGAATTGCTATCCTGATTTTGCCCGGGCCGTGGCCAAAGAGCGGTTGCGGGAGGCCCAACAGGCTGCGGATACTTTGGTTACTGCATGCCCCGTTTGTTTTGAACACCTGAAAAAAACAGCCGACCAAGAAGCCATCCGGTTGAAGGTTCGAGATCTGCCAACCCTGGCGGCCGAGGCCATGGGGATTGAGTGGTAGATAAACCTGACATGAACCTGCAGGATAAAAATGCTTTAGTTACGGGCGCGGCTGGCGGCATCGGACGGGCCGTGGCGGTCGAACTTGCTCGGCATGGCGCGCATTTATCTCTGGTAGACATAAATGAAAGCGGTCTGGAGGAAACGCTCGAGCAGGTTGAAGCGCTTGGCAGGAGATGCATGACGATCAGGGCCGATGTTGCGGACAAGGGCCAAGTGCAACACGCGGCCGAAGCCGCGATCAAAGAATATGGACACCTTGACCTTCTGGTCAACAATGCGGGCGTAACTCTGATCGGAGAGGTTGGCGATTACACCATCGAAGACTGGGAATGGATCGTCGGGATCAACCTGTGGGGCACGATTTACGGTCTCCATTACGTTCTGCCCCATATGATCGAGCGAAGGAGCGGACATATTGTGAACGTGGCCTCCGCCGCCGGCCTGATCTCGATGCCGGGAAACGCCGCTTACTGCGCAACGAAGTTCGGGATCGTTGGACTGAGCGAGGTGCTTCGGGCGGAGCTTGCCAGGCACAATATCGGAGTAACTGTGATCTGCCCGGCCGGGATTGTAACCGAGTTCGAGAAAAATGCCCGCGTCAAAGGTTGGTCTAAATTCAAACCGGGCAGCTATGTAAAGAGTTATGGTCGGACGCCGGAGGTTGTAGCGAATAAAATTGTTTCCACAATTGAAAAGGAAACTTTCCTGGTAATCATCGGAGCGGAAGCGCGGCTCCTCTATGCAATAAAAAGGTTCTTTCCCCGACTTTATTATCGCATTGGGGTCATCATGGCCCGCAGACTTGAGCATTTCCGATGACAAGGATATTTACGGTTAATGAAGTCAGATCAACATAGAGGCTCGATAGTAATAACTGGAAGTTCAACCGGGATCGGTAGAGCGTGCTCTCTTCTTCTGGACAGCATGGGGTTTACGGTTTTCGCGGGAGTCCGAAATCAGGCCGACGGAGATGCTCTTATCAAAGGATCATCCGGCCCGCTGACTCCCATTATTCTTGATGTCACGGATGACGATTCGATCCGGAGATCGGCTGAGTTTGTTGCGAGTTCAGTCGGAGAAAAAGGGCTGGCCGGCCTGGTCAATAATGCGGGAATCGTCGTCACCGGACCGCTGGAATTTATTAGAAAAGACGACTTGTGGGAACAATTCCATGTCAACCTGATGGGGCAGGTCGCCGTCACCCAGGCTTTCCTCCCCTTGCTTAAAAAATGCAAAGGCCGAATAGTCAACATTACCTCAATCGGGGGCAGACAATCCGTGCCTTTCATGGGCCCATATTGCGCATCCAAGGCGGCGATGGAAGTGCTTTCCGACTCCCTGCGGATGGAGCTTCGCCCTTTTGACCTTCCAGTTATCATCGTTACCCCCGGCAATATTTCAACGCCTATCTGGTCAAAAACCAGGAAGATATCTGAGCAAAGGACACATGAACTTGCGACGAAAGTGCGCAACCTTTACGGCGCCAGCTTGGACTTGGTTTTGAAGGCCTCGGCGAAAATGGAAAAAAGCGGAATTGATCCTATCGCAGTGGCCAGAGTCGTGGCTCATGCTCTTACTACAGGCAAACCGAAAACTCGTTACATCGTCGGATGGGACGCCAGACTACAGATAGTGATGTCGAAGGTGCTGCCGGATTGGATTCGGGATTACATCGTTCTAAGGTTTATCGGTCTCGCCTCGAGTCGTAAAAACTATAAAGGAGGAGCAGATGGTTGATTGCGAAGTCGCGGTGGTCGGGGCGGGCCCGGCGGGAGCGTCAGCAGCCCGATCCCTGCTCAAGAGTGGAATTAGCGCCGTCATCATTGTGGAAAGAAAAAGGCTGCCACGGCACAAGCCATGTTCGGGTTTGCTGATACCCAAATCCATTGCCTTGATCAAGGAGCATTTCGGAACTCCCCCACCTGAAATTTTCGCTCAACCGGATTATTTCAAGGCGATGCGTTGGCATTTTTCTAGCGGAAGAATGCTGGCAACGCCCATCGGAACTGGCGCCTAGAGCGTTTGGAGGAACCGTTTTGATAAATGGCTGTGCGATCAATCAGGGGGCCGGCTGATGGATGCAGCCACCCTCGTGGCATTCGATGAAGGCTGGGAAGGCCTCACCTTGCATTGCCAACGACGAGAGGGAGAACAGGTGAACATCCGTTGTCAGGCGATGATCGCCGCTGACGGCAGGTTTTCTTCCGTGGTAAACACGATTGATCATTCAGGCCAAAATGGCATGAAATTGTTTATTGCCTGGCAGAACCTCTACGAGGCCCGCTGCGATATCGAGCCGGGCTTTTAAGCTCCTCTCACGAATCTGTGGGCGACCGGTGAAGCATGCGCTACTGACCGCTACCCTGAAGTGACAAGACTATCGCTGCTTTTACGATTGTCCTTAATCTCTCGTTCAGAACCTTCTCTCTAGTAAAGCGTATGGAGTGGCATGACATTCCCCTTTACGCTTTGATAATGCCCTTGGGTTCAATAGCTCAAGGTGTCCAAAAGGTGTCCATTTAGAGTAAAAGCAGTTAAAAAGCTGATGAAAATGATCCTAACTGGATGAAATCTAGTGAAAAGCCAACCTTCTGAAATTTCTTGCTAATTCAGAAAAAACTCCATGAAAAAGGGGAGTTGCCCAAGCTCCCCTTTATGCAAGTTTGTTGCAGTTTCCAGGGATGATCCCTGGACTCAACCTTGGCCTGCTCCCGCTTCGGCCTGAGCTCAGGGTCGAAGGACCGCTGGTCGCGGGCTTAAATCATCGAGCCGCCGGGGGCCACCTGCCGGTGGGGGAAACTGGGCCCTTTCTCCCGCCAAGGCGGGATCAAGGGCAGAAATCTCAGAGCCGCGGCCACCTGCCGGTGGGGGCCGGCTGCCGCCAGTTGAAATATTGGCCCGCTCCCGTCCGCCTCCGCGAGGGACGAAGCACTCCCGCCGCGCCGTCGCCAAAGCGCTTTTGCGCGTCGGATACTGCGCGAAGCCAGCTCCGGCGGGCATAGGCAGGTCGGCGGAGTCCCTTGGT
>Ga0154610_1053_pt7 | contig 42292 bp, 40 predicted proteins | sample Rifle2008BG13ft_FD_116039 | JGI IMG/M metagenome (GOLD analysis project Ga0154610, IMG submission 116039) | Deltaproteobacteria bacterium RBG_13_61_14 | reverse complement strand
ATCGCGTCAATGTGAAATTTCGGGAAGACCATGCCGCCTTCCGGGTGGTTGGGGTGGGGAAGGGGAAAGAGACCCGCGGGAAAGAGATCCTTCTCGCGGATCTCTTCGGGGCTCATGGCCGCCAGCTTCTCCCAGGTCATGCCTTTGGGAAGCTTGACCCGCACGCCTTCCTGGACCGGCTTGCCCCTGGACATGGTGACGCCCTTGGCCGGACGGTTGCTCAGGTCGTAACGCTCATTAAGCAAATCCATCTGCCGCTTCATTACCCCCGGCTTCGCCGCTTTCATTCGAGCCATGGTTGTTGTGAATTCCTCCGTAATATTGACGGGGGCATAGCTCGATCGGTTCTTGCTTGTCTCCTTGGCATAAAGCGTCCCTAAGATCGTGAGCATGGCGACAAGGATGACCGCCAACGCCCAGCCGCGCCTTGATGTTACCTCTCTCATCGTTTCCTCCTTTGGTCCTAGTTCAGCGGGAATTAGAGTGTTCCCGCCTTTGCTGGGTTCGTACTATGTCCTACTCACCCTTTCTCACCCCTTGGCTCTGCCCTTCGGCTGGCCGGCCGGCCACGGCGCAAATCGGTAAAGCCAGCTAAACCCAGGAATGCAATTTCCACCCCCTCTCATCCTGGCGATAAGTCCAACGGGTTATCTCTTGACCGGCCGCAGGCTCGTTTCACCAAGTTGCTCTCCCGCCAAGCCCGCCTCCGTTTCACCCGGCAAAAGGGAAGGTAGAGTCAAGCCGCCGGGTTGTCAAGAGCCTTGGAAAAAAAGTAAGCCAGGCCGCTTGGCGATTTGGGTTGGACGCTTGAAGGGATCGAGGTCAGAAATTTGCTATCAACATTTCACAATTGAATGGCAGGCAAGTCTAGAATCATCAACCGTGAACCGTGAACCGCGAACTTCTTCAGGGCTTCTGCGCATAAATGATCAAGCTCTTGGGAAAAACCCAATCCAGAAATTTTTCTACGCGGGAGAGGGTGGGGGAGAGGATGGTCTTGACCAGGAACTTGCGGTAGGTGGCCGGCACCGGGTGGTTCTCGTTGGGCAGGCCGAAAGCGCAGCGCAGCAGCCAGTAGGGGGAGTGGAAGGCGTGGGCGTGGCCCACGGCGTAAAGCTTGAGGCCGAGATGGCGGAGCCTGGCCGCGAGTTCGTCGGGCATGAACTTGCGCACGTGGCCGCCGGGGTTGGTGAAGTAGAGGGGGGAGAGGAATCCGTAGGCGGCCTCGGTGAAGAAAGTGGGCACGGTGACCGCGAGCCGGCCGCCGGGTTTGAGCACCCGCTTGAGCTCGGCGATGGCCCGGAGGTCCTCATGCAAGTGCTCCAGCACCTCGGCGCAGATGATCCGGTCGAAAAGGTTATCGGCAAAGGGCAGGCTGAGCACGTCGCCCCGGAGCACCGCCCATTGCCCGCCCTGGCGCCGGTCTTCTTCCGAGGCGGCCACGAACGAATACATCACCTTCTCCACCTCCGGCCGGGCATAGTCCATGCCGCAGATCAAGGAGCCCCGGCGGAAAGCTTCGAAGCAGTGGCGGCCGGCCCCGCACCCGGCGTCGAGCACCCGATGCCCGGGCCGGACGTCCAGGATCTGGTAATTGACGGTCAACATGGAGCGCCCAGTTTAAGGGATTTCTTGCGCCAACGCAAAAGCGCAATCAATTTTAGATTTTGGATTTTGGATTTCAGATTGGGGCCAAACCTTAGCCTTTTTTCACTGTGCACTGGTCACTCTCTCCGCAGCTTTTTCACTTCTTCCAAAATCCGGGGCAGGATTTCTCCGGTCTTGCCCTGGAGGAGATAGTCGGAGATGTTCTCAAAAGTCAAAGGCGTGGGCTCGGCGTTGACCTCGATAATGGTCACCGCTCTATGCCGGCGGGCATCCTGCCGCTCCCGCGCCACCCGGGGCAACAGGGCAAACGGGTAAACGACCGCGGAGGTGCCGCAGATCAGCATCAGGTCGCAAAGGCTCGCTTGCTCCAGGCTCTGCTCGGCCACGTCCGCGGGGATCCCTTCGCCGAAATGGACCACGTCCGACTTGACCGGGGCTCCGCACTCCTTGCAGGCCGGCGGCAGCTTGCCTTCCTGCCTCAGCCGCTTCAAGTCATACTCGCCCGGGTCATACCGGGAGTGGCAGGAGCTGCACCTCAGCCGAAAGGCATTGCCGTGATATTCGAGCAGGTTTTGGCTGCCGGCCTGGCGGTGGAGGTTGTCTATATTCTGGGTGATGGTGCATTTCAGGATGTTCATCTTCTCCAGCTCGGCCAGGGCCAAATGGCCGGGATTGGGCTTCAGGCTTTCCAGGCTCCCCAGCAGGGAAGGCTGGCTCAACCGCTCTTCCCAGTATTGCTTGGGATCGGCCTGGAACCGGGCATAGGCTTGATAAGCCTTTTTCTCCGCTTCCGGGTTCTTGGTCCAGATGCCGCCGGGGCCGCGAAAGTCCGGGATCCCGGATTCGGTGGAAATCCCGGCCCCGGTCAGGGCCAGCGCATGCCGGGAACGGACCAGGTCCCGGGCCGCCCGCTGGATCAGCTCTTCCATTTCAATCGTTCCTCATTTGGCAACCTGGATACAAGGTTTGGTATCTTCCTTCTTGGCTCAATTTTTCCACCCGGCCATGCCGCTGTCAACTATCGGCCGGGCCGGGCCAAAGCCGGCGAGAGCAAGCCCGGGAACCGGGTCTCTTGCCTGAACCTGAGTTTGACACGAGGGCAACCTCTGCTATACTTGAGCGCGATTTCAATGAAAGTCATGGCCATCATTCCTGCGCGTTACGGCTCGGAGCGCTTTCCCGCCAAAGTCCTGGCCCCCCTCCTGGGCAAACCCATGATCCAGTGGACCTGGGAGCAGGCCCGGCGCGCCTCCCGGGTGGATGAGGTCGTGGTAGCCACGGACGACGAGCGGGTGCTCCGGGCGGTGGAGGCGTTCGGCGGCTGTGCGATCCTGACCTCCACCGAGCACCAGAGCGGCACCGACCGGGTGGCGGAAGCCGCGGCCAAGAGCACCGCGGAGTTGATCGTCAACCTCCAGGGCGATGAGCCGCTGATGCACCCGGAGACGATTGACCGGGCCGTGGTCCCCTTCCTGGAAAACGAAGAGCTCTCTATGGGCAGCGCCAAGGTGGAAATTACGGAAGCCCAGAACTACCTGGACCCGAACGTGGTCAAGGTGGTCTGCGATGACCAGGACTTTGCCTGCTACTTTTCCCGGTCGCCCCTGCCCTATTACCGCGGCCGGGAGAATTTAGTGCAGGCCTGGAAGGAAAGCGGGAAGCGGCCGGCCGAGCTCCAACCCCCGCCTTACAAGCACCTGGGACTTTATGTCTATCGGACCGATTTTCTCCAGGCCTTTGCCCGGCTGCCGCGGCCGGCCATGGAGGACGCCGAAAAACTGGAACAGTTGCGGGCATTGGCCTGGGGCTTCAAGATCAAAGTGGTGACCACGCCCCATGATTCGATCGGGGTGGACTCGCCGGAAGATTTGCGGCGAGCGGAAGCGCTGCTAAAGGCGCGGGTGGGGTCACCCGCGCCCCCAGGGTCACCCGCGCCCCTAAAGGAATAAAAAGGGATGAGTCGAAAAACCAAGGGCGGCCGGCCGGCCAAGTTCATTTTCATCACCGGCGGAGTGGTTTCGTCCCTGGGCAAGGGACTTTCCGCGGCGAGCATCGGGGCGCTCCTGGAGGCGCGGGGGCTGCGGGTCACCTTGCAGAAACTGGACCCTTACATCAACGTGGACCCCGGCACCATGAGCCCGTTCCAGCACGGGGAAGTCTTTGTCACCGACGACGGGGCCGAGACCGACCTCGACCTCGGCCATTACGAGCGCTTCACCCGGGCGGTGCTGGGCCGCAAAAACAACTTCACCACCGGCCAGGTTTACGAGGCGGTGATCAACCAGGAGCGCAAGGGCGACTACCTCGGGTCCACCGTGCAGGTGATCCCGCACATCACCGACGAGATCAAGCGCCGGATCGTGGCGGTGGCGGAAGGGGTGGACATCGCGGTGATCGAGATCGGCGGGACCGTGGGCGACATCGAGAGCCTGCCCTTCCTGGAAGCCATCCGCCAGCTTCGCCACCAGCTCGGGCCGGAGCATTGCTGCTACATCCACCTCACCCTGGTGCCTTACCTGCCCGCGGCGGAGGAGTTGAAGACCAAGCCCACCCAGCACAGCGTCAACGCGCTCCAGGAGATCGGGATCCAGCCCGACATCCTGCTCTGCCGCTGCGACCGGCCCTTAAGCGACGGGATGAAGGACAAGATCGCGCTCTTTTGCAACGTGAGCAAGGAGCGGGTCATCGCCGCCCAGGACGCGGAGAGTATCTATGAGCTGCCGCTCCGGCTCCACGACGAGGGCCTGGACCAGCAGATCGTGGACGCGCTCAATATCTGGTCGGCCCAGCCGCGGCTGGACGAGTGGGAGAAGATCGTGCGCCTGGCCCGCTCGCCCCACGACCAGGTCAAGATCGCGGTGGTGGGCAAATACACCAACCTCAAGGACTCTTACAAGAGCCTGCACGAGGCCTTGGTCCACGGGGGCTTAAGCAACAACTGCCGGGTGGAGCTGGAATACATTGACTCGGAGAAAATCGAAAAAGGAACCGTAGTCAAGGACCTGCTCAAGGACTGCGACGGCGTCCTGGTCCCGGGCGGCTTCGGCAGCCGCGGCACCGAGGGCAAGATCCGGGCCATCGAATTTGCCCGGGTCAACAAGGTGCCCTTCTTCGGCATTTGCCTGGGCATGCAGATGGCCACGGTGGAGTTCGCCCGCCACCTGGCCGGGCTTACGGGCGCCAACTCCAGCGAGTTCGATCCCAAGACCCCCCACCCGGTGATCCACCTGATGAAGGACCAGGAATACCTCGAGCGCCTGGGCGGGACCATGCGGCTGGGCGCCTGGGAATGCCGTCTGGAGCGGGGCTCCCAGGCCTTCCGGGCCTACGGCCAGCCCCACATCTTCGAGCGGCACCGCCACCGCTACGAGTTCAACAACGCCTACCGCGACCGGCTGAGCAAGCGGGGGCTCAAGCTCTCCGGCTCCACCCCGGACCGGCTTTTAGTCGAGATCATCGAGCTCGATGCCAAGAAGCACCCGTGGTTTTTAGGCTGCCAGTTTCACCCCGAGTTCAAGTCGCGGCCCTGGGCGCCGCACCCGCTCTTCCGCGAATTCATCCGGGCGGCGCTCCTCTACAAAAAATCCTCCCGCAGGAAAGCCCCTGCCAAACCCAGGGCGAAAAGCTAGGCCATGCTTGCTTCGGCCAAAGAATTGAAGATCCGAGGAGTCAAGGTCGGCGGCGACCAGCCGCTCTTGCTCATCGCCGGCCCCTGCGTGATCGAAAGCGAGTCCCTGGCGCTCAAGACGGCGGAGGAACTCAAGCGCATCACCGCTTCGCTCCGGATGCCCTGGATTTACAAGGCCAGCTTTGACAAGGCCAACCGCACCAGCGTCAACTCCTTCCGCGGGCCCGGTCTCGAAGCAGGACTGCGCGTGCTTGAAAAAGTGCGGCAGGAATTCGACGTGCCGGTGCTCTCTGACGTCCACGACCTCGCCCAGGTGGAGCCGGCGGCCGAGGTGCTGGACGTGATCCAGATCCCGGCCTTCCTTTGCCGGCAGACCGACTTGATCCTGGCCGCGGCCAAGACCGGCAAGGCGCTCAACCTGAAAAAGGGCCAGTTCCTGGCCCCGGAGGACATGGGCCAGGCTATTGCCAAGGCCGAGGCCGGCGGCGCCAAGCAAATCATCCTCACCGAGCGCGGCACCAGCTTCGGCTACCACAACCTGGTGGTGGACATGCGCAGCCTGGTCCTGATGCGCCGGTTCGGATACCCGGTGGTCTTTGACGCCACCCATTCGGTCCAGCTCCCGGCCGGCCAGGGGAACGCTTCGGGCGGAGACCGCCGCTTCATCGCCCCGCTCGCCCGGGCCGCGGTCGCGGCCGGGGTGGACGGCGTTTTTTTGGAAGTCCACCCCGACCCGGACCGGGCGCTGTGTGACGGGCCCAACTCCCTGGCCCTGGCCGACCTGCCAGACCTGCTCCGCGTCCTCCTCGATCTCCATCGGACGGTCTGCCTCGAAAAAACCTAAGTCAGTGCCTGGCACCATCTTCCGCTCGGGGGGAGTGAAGATGAATGAGCAAAAGAAAAGCAGCAAGAGCAAGGTGAGCTGGGTGATAGCGTTGCTCGTAGCGCTGGTGATGTTGGCTGGAGGAGGATGGTGGTTGTGGGGGAAGGGATTGAAGCGGGAGGTGGGAGCGGAAGAACAGGTGGTGAAGAGGGAGGCTCCGCCCCCGAGAGTGAGCGAAGCAATGCCGGCACCAGGGGGAGATGAGGAGCGGCTGGCGGAGATGGAAAAGGGAGAAGCAGTTGTCCAGGAACCTACCTTGGCCCAGGAAAGCGCCAAGAAACCTCCAAAGATGATTGAATACAAGAAACGGGTGATCCGGGAGTTCAGCTGGAATGAGGGCATTGATTCGTTGCACAGAGGTATTTGTAATGGATTGGATTGTGGGGCAGAAAATCTGGGACCGGATGGCTTTTTAGTCAACAAGCACGGAGACATATATATTTTTGATTATGATGCAAATGGTGACGGCTTTGGTGCAAAATTATATAATCCTGAAGGTAAGCTTATCAAGGCGGTGCCTGGAGGAGGGGAACCATTGGGAATAGATGGTAATGGAAATATATTTCTCACCAACACCATCTACGATTCGCAATTAAACCTAATTAAGACATTCAGAAATCAGGAAGGTCTTTCCGTTCATGCTTATAATTCCTTTATATCTGAAGACGGCATGCTATTCATTTTATCTAGTATTAGGCATTCAGAAGATAAGACAAAGCGTTTTTATAGTTGCAATCCCAAAAGTAATGATTATGTGGTTGATAAATATCTTGCTAATAAATATCCTAATGTTCTATCCAAATATCATGAACGATCACCATGCAATATTATAGAAGAAAAAGATGCCCCTTATTTTTTAAGATTTCTAAATAATTACCTTAAAAGAGAATTTATCGGACCCCAATTGGCTTATAACTCTAATCTATATTTATTCAAAGTTGGAGATACTAATTATAAAATACAAGTTGAAAATGGGCGAAAAGCTGAGGGTGATAGACTAATTTGTATTGATAATGGTGGTTATATATATATATACTATCGATCATATGATTACTCATTAAACCGTTCTAATACAGTAACATATCACATTGCAGTACTAAATGCTATAGGTGAGACCATTCCTCAGGTCCAGCTTAATGAAAATACAATAACTTTTACTGAACCGCATGATATGATTAGATACATTTACATTGAACCTTATTCGGGAAAAATTTATCAGTTATGCGTAAGGGAAGAAAAACCATCATTGATCGTTTGGGAAAGATGAAAGGATTCTAAAAATGAATATCAAAATTGCAATCGTTGCATTTTTTTCAGTCTGGAAGATCGGGGTCAGAGCTTCACATAATACTTTACATATTTGCATGGAATAGTTGACAGTGCCCGGTGGACAGTAATTCAAGTTGATGACAGGCAGGAGAGACTCCGCCGAAGTGCTATGTCCTCAGCGAAGGCGGAATGCCTGTCCCACTCCAGAAAAGGTTCACGGTTCACGGTTGACGGTCAAAAGCAGTAGGCAGTAATTCAGAAAAGTAGGCAGCATACAGTAGGCAGTAGACAGGTAAGAGCAGACATTTTTGAAAGCCTTCGTGCCTCTTCGTGTCCTTTGTGGATAATTTCTTTCTCTTCACCTTTTTGATCCTTTGTGCTTTAGTGGTAAAATCTCTTCCTCCTCCTCCTCTTCCCCTGTGCTCTCTGCCTTCGGCCCGAGCTCAGGCCGAGGGGTGTCTCGGTGGTGAAAAATTATCTTGGAGGCTTTGCGCCTTGGCGTGAAATTCTTTCTTCCATCCTGGTATAAATTCATGTCCTTTTTGACAACGATTTCAGCCGTAAGGGACTACTGACCTCCGGTTACAGGCCGAGGGTGGAAGCGGCGAATTCCACGAGTTGGTAGAGGGGGATCCAGTAGAGGCCGAGGGCGAGGGTGATGAGGGCGAGGACGGCGAGGAGTCCGCGGAGCATGGGGCTGGCCGGGACAGGGGTTTCATCCAAAGGTTTTTCCAGGAACATCCGGCGCACGATATTCGCGTAATAATACAAACTGACCACGCTGTTGAGCACCCCGACCACTGCCAGCCAGTAAAGCCGGCCCTGGATCAGAGCGGCGAAGAGGTAGAACTTGCCGATGAAGCCCCCGAGCGGCGGGATTCCGGTGAGGCTGAAGAGGAATACGGAGAAGGCGATGGCGATGGCGGGGGATCGGGCGCCGAGGCCGCGGTAGTTCTTGATCTCGGGGGGGAGTCCCTGGTTTTCGAGCATGATCACGGAAAGGAACGCGCCCAGGTTCATGACCAGGTAAACGGCCAGGTAAAAGATGACCGCGGTCAGGCCGGCCACGCTGAGGAGGGGGATGCCCATGAGGATGTAGCCGGCGTGGGCGATGCTGGAGTAAGCGAGCAGGCGCTTGGCATTGGTCTGGGCTAAAGCGATGAGGTTGCCGGCGGTCATGGTGAGCGCGCTGATCACGGCGATGAGCATGGGCCAGTGCAGTCCGCCCAGCGCGGTGAAGAGGTCGGCGGAGCCGCGCACGCAAAGCCCGAGGTAGAGGAAGCGGAGCAAAGCGCCCATGCCCGCGGCCTTGCTTCCGACGGCGAGGAAGGCGGTGATGGGAGTGGGCGCGCCCTGGTAAACGTCTGGGGCCCACTGGAAGAGGGGGAAGGCGGCGATCTTGAAGAGGAATCCGGCGAGGGTGAGGAGCAGGGCGACGAGGAAGGTGGCAACGGGGAGCGCGGTCTGATCGGAGAGTCCGGCCACGTAGGCGTTGAGGTCGTGGAGTTCGAGGGAGCCGGAGAGGCCGTAGAGGAGGGAGATGCCGTAGATCATGGCGCAGCTCGCGCCGGCGCCGTAAACCACGTATTTGATCCCGGCCTCGGTGGCGGGCCGGGAGCGCTTGGGCCAGGCGACGAGCAGGTAGCTGGGGAGGCTCAAGAGTTCCATGGACAGGTAAAGCATGAGCAGGTTCTGGGCGGCGACCAGGAAGAACATGCCGATGGTGGCGCCGAGGATGAGGAGGTAATACTCGCCTTGGCCGGCGGTGGGCTGGTCCGAGACTTCCCGGGTCCAAATGGAGGCGAAGACCACCAGGCCGGCGGCGAAGGCGGCCAGGAGCTGGAAGATAATGGCGAAGTCGTCGCGCACGATCATGCCGCTGAAGAGGGTGCGGGCGGGTTCTCCCAAGAGCCGGAGGTCGGCCACTGCGGCGGCGAGGAGGCCGAGCAGGGTGAAGCCGGCGACCGGGAAGCGGCTTTGCCGAGGGCGAAGGATGAGTTCCAGGAGCAGGCTCCAGATCAGGGTGCCGACCAGGATCAGCTCAGGGAGAAGGTAGGCCAACTCCTCGGGTTTGACTAGCTGGAACGGGGTCACGCTTGCCACCTCACATGCCCCGGCCGGCCACGCCCAGGATCTCTTGCAGGTGATTAAGGGTCGCGGTCATCCAGTTCAGGATGGGCATGGGATAGACGCCGATGAGGACGGTGAGCAGGGCCAGGGGCGCGAGGGTGAAAAGCTCGCGGCCGTTGATCTCGGAAATCTTTTCGTATTTGGGGTTGAGCGGTCCCAGGAAGACGCGCTGGAAGGCCCAGAGGAAGTAGGCGGCGCCCAGGACCACGCCGCTGACGCTGAGGGCGGTGGAGGCCGGGAAGACCGGCCAGGCGCCCAGGAAGCAGAGGGCCTCGCTGACAAAGCCGGCCAGGCCGGGCAGGCCCAGCGAGGCCATGAAGGCGAGGCTGACCATGCCCGCGTAGATGGGCATGGCCGCGGCCAGGCCGCCGAAGCCGTCGAGGTCGCGGTGGTGGGCCCGGTCATAGACCACGCCCACCAAAAGGAAGAGCTGGCCGGTGATGAGGCCGTGGTTCCACATCTGGAGCACGGCGCCGTGGAAGCCCTGGCTGGTCATGGCGGCCATGCCGATCAGGCAAAAGCCCATGTGCCCGATCGAGCTGTAGGCCACGAGCTTCTTCAAGTCGGTCTGGGCCATGGCGCAGAGCGAGCCGTAAACGATGTTGATCACGCCCAGGGTGATGAGGAAGGGGTAGGCGAACCAGTGGGCGGCCTCGGGGAAGAGGGGGTAGTTGACGCGGAGTATGCCGTAGGTGCCCATTTTGAGGAGCACGCCGGCCAGGATCACGCTGACCGCGGTCGGGGCTTCGACGTGGGCGTCGGGGAGCCAGGTGTGGAAGGGGAAGATGGGCACCTTGATGGCGAAGCCGATGAAGAAAAGGACGAACACGATCTTCCAGAAATAGGGCACCCAGATGAGGTTGCCGGACCACTGGCTGGAGGTCAGGATCAGTTGGGGCAGGTTGAAGGTGTGCGGCTCGCTGGCGAAGTAGAGGGCGAGGATGCCCAGGAGCATGAGCACGCTGCCGAGGAGGGTGTAGAGGAAGAACTTGATGGCGGCATACTCGCGGCGGGGTCCGCCCCAGATGCCGATCAGGAAATACATGGGCAGGAGCATGACTTCCCAGAAGACGTAGAAGAGGAAGAGGTCGAGGGAGCAGAAGACGCCGAGCATGCCGGTTTCGAGGAGGAGGAAGAGGGCCATGTAGGCCTTGACCCAGCGCTCGATGCCGAAGGAGGCGAAGATGCAGAGGAAGCTGAGGAGGGTGGTGAGGATGACCAGGGGCAGGGAAAGCCCGTCAATGCCCATGTAATACTGGATGGAGAAGGCCTGGATCCAGTCCCGCTGCGCCACGAACTGGAATTCGGTGATCCCCCGGCCGGCGTTGTCGAACCGGCTGAGCAGGACCAGGCTGAAGAGCAGGCTCAGGGCCGTGGCCAGGACCGCGACCCCGCGGATGGCCTTGACCTTGCGGCCGGGCAGGAGCAGGATCAGGGCCGCCCCGATCAGGGGGGTAAACGTTATCCAACTCAGAATGTTCGTTGCGGTCAACACCAGCCTCTCCTTTTCCTCACCCACCCTTGCCGGGCCAGGGCGGGCTACAATTTAGATCGCGCCGCTCCATAGCTCCGCCAGCCAGGGTTGGATCGAGGGCCAGAGGATGATCCCCGCCACCCCGATCGCGACCATGGCCGCGGCAAAAGTCAAATACTGCTGGACCCGGCCGGTCTGAATTAGCCGCAGCCGGCCGCCCGCGGCCCGGGTGACCTCGGCCACCCCGTTGACCGCGCCGTCCACAAAGGTGTTGTCAATCCAGCCGGAGATCGCGCTCACCCGCTCGGTCAGCCAGGCGCTGCCGTTGACCGCGCCGTCAATCACGGCCAGGTCAAAGCGGCCGGACAGCCGGGTGAGCCGCAGGAGGTTGTCCACCACCAGCCACTGGTAAAGCTCGTCTACGTAATACTTGTTGAGCACCCAGCGGTAGAGGTTGGGCCAGCGCTGGAAAGCCGCCTCCGGGATATCCCGCCTCCGGGAATACATCCACCAGCCGATGCCGATCCCAAGCAGGGCGACCCCGACCGAAGCCGCCATGAGCAGGGCCTCAAGCCCGTGCGAGCCGAGTTCGGCCGCGTGCTCCGCCGCCTCGGCCCCGCCATGGCCGGCGGCCCAGGTCACGGCCGGCTCCATCCAGTGCTCGAAATAGTTGGCGCCGTGCAGGATCGCGGGCACGCCCACGTAGCCGCCGATCACGCAGAGGACCGCCAGGACCGCGAGCGGGACGGTCATGTTCCGCGGCGACTCGTGCGGGTGGGCGTGCTCGGGCCAGCGGCTCTCCCCGTAAAAAGTCATCACCACCAGCCGGGTCATGTAAAAAGCGGTCAGCCCGGCCGCAATAAAACCCACCAGCCAAAGCGCCCAGTGGCCGTGCTCGCTGGAAAAGGCTTGCCACAAGATCTCGTCCTTGGAGAAGAAGCCAGAGAGGCCGGGGAAGCCGGCGATGGCCAGCCATGCGGCCATGAAGGTGAGCCAGGTCCAGGGCATCTTGGATTTGAGCGCGCCCATGCGGCGCAGGTCTTGCTCGCCGTGAAGGCCGTGGATGACGCTGCCGGCGCCGAGGAAGAGGAGCCCCTTGAAGAAGGCATGGGTCATCAGGTGGAAGATGCCGGCGGAGAAAGCGCCCACGCCCACGCCCAGGAACATGTAACCGAGCTGGCTGACGGTGGAGTAGGCGAGCACCTTCTTGATGTCGTTCTGGGCCAGGGCGATGGTGGCCGAGAAGAGCGCGGTAAGCGCGCCGACCGTCGCCACCACCATCATCGCGTCGGGCGCGCTCAGGTAAAGGCCGGAAAACCGGGCGATCATGTAAACGCCGGCGGTGACCATGGTGGCGGCGTGGATGAGCGCGCTGACCGGGGTGGGGCCGGCCATGGCGTCGGGCAGCCAGACATAGAGGGGGATCTGGGCGCTTTTGCCGGCGGCGCCGCCGAACAGGAGCAGGCCGACGGCCAGGGCGATGCCGGCGGGGAGCTCCGGCGCGAGGCGGTTGATCTCATAGAAGTCCACCGTGTAGGTTCCGGTGTATTTTCCCAGGGACCAGAAGAGGAGGAGGACGCCGCAGAGGAAGCTCCAGTCGCCGACCCGGTTGACGATAAAGGCTTTCATGCCGGCCGTGGCGTTGTTGAGGTCGTGGAACCAGAAGCCGATCAGGAGATAGGAGCAGAGGCCCACGCCTTCCCAGCCGATGAACATGAGGAAGACGTTGGAGGCCAGCACCAGGACCAGCATGGAGAAGGTAAAGAGGTTGAGGTAAGCGAAGAAGCGGATGTATTTAGGGTCGTCGTGCATGTAGCCGGTGGAATAGACGTGGATCAGGAAGCCGACGCCGGTGACCACCAGGAGCATGACCGCGCTCAAGGTGTCGGCCCGGAAAGCCCAGTCGGCCGAGAAGGCGCCGACCCGGATCCAGGGCAGGAAGTTGTCGAGGAGGTGCCGCTCTTCGGCGGGCAGTTCCAGGAGCCGAAGGAGGACAACCACGCTAAGGCCGAAGGAGATGAAGACGAGCAGGCAGGCGAGGATGCCCACGAGCTTTTTGCCGAGGGTGCCGCCGAGGAAGATGTGGACGAGCACGCCCAGCAGCGGCATGAGCGGGATCGTCCAGAGATGAGTGTCAACCCATTCCATAATTGCAAACTACCTTAATTCACCCTTCATCCTTCACTCTTCCTGCCTCACCCCTTCATCTCGTCCGCCTCATCCAGGTGGACGCAGTGGAACATCTGGTGGAGCGAGAGGATCAAGGCCAGGGCCACGGCGAACTCGGCCGCGGCGAGCATGATCACAAAGACCGCGGCCACCTGGCCGTCGAGGGCCTCGGGCCGGGCCTGGTTAAAGGCCACGAAGTTGAGGTTGGCGGCGTTGAGCATCAACTCGATGCCCATGAACACGGCGACGGCGTTGCGCCGGCTGAGGAGCGCGAACAGGCCCAGGCAGAACAGGGCCGCGCCGACCGCCAAAATATGAGTCGCCGGAATCATTCGTCGCGGACCTCCTTGCGGGCCACGGCCACCGCGCCGATCAGCACCACCAGCAAAAGCACGCTGGCCACCTCGAAGGGCAAGAGGTATTTGGTCAGGAACATCTGGCCGATGCGGGCGCTGGTGGGAGCGTAAGAGGCCGCGGACTCGGGCCAGGGGTAGATGAGGACGCCCAGGACCAGGGCAAAGGCGACCAGGGCGCAGGCCGCGAGCGCGGGGAACAGGTTGAAATTGACCAGCCGGAAGGGCACCCGGCCCAGGTGCTCGGTGAGCATGACCCCGAAGATGATGAGGATGTTGACCCCGCCCACGTAGATCAGCACCTGCACCGCGGCCAGGAAGTCGGCGGCAAAGATCACGTAAAGGCCGGCGATGCCGAAGAGCGCGGCCAGAAGCCCGTAAGCCGCCCGCACCACGTTGCGGGTGGTGACCACGTAGAGCGCGGCCAGCAGCACCCAGGCGCTCATGACCACAAAGGCCAGGTAGGTAAGGTTCATCGCTTCATTCCATCAAAAAATTTTAACCACCAAGACACAAAGGCACGAAGTAAAAAGAAAACACAAGAATTTTTCTTCTTTCGTGTCTTGGTGCCTTTGTGTTTAATCTCTTCCTCTTCATTCTTTCTCAGCCTCCACCTTGGTCGCAACCGGCTTTTCCGGCTTGGGCTTGGCCGCTTCCTCCGCCGCCAGCTTCCGCACCCGCTCCGCTTCCTCCGGGCTGATGAAATGATGGATCAGCTTGTGGTATTCACCGGCCGCGCCCCGGAACTCGCGGGTAAAATGGATGCAGCCCGTGGGGCAGACCTCGGTGCACAGCCCGCAATACATGCAGCGGCCGAGATGGATGTCGAACTGGACCGGGTACCGGGTCTTGGGCGATTCCTTGCCGTCCGGCCGCAGGGAATTCACCGTGGTCTTGGGCCCTTTTTCGCTCTCGACCAGGATGCAGTCCACCGGGCAGACATGGGCGCACTGGTTGCAGGAAATGCAGACCGTGGTGTCCACGGTCAGGAAACCGCGAAAGCGCTCGGAGACGGGCTTGAGATGGCCGGAGTAGCCGGGCATCCGCGGGTTGAGCACGTCCACCTCCGGGTATTGCACAGTCTCGGGCTTCGTGAAGAACTGGCGCAGGGTCACGGCCATGCCCTGGGCAATGGAGGAGATCGCTTCCCAGATGTTCCTGAAGTAGTTCATTCGCGTTTCTATTCAATCAAGGGTAGGGGCAGGGCATGCCATGCCCCTACCTTATTCTATGGCCCAACGGCGACGAGGCCGAAGAAGGCGCGGTCGCCGAAGACACTCATCCAGAGCATGGTGCCGATCAGACAGACGAAGGCGATGGGCACCAGGTATTTCCAGCACATGGCCATGAGCTGGTCCACCCGCAGCCGCGGGAGCGTCCAGCGGATCCAGATCAACACGAACACGAAGAAGCAGGCCTTGAGGAAAAACCATCCCGCGCCGATCATCACACCCCACCAAGTATCCGGGTTGGCGAGCGGGCCTTGCCAGCCGCCGAGGAAGAGGGTGGTGGAGACGGCGCCGATCAGGAAGAGGTTGGCCCACTCGGCGAAGAAGAAGAAGACGAAGCGCATCCCGGAGTATTCGGTATTGTATCCAGCCACCAGCTCGCTCTCCGCCTCGGGCAGGTCGAAGGGGGTGCGGTTGCCCTCGGCGACGGCGGCGATGAAATAGACGAAGAAGGCCACCAAGGCGAAGGGGCTCTTGAAGATATTCCAGCCCAGGATGCCGAGCGGCCCGGCCTGGGCTCTCACCATCTCCTGCAGGCTCAAGCTGCCGGAGAGGGCGACCGCGGTGGCGATGGCCAGCCCGGCCGGGACCTCGTAACTCACGATCTGGGCGGAGCTGCGGAGCGCGCCGAACAGGCCCCACTTGTTGCCCGAGGCCCAGCCGCCCATGAGGATGCCGATCACCACTAAAGAGGTGATGGCCATCACGTAGAGGATGCCCACGTTGAGGTCGGCCGCGTAGAGCCGGGCGCTGTAAGGCAGCACCGCCCAGGCCCCGAACATGCCGGTGAACACGAGATAGGGCGCGAGCCGGAAGAGCGGCTTGTCCGCGTTGGCCGGGGTCACGTCTTCCTTGAACAAGGACTTCAGCCCGTCCGCGATCCACTGGAAAAAGCCCCGCGGTCCCACCCGGTTGGGCCCGATCCGGGCCTGCATTCTCCCGGCGATGCGGCGCTCGACCCAGGAGGTGATCCCGGCGATCAGGCTGGCGTAAACCAGGAGCGCCGCTCCGGCGACCAGCATCCAGAGCAGGTAAAAGACCCAGTCCGGCGCTTGACCGAGGAGCGGAACTTTTTCGACCGCGAGCGCGATCAGTTGATCTAAAAGTTCTTTCATCGTCTTAAAACTAATGCCTAAAGCCTAATGCCTTCTTCTCAGCGGTCCACCTCCGGCGCGATCACGTCCAGGCTGCCGATGATCGCGACCAGGTCCGCGATCATCCAGCCCTTGGACAGCTCGCGGATGATGCTCATCGCCGACCAGGAGCCGGTGCGGATCTTGACCCGCGCCGGGGTCTTTTCGCCGTTACTGATCACGTAAAAACCCACCTCGCCCCGGGGCGCTTCGGTCCGGCAATAGACCTCGCCCTTGGCCGGCCGCAGCACCTTGGGCACCTTGGCCTGGATCTCGCCCTCCGGGATCCGGTCCAGGCACTGCCGGATGATCCTGATGCTTTGCCGGAGCTCCTCGATCCGAACCATGTAGCGGTCAAAACAGCTCCCGAGCACCCCGTCGCGATAGCCCCGGCCCACCGGCACCTCGAATTCCAGTTGGGGATAAATCCCGTAAGGCTCGTCCTTGCGCAGATCGAATTTCACCCCGGACCCGCGCAGGTTGGGCCCGACCAGGCCGTAAGCAATCGCCATCTCCGCGGAGACCGGCGCCACCCGGCGCAGCCGCTCGACAAAAATCTTGTTGTCGGTGATCAGCCGGTTGAACACGTCAATCATCGGCTCGTAATAGTCGAGGAATCCCCGCACCCGGTCGAACCACCCCGGCGGCGCATCAAGGCTGACCCCCCCGATCCGGCAATAGTTGAAGGTGAGCCGGGCCCCGCACAGCTCTTCGAAAAGGTCGTTGATCCGCTCCCGGTCGCGGAGGGCGTGGACAAAGGGGGTGAAAGCGCCCATGTCCGAGGCGAGCGCGCCCACGCTGATGAGGTGGCTGGCGATGCGGTTCAATTCCGCGGTGATCACCCGCAGATGCTCGGCGCGGGGGGGAACCTCGATCCCGGCCAGCCGCTCGATTGAGAGCGCCCAGGCCCAGTTCATGTTGATCGCGGCCAGGTAATCCAGCCGGTCGGTGTAAGGCATGAAGGACGGGTAGGGCACCAGCTCGGCGATCTTTTCCAGGCCGCGGTGGAGGAATCCCACGTCCGGGTCGGCGTCGGCAATGATCTCGCCGTCGGTCTTGAGCACGAACCGGATCACCCCGTGCGTGCTGGGGTGTTGGGGACCCATGTTCAGGGTCCAGATATCGGTTTGCAGAGGACTCATTTTTCTAGATCATCTATCTTGTTAGGGCACGAATCCAATCGTGCCCTAACAATTTTCCCTCACCATACCCTCTCCCTGGGGGAGATGGTTAGGGTGAGGGGTAGGGCAGGTTTGGATACCTGCCCTACAGAATTATTTATACAATGCTTCCGCGCCGGGATCGGGCCAGTCCTCCTCGTCTCGTCGGAGCGTAATCCCGTCGTAGCTTTCCGGGTATTTGTAATCCTTGCGCAAGGGGTGCCCCACCCAGTCCTCGGGCAAGAGGATCCGGCGCAGGTCCGGATGACCGGAGAAGCGGATGCCCATCAGGTCAAAGGTTTCCCGCTCGTGCCAGTCGGCCGCGGGCCAGATCCCCGAGACCGTGGGCACCACCGGGTTGTCGCGGGGCGCGTTCACCTTCAGGGTGAAAGCATGATGATGAGCATAGGAGTAGAGCAGGTAAACCGCCTGCAACTGCTCGCCCAGGTCCACCCCGGCGACGGCGCTGAGGAAGTCAAACTTGAGCTCCGGGCTTTCCCGGAGAAAGGCGCAGACCTCCTGGAGCCGGCCCGCCTCCACCACCAGGTGGGGCAGTCGGCCTTCGAGCACGGTCTCGAGCACGGCCGTCCCGAACTGGGCCTGGACCCGTTCCGCGATTTCCGCCGGCGTGGCCATTAGGCATTCCTATCCAGATCAGAAAGCCCGGCAATTACCTGGAAATCTTTATGGTAGGGGCGCAATTGATTGCGCCCGGCTTCTGGAAGCAATTGCCGATCAGCGGGCGCGATGAATCGCGCCCCTACGCCCGTAGTCAAAACGGCCGCATTCATCCCTTTAGGCCTTGCGCAAAACCTTGGAGCCGGTGATTTTCTTCTGCAACTCGATGATCGCGTGGGTCAGGGCCTCGGGCCGGGGCGGACACCCAGGCACGTAAATGTCCACCGGCACGATCTTGTCCGCTCCGCGCACCACCGAGTAGCTTAAGTTGAACAGGCCCCCGCAATTGGCGCAACTGCCCATGGCGATCACCCAGCGCGGCTCGGCCATCTGCTCGTAGAGCAGGCGCACCCGGCGCGCCATTTTCAGGGTGAGGGTGCCGGCCACGATCATGAGGTCGCTCTGCCGGGGCGTGGCCCGGAAGACGGCGCCGAAGCGGTCGAGGTCGGAGCGGACGGCGCCGGCCTGCATCAACTCGATGCCGCAGCAGGCCAGGGCGAAGAGCATCCACCACAGGCTGTTCTTGCGCGACCAGTTGATCAGGTCGTCGGCCTTGGCAAAGAGCACGTAATCAGGGAACCGGCCGGGTAAAATATCTTCCATCGGGTTTCTCACTCCTGGCCCGGGGCAGCGCCGGCCGCGGGCTGCAGCCTGGAAGCAATGGGTTCGGCGGGAGCAGCGGGGGCGGTATCCAGGACCGCCCGGGTGGTCTTGACCCAGCTCAAGTCGCCCTTGGCCCAGACATAGGCCAGGCCGGCGATCAGGATGAGCACGAAGAAGAGGATCTCGGAGAAGATGAACCACCCTTGCCACAGCCCGGCCCAGCCGCGGAACACGACCACGCAGGGCAGGATCAAGACCACTTCCACGTCGAAGAGCAAAAAGACCAGGGCGATGATGTAGAAGCGGTTGTTGAAGCGGATCCAGCTCGGGCCGATGGGCGGCTCGCCGCATTCGTAGGTCTTGAGCTTTTCCGGCGCGGGCCGGTGCGGCGCCACGAGCCGGCTGGTGACCAGGGCGGCCAGGACGAAAAGGAAAGCCAGGATCAGAAACACCCCGACAGTTGCGAAGTTAAACAGCATGGTGAACCTTGAAACAATTCTTCAACGAGTCAGTTAAAAGCCGCCCCCCGGTCGGGAATTGCCGGCATCTGGAATTTCTTCTTTTTCTTTTAGGAACTGCGCATGAATTTTGAGGGGACTTGCGCTTTTTACCCCTGCACGAGAACTGCTTAGCGGTTTCGTGATTGATTTTGGCATATTGCCGCCGAATGTCAAGTATGAACCGGCACTATTCTTAACGGCCCCGTTGATTGCGATTTTTAGAGAAAGTAAGGTTGAAGACCCTTGATCGGGAACGTGTCCGAGAGAGGCTTTAGGCGCTTACAACTCAAATCATTGCCAAAGTGAGCACGATTTTATGCCCGAGCGTCAGAAGAGTCTCACGCCAAGACGCGAAGCCGCCAAGTTGAAGATTTTATCAAGTGCGGCGAGAGAGCTCGGGTTGGGCGATGACCGGCAAACCCGGATGAGAAAGAGGGAAGAACCCGACGCCAAGAACCTCAAGACGCGAAGGGTGATTCCTTTGCGACTTTGCTCCCTTGCGGCGGGGCTGGGGAAGAAAAGAAGAAACGAAAAACATTCCCGGCGCTTCTGAACCCGAGTGCTTGAACCTTTGGCGTCTTGGCGTCTTTGCGTGAAACTCTTCTTTGGTTCCGGCTCGGCCGGGTTAGGTGTTAGGTGAAGCTCTTATGCCACCCATGCCATGGAGGGAAGCCATCGCCATAATTGAGACCCGACCAGGGTTGCTTTTGAGCTTTAAGACATGATAGAAAAGAAGGAGGGGCAGGGGCCGTGAAGATCATTGATATCCATACCCACGTGGGCGACCTGATTTACGGCCAGCCCCTGGACGAGGCCTACGAGGAGCCGGTATGGACCCCGGCTGCGCTCATGGAATGGAGCGGATTTCGCGCCAACCAGCCGCCGCTTGGCTTCCGCACCCTCTCCCGCTACCTGGAGATCATCCACATCCACCACCGCAACAACCTGGGCACGGAGAAGAACCTGCGGCGCTTCGCGGCTTTGGCCGGCGTGACCCACGCGGTGCTCCAGCCCATCGAGCCTTTCCGCTCGACCGAGGACAACCTGGCCTTGTGCCGGGAAAGCCAGGCCGCGGGCAGCCAGAGTCGGCCCCGGCTTTTCACCTTCGCCTCGGTCAACCCCCGCGACCCGGAGCGGCTCCAGAAGCTCGAGCGCTATCTGGCCCAGGGCTGCCTCGGGCTCAAGCTCCATCCCATTGTCCAGAACCTGCCGCTCACCGACCCGGCGTGGTTCGAGCTGGTCGAGGCCTTCCGGCCCTATCGCCAGCCGGTCCTGATCCACTCGGGCAAGGCCACCTATTACATCGCCCATTTCCAGCGCACCGAATACGGCGACGCCCGCACCTACGAGAAGCTGATCGCGGCCTTCCCCGAGCAGCCCTTCATCCTGGCCCACCACAACCTGGGCGAGCCGGGCGTGGTCTGGTCGCTGGCCAAAAAATATGCGAACGTGTATGCCGATTTGAGCTTCCAGCCGGCATCGGTCATCCGCCGCGCCTTCTCCGAGATGGGGGAAGACCGCGTGCTCTACGCCTCGGACTTCCCCTTTACCCTGCCTTATTATGCGGTGAAAGTGGGCATGCAGGCCACCAAGGGGAATGACAAACTGCGCGAAAAATTCTTCGGCCAGAACGCCGAGGCCCTGATCGGTAAACTGCCGGAGGTGAGTCCATGACCAAGCCTTCCCGCCCGGGCGCCGTCCTGGCCCTGGCCATGCTCATCAGCCTCGGGAGCCTCGGCGCCGGCGAAGACGCCCGCGCTCTCTACGAGCGGATGCGGGCCGAGCTCTTCCGGCACCAGAGTTACACCGCGGTTTACGAGGACTACAGCGCCCGCGGCAAGAACCAGGAGATCAATGCCTTCCGGGTGGTCTCGGTCAAGTGCATCCAGAAGCCCAAGTGGTATTGCGGCACCATCCTCGAAGCCAAGTATTCCTTTCCCGACCAGATGAACCCCGGGTACCAGGAGTGCTACACCGAGAAGGACGACCTTTCCCGCCTGGTCCTGCCCGGCGCTTACCGGATGCTGGGCGTGGTGCTCATGTTTCCCGAGGATCCCAAGGCTTATTACATCAACGGCGAGAACCTGAAGTCCGAGGGCATCTGGGACTTTTTTAGCGATTGGGACCGGATGCTGCAGGCCGGCGCCATCAGCGCCGAGCGGGTGCAGTTCAAAGGTCAGCCGTATTGGCTGCTCACTATCCGCCGGGGCGAGATCCCGGACCCGGACTTCCATCTCGACCTGTGCAAGATCTGGGTGGACCCGGACACATGGTTCCCCATGCGCATGGAATATTTCCGGCCGGGCGAGCCCAGGGCCGCGCACGTGTATGCCTACCGGGAGGTCAAGCTCGATGCGCCGCTCTCTGCGGAGGACATGAATTTCCAGGGCCTGACTATGGGCTGGAACCTGGCCAAGCCGGCCGGAGGCGCGGGCCTGGGTGAGCTCGCGGCGCCGGAGTTGAAGCTCGCGGCTGAGCCGGCGCCGGACGCGGAAGACTTACTCAAGCGGTTCGAGGAGGCGCTTCAACCCATCCGGGACTACACCGTGACCATGGCCACCCGCTTTCGCTTTCACCGGCTGCGCCTGCTCAAGCAGGACCGCTACAGTTATCTCCGGTCCGAGCGCGGGTTCGAGGTCGAGACGCTCTCGCTCGCGGCCAACTACATCCTGCTCGGATCGTCCGCCGGCAGCCGCATGTTCTACGTGCCCAGCCAGAACCCGCTCATCCACCTGCTGCCCGGCGGAGTTTACCGGGTGATGGGCGAGCAGACCTTTACCCGCGACGACCCCCGGCTCTTCAGCTCGTTGGGCGACAATGTCCAGGACCTCGACTTCTTCACCATCCGCGACCGGGTGCGCGGGAAGTTGGCCGACTCGGAAGTCCGCACCGCCCGGAGCCAGGAGCCGGCCGGGATCCTGATCGAGCTCAAGACCAAGGTCCCGACCGGCCCGCGCGAGCCGAAAATCATGCGCCTCTTCCTCGACCCCTCGACCTCGCTCCCGCTCCGCGTCGAGTTCCAGGGCTACGACGACCCTTTAGCCTTTTGCCAGGTGGACTTCAGCGACTTGAAAACCAACACCGGCCTCACCGCGGAAGATCTTCTGCGCTAATTTTCCATCAATAATCCCGTGAAATTGAACGTGAACGATGTTTAGCGGTTGCGCGGGTGAGGCTTTCGGCCGCGGAATCGAAGATTACAGAAAAACCCCGAGTGAAATTACTTTTGTCGCTCCGTGATCTCTGTGTGCTCTGTGTTTTATACTAATTTTACGTCGGTCATATAGTATTGCCCAAGTGTGCCACTGGCTAAGCCCGGAGGGCTTGCCAGTGCACGGGCAATCCCTTCGGGATTGGCCCGTGGCACCCGATCATTAATCTATGTTTGATGTAAAATTGGTATCAATACGTCTCAATGGGCCAACTCCTGACAAAGAGAGAAGCTTTTTTCAAGTTCAGATTTGACCCCAATCTCTGCAAATCTCCCCTGATCCGGTAGCACATTATTATCATCATTGACATAAAGTATTATGCGATGATATCATCATAGGTATTTGTCTTCATATTGAATTTGAATATTTTATATTCCCTAAATAAACGTATACACCTTGTAAATTGTTCATGAGATATTCTATAATCTGTAATTTTCCCATCTGCGTTTGCGTTAATACTCGATCCTAGTCCGCTGCATTTTTCTGATTCAAATTCTATGTTTATATTTGCAGAATCAATACCTGTAACCAAAGACAGGATATCAGTAAACCATGGCTTAAAACATGTATCTTCATTAATTTTTAAGAAATATGTTTCCCATGGTATTTTAGAATATAAATCTGCATCTAATGGAAATCCCAAAGCGGATACGAATGAAGATTTCATAGTAAGGATAAATTCGAGGTAGTTTCTAAAATAATTGAATTCCTCGTCTGTTAATCTAAGCGATAACTTTGCTAACAAATATCTTTTACTTATATAATAGAAAACAATCTTTTTAATAATTAAGATTATAAATAGAAAAACAATTAATAAAATAAAAAATATGGCGAAATGATAAATAATAAGCTGAATATTTTTGGGTGAAGCAGCAATTCCTATCATAATCCCAATAACTGCTAGAATAACTGTTATAAGAACGCCAAAAATAGCCCAGGGATATTTTTGTTCATATTTATGTAGCTTATTTAATAGGCTAAGATTGTGTTGCATATTGGGTTCTTCCTCCTCAGGTTAAAATTGAAGGAGATTTAACAAAATTGATGGACACCATACCTATTTCACGCGGCCCCCTCATAGACCACTTTCCCTTCCCGAAGGGCCGGGTAAATGATGCCGCCGACAATATCGGCGTAGGAGCCGAAGAGGATGATCTTTTCCGGATCAAACTTCGCCACGATCCGGCGGATCATCTCCTGAATTATTTCCATTGTGGATGTCATTTTCGTTACCCAGGGCGTTGGCCTGGGCTATTTTCGATTCGCGCCCTTGGCGCTCTGAAAACCTGACACCTGCCACTTGACACCTGAGCCGCTCTCATTATGGCAGAAATTCGCGTCTATCTGCAAATATTCCATCCGCCACCCTATCGGCCAGGGCCATGATGGTGAGGTAGGGGTTGACGTGGGAGCTTTTAGGGAAGAGGCTCGAGTCGGCGACCCGGAGCCAGGGGTAGCCGTGGACCCGGCCTAAAGGATCGGTGATCGAGGTCTTGGGGGCAATGCCCATGCGGCAGCCGCCCTGGGGGTGGGCGCTGGAGACCGGGGTGGTGCCGGGGATGAAGTTCTCCGGCCGGATAAAGCGGCCGGGATCAGCGGCCGCCTCGGCCCGGCTTAGCTCGAACTGGTCGGCCAAAGAGACGTGCACGGAGTCGCACCCGGCCGCGAAAAAGATTTCAGCCGAAGACGCCTGGGCATGGGCCAGCGCCTTGATGTTATCCGGGTGGATGCGATAAATGAGCTTGGCTTGGCCGCGACTCAGGGTCACGCGGTTCGCGGGCAGGGCCGGGTCGTGGAGCAGGACGAGGATGGACAGCATCCGGTTATAGCGCCGCATGAGGGAGCGGTGCTCCGGGCCCCAGCCGTGGACGCTCTTGGCCGTGCTGAAGGGGTAATAGAAACAGGTTTCGATATAGTAACCGTGGCTTTTCGAGAAGTGGGGCGTGTAATAGGTTTTGGGGAACCCGCGATAGTTCTTGATCGGATGGGGATAAATGCCAAACCCGGTGACCGCCGGGTGCACGGTCACGTAGCGGCCGAGCGCGTCGCAAAGGCCGGGCAGGCCCGAGCGCAGGAGCAGGGCCGGGGTGCCGGGACAGCCGGCGGCGAGCACGATCAGGCGGGCCTTGATTTCGAGCGGGCCTGGCGGATAAGGCCCGGGCTGGGTTCCGGCCGGCGCCGGCTGGACCTGGGCGAAGAGGGTGCGGTCCTGGACGCGCTCGACCGTGCAGTTCGGCACCAGGGTCACGCCGGCCGCGATGGCCCGGGGAATTTGCAATTCCAGCGTGCCCTGCTTGCCGCCGGAGACGCAACCGAGGTTGCAATAGCCGTTCTGGTCGCAGTCGCGGAGGTTGAGGCGCAGGTCTTCGCAGGGCCAGCCCAGTTTTTCGCAGGCCTCCTTGAAGAGGCGGTTGTTGTCGTTGACAAAGTCGGCCGGCGGCGCGTGCACGTTAAGGGCTTGCTCCAGCGCCTCGTAGCGGGGCTTGAGGTCTTCGGGGGTCAGGCCGGGGATGCCCCATTCGAGGAGCACCTCGTCCGGCGCCCGGAAGGTGACGCCGGTATACATGGCAGTAGAACCGCCCACGGCCTTGCCCATCATCATGGTGATGGCGCCGTCGGCCGTGGGCCAGGCGCCGTTGCCCCAGAAGATTCCCATCATCTCGACTTCGCGCTGGGTGAAGTAGTCGCGGGTGAAGTAAGGCCCGGCTTCCAGGACCGCCACTTTCAGGCCCTGGCCGATCAGGGGCAAGAGCCGATCCAGCACCGCGCCGCCGCCGGCGCCGGAACCCACGATGGCCACGTCCACTTCGAGCTTCATGGCGCAACCCCCACCTTGCCTTTTTGCAAGGCGCGGATCTCCGGGTCCGGGAAGGGCCGGTCGAAGAGCAGCGGGCCTTCATAGCCGATGCTGGGCCAGACGTCTTCGCGGCAATAGAAGCCCATCAGCGCCATGGCCCGAAGCCCGAAAAAGCCGGTGCGGAGTGCAGGGATGGGCGAGCGCTCGAACCAGCGCATCTGGCGCTGGCGGGCTTCAGAGGAGAGCCGGGTGAAAGGTTTGCCGCCGAAAAGGAGGCCGAGATATTCCCAGACGGTGAGGAAGACCATGAGGAGCTTTTGCAGGGACGGGTCCAGGCGGGCGATGGCCCAGTCGGCGAGCGCCGCGGTGGCAATCGTGCCTCCGCCCGGGCCGGAATCATCGGCCGGGATGATCTCTTCGGCAATAGCCAGGAAGGTCTGCTGCCGCCGGCCGGCGAGGTGTTTGAAGTGGTAGCGGAAGGGTTCATCAGCCATGATTCTTTCTTCGCCTCCAATCCTGCCTTATATCATAAAAGTATTCATCATTGAAGCGGGACAAAAAATTAAGCCTCTCAAAAAGATAACGCCCAAACCTCTCGTTGATTTTACGCGATAATTTCGCTAGTATAACTCGAGGAAAAGGACGATGGAATACGAAGTGCTGATTTTTCAAGATGGGGCCGGGTTCCTGGCCGAGGTGCCAGCGCTGCCGGGCTGCCGGGCGCGGGGAGAAACTGAAAAGGAAGCCCTGGCCAGGGTTCGGAAGAGCATCCGGAGCTATCTGCGCTCGATTCCCGCTTCTTCCCAGATCCTCTCCCCGTTGCGCGTTCGCCGGATCAAAATCGGTCGGGCGCGCGAAAGCGGCGACCTTCAGCCGATGCCGGCAGATGATCCGGTCCTGCAACTTTCCGGGTTGGGCCAAGAGGCCTGGCAGGGCATTGATCCTGACGAATATGTGCGCCGCGAGCGGGAGTCGTGGGCTTGAAAACATCGAATGTAGTATTACCGAAATATCGTTACCTTGTGGTGCAGGCCTCTGGCCGGCTCAACCTCCGCAGATGCAGGCTGGAAGCCGGCACCACAACCCGGCACAACCCGGCATCCATTGTAAAGCTAATACTGATACACTACACTAGCCCGTGTCTTTCGAGTAGGGGCACGGCATTGTCGTGCCCCTACTTACTGATGGGACGGCAAAGGAGGATGGGAATGATACGTGATCGGCTCATGGTTTCAGTGATATCTTGCGGAATATTACTGGCTGTAACTTTTTCAGTAGCGGCCCGCGAGCCGAAGAAGCCCGTGAGCCAGAAGCCGGAGGCGCAAGCCTTGATTGACCAGGCCTGGGCCGGGCTGGACGAGGAGATGAGCCTGAAGACCATTGACCAGGCGATTGCCCTGGAAGAGAAGGCGGTGAAGGCCGATCCCAACAACGCCGACCTCTTGGCCGAGCTGGCCGACGAATACTGGCAGCGGGGCGACCTGATGCCCAAGAACTCGGACCAGGACTACGCGGCGCGCAAGGTCTATTTCCAGAAAGGCCTGGACACGGCCACCCGCTCGCTCGCGGTCAAGGAAACCGCGGCCGGGCATTACTGGGCCGCGACCAACCTCGCCTCGGTCAATGAGAACGCCTCCATCTTCAAGCAAGCCTCCATCTTCCTCGATCTGTCCAAGCACATGGACTGGATTGACCAGAATGCCAAGGGCTACAAGTATGGCGCGACCGCCCGGTTCTCGAGCGAGGTGAGCGTGCGGGTGCCGGGGGTGGTGATCAAGATGGTGGGCCAGGACCCGAACGAGAACTATGAGCGGCTGAAGGACGCCATTGCCACTGAGCCGCGTTTTTTCCAGAACTACACTTACCAGGCCAAGTTCCTTTATCACCAGGGAAAAAAGGACGAGGCCCTCAATACTCTCGACCAGGTGTTGAAGATGGACCCCAACGCCTTCCCGGAGGAGCGGGCTTATAACAAGTTCGAGCAGTCCCGGGCGCGGCAATATTGGAAGGAATGGACGGGCAAGGATTATCCCCAGCGATAAGAGAGCGGCGAGAGTTGGATAGATGAAAATTTTAGCCGTTGACACCGCGACCCTGGCCGGGAGCGTGGCGCTCACCGAGGACGATCAGCTACTGGGCGAGGTCACGCTGGAGCTGCCCCGCAAGCACAGCGAGCGGCTGATGCCTTCCATCGCCTTCCTGCTCGAACAGCATGGACTGAAGCCCCAGGAGCTGGACGGGTTGGCCGTGGACCTGGGGCCCGGGTCGTTCACCGGGTTGCGCGTGGGCCTGGCCACGATGAAGGGCCTGGCGTTTTCCCTGAACAAGCCGCTGGTCGGGATCAACAGCCTGGAAGTCCTGGTCGAAAACGCCGCTTTTGCCTTCGGGCTTTTAGCGCCGGTCCTGGACGCGCGCAAGGGTCAGGTCTTCACCGCGCTGTTTCGGGGCAAGGGCGGAGGCCGGCCGGAGCGGGAGAGCGAGGACTGGGCGATCGAGCCGGAGAAACTGGCGGAGCGGATTTCCGAGCCGGTGCTCCTGTTCGGCGAGGGCGCCAGGGTTTACCGCGAGCTGCTTCGCGGCACTTTGGGCGAGCGGGCAAGGTTTGCGCCGGCCGGCTGTGACCCGCTACGCGCGCTCTTTCTGGCCCGTCTGGCCTGGCCGCGGCTCCTGGCCGGAGAAGGCAAAGACCCGGACGCGCTAACGCCCCGGTATCTCCGGCTCTCGGATGCCGAGCGGCTGCGCTTAGTTGACAAGAATCGGGTCTCAAACCTATAATGATATTGAAAACATTTGGATCTTAAGGAGAAAAAATCCGTGAGTAATCGGTCTCCGCAGGAAGTAGAGATCATTGCTCGGCTGTGCCAGGAAGATCAGGAATTCAAGCAATTGTGGAACGAGCACGAAGAATTTGATCACCGGGCAGCCGAGCTGGAGAAACTTCACTACCTTACCCCCGAGGAAGAGGTCGAGTTGAAGCGAATCAAGAAACTGAAACTTTTGGGCAAAGATCGGATCGAGGAGCGGATCCGCTCCTGCAAGGCGGTCAACCCCGCCTGAGCGGCCGGCCCGACCCGTGACCCTTTCCTGGCCTGCCCCGGTGGGAGCCATCGGGGTTTGTTTATTTTTAGGAAGAAAAAGATTTAAACACAAAGGCACAAAGACACTAAATATAATAACGTCTTAAATTCCTTAAGCTTAATGCCTTCGTGTCTTTGTGGTAATGAAAAGAGCAGGAAGATGAAAAGCGAAGTGATCAAGCGAGGGGTGGAACGGGCGCCCAACCGGGCCTTGCTCTTTGCCACCGGCCTATCCCGCGGCGACCTCAAGAAGCCCTTTATCGGCGTGGCCACGAGCTTCACCGACCTGATCCCGGGCCACATCGGCATGCGCGAGCTCGAGCGCGCTATCGAGCACGGCGTGCGCGCGGCCGGGGGGGTGCCCTTCCTGTTCGGGGTGCCCGGCATCTGCGACGGCATTGCCATGGGCCACCCGGGCATGAAGTTCTCTCTCCCCAGCCGCGAGCTGATCGCCGACGAGGTGGAGGCCATCACCAGCGCCCATGCGCTCGACGGCCTGGCGCTCTTGACCAACTGCGACAAGATCACGCCCGGCATGCTCATGGCCGCGGCCCGGCTGGATATCCCGGCCATCGTCGTGACCGCCGGCCCCATGCTCCACGGCAGCTACCGTGGCCGGCGCCTGAGCCTGGTCCGCGATACCTTCGAGGCGGTCGGCCTGGTCCAGGCCGGCAAGATGAGTATCGGGGAGCTGGCCTGCCTGGAAGAAGAGGCCTGCCCGGGTCCGGGTTCTTGCCAGGGCCTTTACACCGCCAACACCATGGCCTGCCTGACCGAGGCCCTGGGCATGAGCCTGCCCGGGTGCGGCACCGCGCTCGCCGCTTCGGCGCGGAAGCGCCGGATCGCCTTTAGGAGCGGCGAGCGGGTGGTGGCGCTGGTGAAAAAGAAAGTCACGGCGCGCCGGATCATCAACCGCGCCGGGATCGAGAACGCGATCCGCATGGACCTGGCCCTGGGCGGCTCGAGCAACAGCGTGCTTCACCTCATTGCCATTGCCCACGAGGCGGGGTTAAAGCTGCCGATCGAGCTTTTTGATAAGCTGAGCCGGACCACCCCGCACCTGACCAAGATGCGGCCGGCCGGGGAGCACATGATGGAAGACCTGGACGAGGCCGGCGGCGTCGGGGCGGTGATGTATCGGCTGCGGGAGTTGCTCAAAGACAATCCGACGGTCGCGGGCCGGCGGGTGAAAGAGCTTTTGAAGAAGAAGCCCTACATCAACGAGGAGGTGGTGCGGCCGCTTCTGCGGCCCTATGCGGCGGAAGGCGGCATCGCCATCCTCAAGGGCAACCTGGCGCCGGAAGGGGCGGTGGTCAAGCAGAGCGCGGTCTCGGCCAAGGCGATGAAGTTCGAGGGCCGGGCCCGCTGTTTTGACAGCGAGGAGGCGGCGAACGCCGCGGTGCTGGGCCGGCGGATCAAGCCGGGCGAGGTGGTGGTGGTGCGTTACGAGGGTCCGGCCGGGGGGCCGGGGATGCGGGAGATGCTGGCCGCGACCTCGGCCCTGGTGGGCCTGGGCCTGGGCGAGCAGGTGGCGCTGATTACCGACGGCCGTTTCTCGGGCGGCACCCGGGGCCCTTGCATCGGCCACATCTCGCCCGAGGCCGCGGCCCGGGGCCCGATCGCCGCGATCAAGGACGGCGACCGGATCCGGCTGGACATCCCCCGCCGGCGGCTGGAACTTTTAGTGCCGGCCGCGGAGATCCAACGGCGACTTAAAAAATTGAAACCCTTCCGACCCAAGGTGCGGAGCGGCTTTCTGGCGCGCTATGCGGCGACGGTGACCTCGGCCAGCGAGGGGGCGGTGTGCCGGCTCGGGACGTGATCCCTGTCCGAATCAACCCGATGGAACACCCTGGATAAGAGAGAAGCAAACCCATGGAAAAAACCGGCGCGGAAATTTTGGTGCAGTCGCTCCAGGAGGAAGGGGTGGAGGTGCTCTTCGGCTTCCCGGGCGGGGTGGTGCTCAACATTTACGACGTGCTCTTCGACTCGGAAATCCGGCACGTGCTCACCCGGCACGAGCAGGGCGCGGCCCACGCGGCCGACGGCTACGCCCGGGCCACCGGCCGGGTGGGGGTGTGCATGAGCACCTCCGGGCCCGGGGCCACCAACCTGGTCACCGGTATTGCCACCGCCTACATGGACTCGATCCCGATCGTGGCCCTGACCGGCCAGGTGACCACCGCCCTGATCGGCGGCGACGCCTTCCAGGAGGCGGACATCGTCGGGATCACCCGGCCGATCACCAAGCACTCCTACCTGGTGAAAGACGTGGCCGACCTGGACCGGATCGTGCATGAGGCGTTCCATATCGCCCGCACCGGCCGGCCGGGGCCGGTGTTGGTGGATCTGCCCAAGGACGTGACCAGCGCCCGCACGGTGCATCACAAGCCCCAGCCGGTGGAGCTGCGCGGCTATCGGCCCAACCTCAAGGGCAACCCCAAGCAAGTCAAGCTGGCGGCGGAGGCGATCCGCAAGGCGACCCGGCCGGTGATCTACGCGGGCGGGGGCGTCATCCTCTCCGGGGCCAGCGAGGAGCTTATTCGGCTGGCCGAGCTGATCCAGATCCCGGTGACCCTGACCTTGCTCGGGCTGGGCGGCTTCCCCGGCACCCACGAGCTGTTCCTGGGCATGCTGGGCATGCACGGCACCTATGCCGCCAACCTGGCGGTGTCCGATTCGGACCTGATCCTGGCCATTGGCGCCCGCTTTGACGACCGGGTGACCGGCAAGATCGAGGAGTTCGCGTCCAACGCTACGGTGGTGCACATTGACATTGACCCTTCGGCCATTTCCAAGAACGTGCAGGTGGACATCCCCATCGTGGGCGACGTCAAGCTGGTGCTGAAGGAGCTGCTCAAGGAGCTGAGCGGCGGGAGCGGACAGTGGGTGAAAGTGCGGGAGCGGTGGCTGAAGCAGGTGCGGGCCTGGGCCGAGGAGCACCCGCTTAGTTACACGCCGAGCAAGAAGAAGATCAAGCCCCAGTTCGTGGTGGAGAAGGTGTTCGAGTTGACCAAGGGCGAGGCGATCATCACTACCGAGGTGGGCCAGAACCAGATGTGGGCGGCGCATTATTACAAGTTCAACCGCCCGCGCTCATTCCTGTCCTCGGGCGGTCTCGGCACCATGGGCTACGGCCTGCCCGCGGCGATCGGGGCGCAGATGGGCTGCCCGGACCGGCGGGTGATTGACATCGCCGGCGACGGCTCGATCCAGATGAACATCCAGGAGCTGTGCACCGCGGTGCAGTACCGGTTGCCGGTGAAGGTGGTGATCCTCAACAACCAGTTTTTGGGCATGGTCCGGCAATGGCAGGAGATTTTCTACCACCAGCGCTACTCGCAGTCCTGCCTGGCCACCGCTCCCAATTTCCAGAAAGTGGCCGAAGCCTTCGGGGCCAAGGGCTACACCCTCACCCATCCCGACCAGGTGGAACCGGCGTTGAAGGAAGCCTTGGCCTCGGACGAGACCTGCGTGCTCGACTTTCACGTGGACCGGGAGGAGAACGTGTATCCGATGGTGCCGCCGGGTCATTCCATCCGGGACATGCTCCTGGGCCGGGGCAAGAAGGAAGTGGAGAAGAAGGTGAGCATCGCCGACCGGGACAAGATCACCGGTTGAGGCCGAGCAGAGATTTTCCAGGGTTTGAGGTAAGGTCCATGCGGCATACGATCTCGGTTTTGGTGGAGAACAAGTTCGGGGTGCTGGCCCGGATCGCCGGCCTTTTTTCCGGCCGGGGTTACAACATCGAGAGCCTCTCGGTGGCGCCGACGCTGGATCCCACGGTCTCGCGCATGACCATCGTCACCTCCGGCGATGACCGGGTGCTGGAGCAGATCAACAAGCAGCTCAACAAGCTGATTGACGTGATCAAGGTCTGGGACGTGACTCAGAAGGAGTTCGTGGACCGGGAACTGGTGCTGGTGCGGGTGGAAGTGAGCAAGGACAAGCGGGACGAGTTGTTCCGGGTGGCGGAGCGGTTCGAGGCCCGGATCGCCGACGTGGGGGAGCGGAGCGTGACCCTGGAGGCCACCGGCGACGAGGCCCGGATCGAGGACTTGATCCGGCTCTTGAAGCCCTTGGGGATCCGCGAGTTCGTGCGCTCGGGCCGGGTGGCCATTCTCAAATCCGAGCAGAAATAGCCGCCGTCCGTTTTTTCCTTTCCGGGCACCTCCCCGAGGGGACGGGGTTCAGTCATGCACTTTGCCATTCAAGCCGGTATAGCCGATCCGCCGATAAAACCGGTTCAACTGGATGATATAGGACAGAAAGTCGAGATCGAAGAACCGGCGTTGAGGCGTCGTGTTCATTTTGATCACTTCCACCTCGGCGCCTTTTTCCATGAAGGGGGTGCTCTTCCAGGAATGGGGAAAGAGTTTGCTGAAGACGGTGGAGACGAGCACCTGGATGCGTTGGCGCCAGGGGGGAGCGGTGAGAAACCGGGATTCGGCCAGACTGGCAAAGACCCAGGGCTTCCGGATCATGCGCAGGAGTGGCCGGACCAAGGGGGTGGTGATGGTTTCCAGACCGGGTTGGCGACGCCAGAAGGCGGCCAGTCCCTCCTGGAGCGGTGGAAAGCGGGTCACCTCCCAGGCCAGTTGGGTGGCCACCGTGACGTGTTCCAGCATTCGCTCTCGCTCCAGCGCCTGGGCCATCCGGTCCCAATCGAAAGATCCTCGATTTTTGCCCGCGATATGGGCCAGGTCCGCCAGCGCCACCAACAACAAAGAAGAATCGAAGGCATGCTGCACCGTGCTGTGAACGGCCGCCATGATGAAGCGGTCCTCCGGCGCGGGAACCCACGCGATCTTTCCCCGGTAGTTCAACGGCTGGGCGGAGGACCAAAGCCGGTCTTCCGCCACCTGGCCGGGCACGCCATTGTAAGATTTCAGGTGCCAATGCACTTCGATCAGAGTTCGCCAGGCGTTCACCCACTTGGTATCCTTCACCGCTTGCCGACCGGGAACGGGCAGTTCCCACCACCCGCCGGCCTGGGCAAAGGCGTGGCGAAGATTTTCCTTGTCCGCTTCCTTGGCCAGTAAATCCACGTCCGCGAACATCCGGTGACCGGGGTCCGGGTAATCTCCGGTCAGGATCAAGCTGGTGCCTTTGAAGTAGAGAGTCCGGACTCCCTGTTCCACCAGAGGAGTGGAGACCTTCAAGATCTGATGCAAGCGGAGGGCATTGAGCGCCGCGGTTTGTTCATAGATCCACTGGAAACGGTTTCGGATTTCGGGGGGTACTACTTCCAGCAGGTTCGCGTGGCGCAAGCGGGCGTAAAGGAGGGGAGCAACCAGGCGCTCATGCGCGTATTGGTAGAGATGGGACCAATCGGAAACTTGTTGTGCGGCTGCCGCCAAGTGAGCAGCCTCCGCTTCCTGGGGAGGGGCCAGGCAGCGGGCCAGCAAGTCGAGCTCGCGGGTGGTGGCAAAACTCATTTCGGACAACGGGAGCGGTGCGCGAAGCCGTGGACCCGCCGGGGGCCATTCGAGGCTGGGAAAAGCGCGCTCACGCCCTTAGTCGTGTTCCCTCCCTGGGTTCTTCGAGCGGGACCAACTCTTCGGGGGAGACCATGACCATGACCGCTCGGTTGAAAATCTCCACGTTGAGAAAAACCTTGCGGGGCCGACGCAGGTCGGTCACGATTCCCTCGATGCCTTGCATCGGGCCGGAAGCGATCATCACCCGTCGGCCCACGGCCAGGTGCGGTTGAACCTCCAACTCGGTGGAATGCGACAGCGCCTGGTAGATCTGCTCGAGTTCCCGGACGAACTGTTCCTGCCCGCTCACTTTGAGCAAGTTCAGGATGCGGCCGGTGCGTAAAATCTCGGCCTTTCGTTCCTTATAATAAGTCACGGAAAGATAGCCGGGAAAAGCGCAGACCAAAGATTTGCGCAGCTTGCCGTTGTCCCGCCTTCGCGTTCGCTTGGTCAGCATCGGGAGGTAATAGCCGACCCCGAGCCGAGCTAAATCCCAGGCCAAGGCCTTTTCTTGCCTGGGCTTGACCCGGGCTACCCACCAGGAGCCCATGTCCTGCGACAACGGGCGGCCGATGGGGAAGCGGGGGACGGGATTCTCGGCGACTCTTAACATCGCGCAAAGTCCTGCGCTGGATTACCTCCTGATCCAGTGCGCTTGCGGTGATCCAAAAGGGAAAAATTAAATATCACTGGATTTTTGATATACGGAGTGGACCGTTTGCTTCTTCCCCGGTCCACCCATCCAGTTCAATTGGCATATTCTATTTTAAGAAATCCGCGGGGCGATGTCAAGACCTGATTCCTGGGCGGTTAAGCAGCTTCAGAACGGTTGCGGAACGATGCGTGATGGTTCAGCCTGATCTGCCGCTGGTGGACGAGGGGGCGGGTAAGAGAGGGAGGGTGAAGAGGGGAAGGGTTAGGTGCCGGTTTTCATGGCCGTAGAAACAAGGTGTTCAGAACCTTGATACTCGGGCACCAGGTAAGCAATGAGCTTCTTGAGGTCACTTGCGCTCGCGGAATCGGCTTGGGCGATCAGCTCTTGGATTTGCGCGGGAAAGTCCTCGGGAGACAGATCGCTACAATTGAAAATGAAGACCTTGGCGTGGCCGGTGCGAGAGACCCGCTCGCTGTCCAAGTTCAGCTCCTCGTAAAGCTTTTCGCCCGGTCGAATGCCGGAGAATTCAATTTTGATGTCTTCACCCGGCTTCAGGCCGGAGAGTTTAATCAGGGTGGTGGCCAAGTCCACGATCTTCACCGGCTCGCCCATGTCCAGCACAAAGATTTCCCGGCCCTGGCCCATGGCCCCGGCCTGGAGCACGAGCTGGGTGGCTTCGGGAATGGTCATGAAGTAGCGGGTCATCTCGGGATGGGTAACGGTGACCGGGCCGCCTTTTTGAATTTGTTCCTTAAAGATGGGGATGACGCTTCCCGCCGACCCCAGGACGTTGCCGAAGCGCACGGTCAGGAACTTAGTCTTGTTGGTGGAGGGCAGATGCTGGATATAGCGTTCGGCAATCCGCTTGGTGGCGCCCATGATGCTGGAGGGATTCACGGCCTTATCGGTGGAAATCATGACAAAGCGATCCACGTAATCAAGGGCCAGGCAGAGGTCAGCGAGGGTCTTGGTCCCGCTGATGTTGTTCTTGATCGCTTCGCCGAGGTTGCTCTCCATCACCGGGACATGTTTGTAAGCCGCCGCGTGAAATACCACCTCCGGGCGGGTTTGTCGCAAAATGGACCCCATCCGCTGGGGATCGGTGACGTCGCCCACGAAGAAGAGAAGCCGGGCGCGAGGGTTCAACCCCGAGAGCTCCCGCTCCATTTCGAAAATGCCGTTCTCGTAATGATCCACCAGGATCAGCTCGCTGGGGTCGAAGGCCAGCACCTGCCGGCAGATCTCCGCGCCGATACTGCCGGCAGCGCCGGTGATGAGCACCTTCTTGTCTTTCAGATAATGGGCGATCGCCTGTTTGTTCAGTTCCACCGGTTCCCGGCCCAGGAGGTCCTCGATCTGAACTTCCCGGAGCTGGTTGATGGTCACGCGCCCGTCTATCGTCTGGTCGATACCGGGCACCGTCTTGATGGGAAGGCCGATCTCTTCCAGCGAGCCGAGGAGCTGCTTCATTTGCTTGCCGGTGGCGGAAGGGATGGCGAGGAAGATTTCATCCACCTCGTATTTGACGCAAATTTCTTTGGCTTGATCCACCCGGCCCAGCACCTTGCAGCCATGGATGCGCATATTTTGCTTGTAGGGAGAATCGTCCAGATAGCCGACGATCTTACAATGCAAATCCGGATGTTTGTGCACTTCCCGGCCCAGGGCTTCCCCGGCATCGCCGGCGCCCACGATCATCACGCGCAGGGCGTCTTCCTGGCTGCGCCAGGGGAAGCTGAACAATTGGCCTTCCCGAAAGGCCCGGATGCCGAACCGAGACCCGCCGACCATCCCGACCACCAGGCCGAAATCGAGAATGGGGATGGAGCGGGGGAACCCGGATTGGCGAAAGAACAGGTACCCTATGGCCATGACCAATAAAGCCGAAACCAGGCTCGCCTTGATGATGGTGGTGAGGTCGCGCAACCCCACGTACCGCCACCAGCCCTGGTAGAGATCGAAACGATCAAAAATAAAGATTTGGGCCCCGGCCGCAATCGGCAGGGTCATTAAAAAGACGTTCCAATGACGGACGGGAATATCGAAATCAAAGCGCAGGGCATAGGCCAGCCAGTAGGCCGCGATAAAGATTAAGGAGTGATAGATGATAATGATAATACGGCGATGTTTAAGAATTTGGTTTTTCATGGCGATGCCCCGCCAGCTTTGGAAAGCCTTTTACCAGCCCTCAATTTTAACAGAAAAAAGAAAGTTTGACCAGTCCAGCCGGTGGGACCTAAATCTCCGGCTAATTCCGCCAGGGAGTGCGCGGGCTTGACCGCGCTTGGCTTCGCTCCGGCTTGACCGAGCGCTCCGCGGGCTTGCTCATGCAATATTGGATGATACCGCCGGGCACCCGGAAGGTGAGCCGACCCTCGCCCCGGCGTCGAGCCGCCGGGGCCGGAAAGCGGCGTCAAGCCGCCGCACTCCACACCCCGCCCCTCACCCCGGAGAAGGAAGCCAGTGCTTAGCCGGAGATTTGGGGTGGGAAATCAGGGCCCGGGCGCGCGGGGCCCGGCCCGCGGAAAAACACGGGTCTTCACCGGCGGGGAGTAGCGAGGACCGCCTGGGCGACTCGGGCCAAATCCTCGCGGGTGAGATTGGTCCCGCTCGGCAGACAAAGGCCCCGGGCAAACAAGTCCTCCGCCACCGCTCCGCCCCGGCAGCGGCATCCGGCAAAAACCGGCTGCAGGTGCATGGGCTTCCAGAGCGGCCGCGCCTCGATGTTGTTGCGATCCAGATGCACGCGCACGTCTTCCCGGTCGGCGCCGAACTTTTCGGGATCCACCAGGATGCAGGTCAGCCACCGGGTTGAGCGCCCATAGGAAGCTTCGGGCATGAACTCGATCCCGGGCTCTTCCTGAAAAGCCTGCCGGTAAAAGTCAAAGATGCGCCGCTTCTCTTCCACGCGCTGGTCGAGGACCCCCAATTGTCCGCGGCCGATGCCGGCCAGGACGTTGCTCAGCCGGTAGTTGTAGCCGATCACGCTGTGTTCGTAATGAGGAGCCGGGTCCCGGGCCTGGGTGGCCAAGAAACGGGCGCGGGCGATCAGGTCGCCCTCGTCCGAGACCAGCATGCCCCCTCCCGAAGTGGTAATGATCTTATTGCCGTTAAAGGAAAAGGCGCCAAGCCGGCCGAAGGTCCCGACCGAGCGCCCGCGGTAAGTAGCGCCCAGCGCTTCGGCGGCGTCCTCCACCAGGGGAACTTGATATTCCCGACACAGGGCCACGATCGGATCCAGGTCCGCGCTCTGGCCGTAAAGGTGCACCACGATCACGGCCTTGGGCAGACGGTTCCGGTCCCGGCAGGCCCGGAGCTCTGCCTCGAGCAGGTTCGGATCCAGGTTCCAGGTCCCGCGGTCGCTGTCCACCAAAACCGGCGTGGCCTGTTGATAGACGATCACGTTGATGCTGGCAGAAAAGGTAAAGGTGGAACAGATCACCTCGTCGCCGGCCTGAACCCCCAACAGCACCAGCGCCAGATGCAGCGCCGCGGTCCCGCTGGAGAGGGCCGCGGCATGGGCGCTGCCCACTTTGGCCGCGAATTCGCGCTCGAACGCGTCCACCTGCGGTCCCAGCGGCGCGATCCAATTAGTTCGAAACGCCTCGGCCACGAACTTGGCTTCCCGGCCGGAAAGGTGAGGGGTGGCCAGGAGGATGCGGGAGGGGCTGATCTTTTTCGATTTTTTCATCGGTGGAGTTCGGGCAGGGGCTGGCGATAAGCGGGGAAAAAGCCCCGGGCGTCTTGGGGAGGCTGTTGTGCCAGCTCTTGCCAGCGGGCGGTGGCTCGCTGGTAAAGCTCGGAATGGAAAATGATTCGCCAGGAAGAAAAGCGAGCGCGCAGTTTGGAAAAGCCGGACTTGAAGAAGAACAAGGAATCGGCCTGACTGCCGACGCCTCCCCCGAGGTGGAACTTTTGATTTCCCCGCGCCTTGGCCCAGGATTTGACGAAATCCAGCATGAGCTTGGTCGAGTCCTGATGCGGGCTTTGCGGATCGGTCCCGGAAAGATGGTACTGAATAATGCCGCAACATTCGGTAAAGAGTCCGGCCGAAACGATCGAGCTCCCTTCTTCCACCACGCAGAGACTGATCCGGGAATCCAGTGCCCGAAACAAGCTGCGAAAATAATCGCGGCCAAAGTAGTACCAACCGCTGGCAGCCACGGTGTCCATGGTCCGGTAGTAAATTTCTACAAATTGGTCCAACCCGTCCGGATCTTGGTGGAGCCGGGTTTGGAGGCCGAGCTTTTTTAGCTTGTTGATGTTGTTGCGATAGGTGGCCCGGGTCTGCCGCCACAATTCAGGCTCGGCAAGGGATAAATCAATCCAGACCGTCTCGCCGTGCTCGACTACGGTCCCGTGAGAGTTCAGAACCTTGATCGCGCAGGGAAGGGGTAGCAACGGATGGAGGCGGATAAACGCGGAGACCACCGTGCGCGCCTCCATTTCCGCCTGGAGTTTGGGCAAGGCGGCCTGCAGAAATTCCTCGGCCGCCCCGGCCGAAGAAGGGGCGCGGACCAGCGGGGTGGGATAGCCGTAGGGAGAGATCCCGTCTTGGGCGGCCTCGGCGCCAGGCAGGGCTTCTTCTCCAACCCGTAATTTTCTTAACACCAGGGGGAGGAAGAGGAAACACTCGGCGTCCTCCACCACGATCGCGCGGGCCTCGCCGCCCATGCGATCGGCTTCCAGTTGGACATATCCGGGCAGATGATAGAAATCGTGAGGGGATTGGGTCAACAGGTCCAACCAGCGCGGGGAATCCGGAGTTAAGATGGAAACCTGCATCAAACCAGTCCCCGGTCGGGATCGGGGGCGGGGCTGGGGAGAGGCCTCGCGCCAGGAGAGAAAAAAGCGGTGAGCAATTGGGCCACCCGCGCCACATCTTCCGAAGAATAGCGGTGATCGGCGGGCACCGTCAGGATGCGGCGGGACAAGTCCAGGGCGGCCGGGTCCTCAGAGCAAAGGCCGCCGTCTCCCTGCCGCCAATGGACCGCGGCATAGACGTGGTGTTGGATCAAGTGTTGCCGGAGCTGTTCGCGAATCTCCGGGCTTGCGCACAGGAGGATCGCCTGGAAAGGGGCGGCGCCCCGGCTCCAGGAAGAGAAGAGGGGTTGGCAAAACGAGTTGATCCGTCCGGCCAGGGATGCGAGGAGGAGTTGAACGTTGGCCTGCCGCCGGGACCTGAATTCCAGAACCGGGAGGTGTCGCCAAACCGCCCGGGTAAAATCGGAGGCGGCCCCATCGTCAGCCTGGCCCAGCATTTCCTCGCCCTGCACCTGCAAGGTTCGGAAATCTTCTTTGGCGATGCCGGCGCCTTGCAAATAAGCGCGCTTCAAAATCATGGCGGAGAGCTTATAATAAGCGCCCAGGGAAACCGGCCCGAGCGGCGGGGGCAGAGGCAATTGCCGGGGCGACCAGAGGATAGCGCCATCGGGCAGGGGCAGGGTCTTGCGCAAGGAGGCGAAGGCGTAAGGGGCCGTGCTCTGCATCGCCCAGTCCGATAAAGGATCGTGGGTATGATCTTCGATCAAGCGGACGTCATCGTGGCGCTGGCACCAATCCTGCCAGGCGCTGCCGGTGCGAAGGCCGAAGAAGTTGACCGCCAGGACCCACTCCCCGGGTCGGGCCTGCAAAGAGGCGAAGTCGGGAACGGGTTCGGTGGGCAAATCCCGATACCAGACGATATCCGCCACGGCCTTAAAACAGGTAGCTACTTCCATGCAGAAGAAGGACGGGACATGCAAGCGGGGACGGGGAGCACCTTGGCTGAGAAGCCGGAGCAAGGAAAGAACTGCGGCCCGGCCGGAGGCAAAGAGTTCCAGCGGCTTCGGCCAGACCGCAAGGGCGACTTCCGGCTTTAACAGGTTTTCGGACCAATCAAATTCCGATCCTGTTTCCCATCTTGATTTCATGCCTTTCCCCGAAGAGGGCTTTCCTCGACCCCCACTTTAAGAGCCGGTGCTACGCACTGCCAGGAAATAATGGGTTGAACCAGTGATGTCCCATACCACGCTGGCGGGAATATAGCCTCGCAGGAGTAGGCCTGCTCCTATATAGAGCGGCAAGAGGATTACCCGTCGCCAGAGAAATCGAGGCCTAGAGGCGAGGATCGCACAACCTTGCTGCTGCAAAGTATCTTCCATCCGGTTTCGGTCCACCATTGTCAAGTGCGTTTCATCGTCATAGAAGTTCAAGCAACCCTTGATCCCGTACCAGCCCTGGCGCGCCCGAGGCAAATGTAAAGTTTTTGGCGAGGGGACCTCAATATACAAAACCCCACCGGGTTTCAACTTGGACACGAGGAAGCGCACCACGGTATAAGGATCGCGTGTGTGTTCCAATACATGGCTACACAAGATCGCATCGTAGCGGTTTTCGGCAAGCCCATTCAAGGCTTGGGGGTGATTGAGATCCAGGTGGAAGAACGCATCGATCGCTTGTTCATCCCGGAAATCCACGTTCCAATGGCCATGATCCAGGCCATGGTAGATGCAGTGGGGGAAGTAACGCTTAGTCAAGGAAGGGCTGTGGTTTCCACAACCCACGTCCAAGACCCTCACACCCCGTCGGTTCAAGACCTCGCGCACGGCCAAAAAGCGATGGGGGTATTCAAACCACCGGTAAAGTTTTTTCCACACTGCGAAGTTACGCTTTCCCTTGCAGATGCTGGAGGATGCCTTCCAATTCCGAAAGGCGGGAAATCTCGAAATCCGCCCTTTCGGGGCCGGAAGAGACCCGATAGAAGAAGTAGCTTTGCTCCCGGCGGATCCGGATGCTGGTCAGGCCCGCTCTCCGGGCGCCCTGTATATCCCGCTCCGGATGGTCGCCTACAAACACCGCCTGCGCTGGGGGAACTTGAAGCTGTTGGCAACAAGTGAGGAAAGGCAGAGGGTGGGGTTTCCAATATTGCCGACCCAGCTCGTCAGCAATGACCAGAGCATTAAAAAAATCCTGAATTCCCAACGCCTGGATCTTTCGCCGTTGCACGGCGGAAAATCCATCGGTGATACACCCGAGCCGGTATTGTTGGCGCAAGCACCGTAGAACCTCGTAGTCTTCGGGTTGAATCTGGATCTTCGGCGCATGCGCGCGGAACCTATCCACCAGTTCGCCCACCCAAGATTCCGGGAAAGGCAGCCTGGCCGCCGCTTTGTTCAATACGCGCTCCCGTCCTTCGCCCAAATGGATTCGTTCCAGCAGGATTTGAATCTCGCCGGCGCTCCCGATCCCCCGCGCCTCCAGCTCGGCAGCCACCACCGCGAAGCCGCTCTGAAAGAACTCCTTCTCCAGATAGAGGGTATCGTCAAGGTCAAAGAGGATGGCGCGAATGATCATCTCCGACTAATGGAGGAAAAATTTGGATCGGCTGGGCCCCGTCGTGGAATACGTCACCCAAATACCGGTAAAGTTGCAAGCCTTCCCGGTAATCGTCGGGATCGCCGGAAGCAGTGCCGCCACAAGCCTCGTGTAACACCGATCGGAGTAGCCGGCCACCGGTGGCGAAATTGGAAAAGACACTGCCGGAGCCGAGCCGCGGGTTCACTTCGAGGAGGGTCGGAGGATTGGTCCCAAAAAGCTGGATGTTCAAGGGCCCTTTTAAGCCGAGTCCTGCAAGCGCCTTCAGGGTTCGCTCGGCCAAGTCCGCCACCTCCGGATTCTTGATGGTATGCGATTGCCACACTTCCCCTCCCACTACTTTGTCCCGAACACGCTGTACCCGCACCGTGCTCCGACCTTTCCGTGAAAGATAGCAATCCACACTGATCTCCGGCGCCTCGATTAACTCTTGAAAAATGAGGTCCGGATCGCGCCGCAGCGCCGCCCGGGCCTCCGTCGGGTTTTCGCAACGCCCGGAGCCAATGGATCCAAACCCGCGCCGCCTCTTATAAAAAAGAGGATAAGGTGCTGTATCAAATTGCTCGGCCGTATAACGGCGCGGAGGATTCAAACCGTGCTTCCAGGCGAAGGCCTCAAATTGCAACTTATCAAAACAAAGCTCTACCAAGGGCGGCGACGGGCACACGAGGTAGGTTCCCGTTACGGCGAAGTCCGCCAGGTGAGGGGCGAGTTGGAGCAGATCAATATCGATCAGCGGGATCAAGACCCTCACCGAATGCTCGCGGCAAATTTCCAGAAGCCGGCCGATGTAGGTTGGGTCTTGAATAGGCGGCACCACGACCGATCCGTCTGCAAAACAGCCAGCAGGAGTGAGGATAGCTCGATCCGCGACTAGCACATTGCCCCCGCGAAGAGC